>Ga0075444_10002458_pt1 | contig 11169 bp, 9 predicted proteins | sample CoawatmetaG01DNA_FD_76836 | JGI IMG/M metagenome (GOLD analysis project Ga0075444, IMG submission 76836) | Marine microbial communities from the West Antarctic Peninsula - Coastal water metaG017-DNA | ecosystem: Environmental > Aquatic > Marine > Coastal | place: Atlantic Ocean: West Antarctic... | reverse complement strand
GTACAAAATAAAAATCAAGATCTAACTTATCAGCAATATCAAAACACGATAATTGCCCATCAGCTAAAGCTTGTATTTTCTCAGAGTTGATGTAGCCATCATAATCTTCGTGTTTGTTAATAAACAGCCCATACCTACTTAAATACAAAGGACCCATATATGACAATACTGGAATATAGTCACTCTCCATAACTTCAACAATTCGCATTAAAAGCCAGACAGTTTCCTCCATGTTATAAAGGCTCATATTTTCTAAGTTATCAGTATTATAGTGATACTCTCTATGCATCCCTCGACCAATTCCTAGGGTAGGAATTTTAAAACCAGCTCCATTATAAAAAGTTTCATCATTTCCCCATAATCCTCTAAATTCTTTATGAATAAAAAGCTCTTTATGGGATTTAAAAACATTTAAAACAATCTTATCAAATAAACTATTACCTTGCATACTTTCTTGAAAACCAAGAGGCTCATGCGAACTTACCATATCAAGAAAAACACCGTACTTCATGTTACTTACATCTTTAGCTGGGGCATGCTCAAGCCATGTCGCCCCACCCCAATATTCAGGACCATAAATAAATCTGTATGAGTATTTTAAATTCTTCTGATCTTTGAGCCAGAAAAACAACTCATTAGCTACAGCAATACAGGACATACCATCACCAACCTGGCCAGGATGGCAGGTATGCGCCATTATGAAAACTGTATCCTCATGTTTACCTGGAATATGAGCATCAACCAGCTTTAATGTATTATTATTATCTAGATCAGTATCAATTTCAACAACATACTCATCTTCATCAAGGCTTTTAACTGTATTGTAAGGTAGGCTAAAACCCCATTCCTTTTTTCCTTCTTGATACCCATGCATGTAGTGATATAAAAATTCATCAGGCCTTTTAGGATTAGTTAGAACATGTTTTTCTATTAACTCTTGTTTGGATATAACCCCACTAAAAGAGATACTGTGTGTCCATAAATACAATGGATGATCATCAAAGTCAGCTATTATTTCTCCACTTTTAGTTTTCAATTGCCCTTTCCTTACATTCCAGTTATCAGGGATTGTCCACTTTAAACACATACTGCCTGATTGAGATTCTAGAACTCGGCCTTTAAGATCTTTAGCCAGTCGCTTAGTTAATATATCAGTATCTGGATTGACCGCAGATCTATTCAACATAAAGTTATCTTCCACCAACTTAAGCATTCTTTTTCTATCAATACTAGAATTTGTTGGAAATGGATATTTTGTTGTTGACTTTGAACTCATTAAACACTCCTTATTTTAATTTTTATTAAGTAAATAACAGTATTATTTACTAAAAGCAAACAAATTTTAAATGATACCTACTAAGAAAAATATTTGATGCTAATATCAAAGTATAAATTCATTTTCTTTTGCGTTATCTTGGTACAAAATATAATTATCTATATTTTGCTTATATTTGTGCTCATGGCAAAACAGATAAAAAGACTCCATTCTTATATAGTCTTCTAACGTGTCAATTGTGGCTCTCAAATCTGGTCTATTGTATGGTGAATGAATATCTATATTATTCATAATAGAATTATTTCTAATGTAAGGCGTAACATGTTCTTTTTCCCAGCTGTTTTTTGAATTATCAAATGCCTTTTTGATAGCACTAAACGAAAAGACTTCTGCACTAAGTCCATATACTCCATTCTCGAACATACTGTAATCAACTCCAGTACTTGAAGATTTAAAATGGTCAATCAAACTGTCAATCACTTCAGCATCCATTAAAGGATTATCTGCAGTAATCCTAACTATATTTTTAGCGTTATATAGTTTTGATACTTCATAAAATCTCTTCAAGACATTATTTAAACTTCCTCTGAAGCAGGTAACGTTGATTTTTTTAGAATGTTGAGCGATTATATTATCACTAACTTGATCAGATGTAGCAATAACTATCTTATCAATATTTTTAGATTTTGAGACTGTCTCATAAACCCTTTGAAGAAGTGTCTCCCCTCCTAAACTCATCATAACCTTTGCAGGGAGCCTTGAAGAGTTGAGTCTAGCTTGAATAATACACAGAAAATTAATCATTCATTTTTTGTTACTTATAATTAATATTTTTTTAAATACTCTTTTTCTTTTTTAATCAATTCTTTACTTCTATCTTTGATTTTAACTGCTGGTATTCCTGCATAAATACTCCATGGAGTAGTTGACTTTGTTACAAGAGACATAGCACCTACTGAAACCCCAATTTCCAAAACCACACCAGGAAGAATAGTCGCTCCTGAACCAACTATACTATGCCTCTTTAATAAAACTTTAATTTTCTTTTCATTCTTGTATATTTTTGGAATCGTGGAATTTGTTAAGCTAAAACCATGATAATCATCTGATTGTGTAAATATTTTAGCTCCATAAGAAATAGTCACAAAATCCTCTAACACAATTCCTTTTTCTCCACCAGCTATAAGACAAAAAGGAGTAATGTGTACGTTACTTCCTATTATGATATTTCCAGAAATAACACAAAAATCATCGATTCTTGAATTATCTCCTATTTCAATATTATCGCAATCATAAATAGCGGCTTTATCGCTAATTTTTAAATTCTTACCAAGGGATTTGAATCCTAATTTGGATAATTGCTCTTCCGTGAAGTATGACATTATTTAATTTAACTAGGCCTTCTAAAAGCTTCTATCTCTTTTTCTACCTCTCTAACTCCAAAACTTTCATAACCAAAAGCCTTCTCCAAATCTCTAATTTCTTCAACCAACTTCTTCATCTGAACTTCAGTAATAGAAACTGATGAGTCAATACATTCAAAACTTTCATTAATTTTAAAATGCTTTTCAATTATCTGCGCACCTGCAGCTGCGGCATAAATTGGAACTTTAATTCCATTAGTATGATCTGATTGCCCAATAATACAATCAAATTTCTCTTGGAGCTTGTATATATTAGATAAGTTTGAATCTTCCTCTATAGTGGGGTAAGATGAAATACAATGAAGAATTGCGATATTTTTAGTACCTTCTTTCAATATACTATAAGCCTTTTCAATTTCTTCTAAATTTGACATACCTACTGACATAATAACCGGTTTACCAGTCTTCGCGACCTCATTTAGTAGTTTGAGGTTTACAATATCAAAAGAGGCTACCTTATATAGATTTGTTTCAATACTTTCAAGGTAATCCACGCTTTCTTTATCGAAGGGGGTTGAAAAAAAATCTAAGTGTTGGTGTTCAGCATATTGTTTCAATTCTTTAAATGCTTCAAAAGGTAGCTCTAAATCTTTTAAAATTTTAAAAACTTCATTATTACCTTTTGGAGCCCTTTTCTCAGTTAGATAGGTTTGAAATTTAACTGCATCAACATCTGCTTTAGCAGCTGAATCAATCAATTTTTTTGCAACCTCAATACTACCTCTGTGATTAATACCAATTTCTGCAATGACATAAGTTCTATTATCTGTATTAAAACCAAAATCTCTTAGTTTTTTGATAGTCATAGTAATTTTTTAACTTTATGCAAAGAAGTCTCTAAATTTTCAATATCTTTATAATACTCAACTGTTAAATATTTAATACCTGAGTATTCTGAAATAACTTTTTTAACCTCTACTAATTCTTCATCATTAGGATAACTATGTGCATCAAAGGCCTCATTTTTTTCACCATTTATACTATAGGTGCAAATATGGACCTGAACTGCCTTATCCATTGGTAAAGTCCTTTTATACCTTTCAAAGTTTATATTTTTATTAAAGCAAGTAACTTTTGCATGGGCTATATCAAATAGAAATTTAATATTATTCTCATTCACAATTTCAGAGATAAATTTTGCATCTGTTACATCCCTGTAAGCATCAGTTGGATAATAATTATTATTTTCAATTGCTATATCAACATTACTACCAAATATTTTTTTGATTTTTTTAAAATTATTTTTAGCACAAAGCTTCATTTCATCTCGAGTATATTCTCGCCCACCCAACTCAAACATCCTACCAACAATTTCAGGCTTATCGCAACAGGATGCCGAATGAAGCGTGAGTAATCTTAGACCTGGCTTTGTATCTTTAATTTTTTGAAGAAAATTCCATTCGTCAACACCCCATTCATGAATTGGCTGTAATTCACAATGAAATAACTCTTGCTTGTCCAAGTTATTTTCATAATCGATACTCCTATCTCTACACTCAAGAAGATCAGAGTTTTTTAAAATAACATTTTCATAGTTTGCATTTTCAAACAGGTGTGAGACTGGTGTTGCTAATTTAATCATTAAAAAACTCCTTTACCTTACTACAAATGTATTTTACATCCAAAATATCCAGATTATTATGTAATGGAAGTCTTAATAATCTTTCACTTTCTATGGTTGTGTAATTATCTTCACCATAAAAGTAATTATATTTTGAACATTTTTTAGATTCATGCAAGGGGATATAATGAAATGTAGATTGAATTTCATTATTATTAAGATGTTCAATCATCGCATGTCTTTCGCTAATATCTTTTAATTTAATAAAGAATATATGTGCATTATGTTCTACATTATTTGGCAGGGTTTGAATATCTATTTGCTCAAAACTAAATAATTGATCATAATATTCATTCCATAAAGACAACCTTTTATCATTAACTTCATTTGCATTCTCAAGTTGAGCAAATAGAAATGCAGCATTTAGCTCACTTGGTAAATAACTACTACCAATATCAATCCATCTATATAACTCCACCTTGCCTTCAATAAATTCAACACGATTTGTTCCTTTTTCTCTAATAAATTCAGCCCTTTGTAAAAAAGACTCATCATTTAATAAAATTGCGCCACCTTCACCACATTGATAATTTTTAGTCGCATGAAAACTAATACATCCAATATGTCCTATAGATCCTAAAGGCTCTCCTTTATATGTTGACATCAAGCCTTGAGCAGCATCTTCAACAACAAATAGATTGTGTTTATTTGCTATAGCCATGATGGTATCCATTTCACAACCCACTCCAGCATAATGAACAGGCACTATTGCTTTTGTTTTTTCTGTTATAGCACTCTCAATCTTTGTTTCATCAATATTCATTGTATCTGGACGAATATCTACAAATACAATCTTAGCTCCTCTCAAAACAAAGGAATTCGCTGAAGAGACAAATGTATAACTAGCCATAATAATCTCATCACCAGGCTTTGTGTCTATAAGAATAGCCGCCATCTCTAAAGCATGAGTACAGGATGTTGTCAATAGTGCCTTTTTTGTTTTACAACGATTTTCTAACCAAGAGTTGCATTTTTTTGTATATACCCCATCACCTGATAAACTTCTACTAGTAATAACATTAGTTAAGTTATTAAGTTCATTTCCAGTAATTAAAGGAGAATTAAATTGAATCATTTATTTTTAGACTATATTGGGTGATTGGAAAATTGGATAACGCATTGCCAGTATTCATTTTTTTTCATAACTTTTATATAGGTTAGAGGGCCTATTAAATTTTTTATTTTTTTTCAGATTTTTTTTTAAAAAAAAATTTAAGTTAGTTAACCTATCATAATTTAAGCAACAACATCATTATAGTTCATTAAATGTACTTCATTATCTTCATCTAATTTGATGATTTTATCACAGTCTTTAAGTGTTGTTATTCTGTGAGCAATAATTAATAAAGTCATCTCACTTCTTAATCCATCAAGCGCTTTCATTACTGACTCCTCGGTTTTACTATCAAGAGAGCTTGTAGCTTCATCAAAAATCAATACATCAGCATTCTTATATAATGCTCTTGCTATACCTATTCTTTGACGCTGTCCACCTGATAGTCTTACACCTCTTTCACCAATAATTGTTTTATAACTATCTTCCCACCCTTCAATAAGTTCAGCAATTTGTGCTTTTGCTGCAACTTCCCTTACACGTTTAAAATTAATTACATCTATGGGATGGCCAAAAGCAATATTTTCTGCAATAGAGCAATCTGAAAGAAAAATATCCTGAGGAACATGTGCAATATTATTCTGCCATAATCCTCTATTACTATTATTTAAAGACTTTCCATCAATCTTTATTTCACCTTTTTCTGGTATTAACAAACTCATAATAATATCAATCAAGGTACTCTTACCACTTCCAGTGGCTCCAATAAAGCCAATACTACTTCCCTTAGTTATTGTTAAATTTAAATTTTTCAATATCCATGGTGAGTTTTGTGAATAACGAAAAGATACATCATTAAGATTTATTGTATTTTGAAATAAGAGCGGGCTTAATTTTGAATTATCTAGATGTTTTGGTAATGGCTTTTCTAAAAAACTTAAGACATCTAAAAAAGATGACTTTGATCCTTGTATATTTGTATAACCAGCATATATATTTTGTAATACTGGAAGTAAGCGTTGCATTCCAAGTGCTAATGCACCAAGAATTGGGACTGATCCAATTATATTATCTTGCTGATAAACTAATACATAAGAGAATGCCACTATAACAATCATACCTATAGATTCAATTATGTAACGAGGACTAAGAGCAATAAATACATTCGTAGCTGTTGCTCTTCTAAATGATGAATCTGCATTTCGATATAGACTACAATAAAATTCCTGACTATCATTAATTAATACGTCGCGAATTCCTCCTAGTCCCTCTTGTAAAGATTTAACCATCATTGTTGATTGAGAGGCAATATGATGACTATTATTTTTTAACTTAAGTTTAGTGTATTTTGTTATGCTTAAATAAATGAGTGTAAAACTCCCCAAAATAATTGTAGACATATAAAAATTTATTGAAAGCAAAACTGCCATAATTCCAATAAGAATAATTGACGAGCTAATTATATTAAGAATTGGAGTAATTATTCCCGTAATAACTATATTTGTCTTTGTTATTATTCCGTTAATAACCTCACTAGTATTTTGTGACATATGAACTAGATATTCTTGATATAGAGTTCTTTTATAGATATTGTTACTTAAATCTGCCCCTGTTGCATATGAAAACTTTGTTAAAACGTAAACTAGGAATACTCTTATTAATCCAGCAAAAATTATCGCAATGATAAAGATAAAAGTGATTGGAGCTATAAGTTGCTTAGGCTCTGTAATAGATAAAAACTGAATTAGTGGTTGTACTGACGAATGTTCAAAAACTAGCTCTACTGAGGTTAGCACACCCAAGAATGGTATGACTGCACCTAAACTGATTATTTCTGCTATTGAAGCAATAACCACAAGTATCATTATCATTAAGAACTGTTTTTTACGATATTTAGATAAGATACTCCAAAATTTTTTTACTAGCGCTATATTACCCAATTTCTGACATTCCTTTATAAATGAAATTAATACAAAATTATTTTAGTAATTTATTTAACAAAAATAATTTTTTAATCTATGGGCAGCATGTCCATATGCAATCTCTTGTGCCTCTCTTGACATACCACCAATATGAGGTGTGATAATAACTTGTTCTGATTCTAATGCATATTTCAATAAAGGACTGCCCATCCTATTTTTAATTTCATCAGCAAGAACATCAGTTGCAACCCTTGCTTTTGAATTAGACTTTAAAAAACTCACTAAATCCTCTTCATTCACCATATCTCCTCTTGATGTATTCACTAAAACTGAATCTTCTTTCATAACATCAAAACAAGCTTTATTTATCATACCTATTGTCTCTTCTGTAACATGAACATGAATAGCAATAATGTCAGATTCTTTCAACAAATATTTTAAATTATCAACCTGCTGAATTCCTTTGTCATTAACAATCTTATATGGATCATAAACCAAAACCTTTGAATCAAATGCCTTACAATATTTGGAATAAATGCTGCCTAGCCTTCCATACCCAATAACTCCAACAGTAAGGCAATTCATTTGTCTTCCAATATATTTCTCATAATTCCATTCTCCTTCTAAGACAGCTTTATGACTTTTAACAACATGTCTTAAACTTGCCAAGGTTAAAGAAAATGCCAATTCTGCAGTTGAGCTAATTCGATTAATAATTTTTCTTTCTTCAGTTAATGAGAGTATCAGCAATCCAAGTTCTGCAACATATAGCTTATCAATATGATTAGTTCCGGTAGATGCAGTACAAATTACTTTTAAGTTTTTTGCAGCATCTAAAACCTTCTTCCCTATGAAAACCTTAGACTTGTTTGGATTAGTAAATATCGCATCAAATTCACCAATAACTGAAATTACTTCATCTGGAGATGGATCATCCATATAAGTAACCTCTCCAATATCTTCAAGAATTTCTGGCACACCTAAAATATGCCTAACTGGAGTTATTACTAATATTTTATAAAGCATATTGATATCTTTTATTTTTTAAGTAGTAGTTCAGCAATCATAAAATCAATTTCCGTATCAATATTGACTGCCCTTTCTTCTGGAAGTATGTAAGGCCTGCTATTAGCGGATCCATATCTCATACCCTCAACCATCAAATAATCTCTTTTTAAAGCATAAATAGAACCACTTCGAATATATGCATTTGGCTTTAAATCTTGCCTTCTACTTTCTGGAATTTCTGAAATACAAAAATCAACAATTTTATCATCTACTATCTTTTTAATTCTTGCTGGATGATGATCTTCTAATTGATGAATTGCAATAACAGAGTCTGACCCTGTTAATAACAACTTTTCAATTGATAGATCAATATCTTCCACTGTTTTCATGGGGTTAGTACACATCAACTCAACAACATAATCGTATTTGATACCTTCCTCTCTCTCAACCCAATTAACAGCATGTTGCATTGCAGAGACTGAACTTGCTTCGTCTGAACTATATTTACTAGGCCTTAAGAAAGGCACATCTGCGCCACAATTGATAGCAATCTCTTGAATTTCAACATCATCTGTAGATACAATATATCTAGTTATAAACCTACTCTTTAATGCCTCAATAATTGTATAACATATTAAAGGCTTTCCAGCAATTGTTTTTATATTTTTTCTTGGGACTGATTTAGAGCCTCCTCGAGCAAGAGTCAAACCCAAAATGTGGACATCTTTTTTTTTATTCATAATCTTTTATTTTTCTTATAATCTCCTGAGAGCCTTTTTCACGAGCATTAAGTGTGTATTGATAATTTTCTATTGGAAAAATTCCAACATTATCGCCAGTAATACGGCCTTTTCTAATCTCTACTGAAGAGGTAGCAGAGCCGAGTCCATATAAGGCTCTCATAATTGGCTCTCTGTTATCACGCGAATCCATAGATGAGTCAATTTGAAGAAAAACTCCTTTTTTATCTTTTTGCCAATAATGACCATAGTCAATGAAACATGGAAATACTGAACTAAGTCCCATATATTGAAGCTCATTAACTAAGTTATCAAACAAATTTTTGGGTCTAAATGGGTAATGATGATTGACATACAAAATAACTCCTGGAAAAGAGCCCCTTGATTCAATTTCTTCCAAAGACAAAGAAAGTAATTTTTCAACATTTGTATTATCACTATTAAATGCCGCATGATTTCTATCAATCCACTGAGCACCATTAGAGATTGCAATTTTCTCATCAAAAGATGCTATATATATTTCGCTAATAGATTTTGATTGTTTTAATTCCCTAACAGAATCTGATAACAGCATAAATTCCAAAGAGTTTTCAATTATCTTAGTATTAACAAGCAATATTGCTGACACACAAATATTTTCAGGTTTCAGAGAATCAGGTAAATCACCCATACTTTCTTCATCTAATCTATCAAGAATGGTTGCAATACCTTTTGCTCTATTTGATGAATTTCCATGATGGTGCAATCCGTGATAATGATAGACTTGTGCTTTTGGTTCATAAACAATTTCATATCCAGCGCCTATAACTTCTTTACCCCAAATCCTATCCTCAATATTAGTTGCATCCTCATCAAAAGGAAACTTATTCCAAATATCTCTTGGAAACATACTATTGGCGTTATGAAAGAAATAATCATTAACCTGAACTATTCTATCTTTTCCAAATGTAATAAGTAAATCTCTTTTGTCAGCATCACTAGTATAAGACATTGGAATTTGTCGACCGTATACACCTGCTATTTTATGCTTACCTTTGAAATTCTCATACAAATTTTTTAACCACTGATTATCTCTAGGGATGCAATGACATGAAATGCATACAATATAATCTCCTGATGATGCTCGTATTCCATCATTGATTGCCTTTCCTGGAATGAATTTATCAATATTTATAATTCTTGCTACGGGAAAACGCTTTGCAACTTCAACTGAATAATCAGAGCTATTATTATCAACAATAATAACTTCAAAATTATCAAAATCTTGATTAAAAATAACTCCTAAGCAATGGGCAATCCAATATTCTTCATTATGAATTCTGATAATAATTGAAATTTTAGGGGAACTTAATTTCATGCAAACATATCAAGGTTTAATAACTCATCAGCAGGTATATCATGTAATGCTTTTTTCCCAATAATTTTATAGGCATCTTTAGCTGGAATTCCTGTACCGGGATTTCTATATGAGACCATATTTTCAGTTAACTCAATTCCTTTAGGAATATCTTTCAATGATGCCATAGATACATGATATTTATGTCTTGTAATCCATTCTGTATTACTAACTTCTTTATTTCCTGAGCCTTTAATTTTTTCAATATTTCTAATGTCTCTTAACATGGAAATAAAATCATCTGGGTTAAGGGACATTTTATGATCAAATCCAGTCATATTATTATCTAAGGTATAGTGTCTTTCAATCACAACGGCACCCATAGCTACAGCTGCAAGTGTTGGTAAATATCCTAACTCATGTCCAGAATAACCAACTGGCATTTTAAAATTCTCTTTTAGCACCTTTATCATATTTAAATTACACTCATCAAGTGGCGTTGGATAAGCCGAAACACAGTGCAGTAATAATAAAGGTGTTTTATATTTTTCAAATATTTCTACTGCTGTCCTAATCTCATTCATATCAGTCATACCTGTAGACATTATTGATTTTTTACTAGTCTTCGCAAGATACTCCAGAAGTTCAATATTAGTAGCACTATGGCTAGCTAACTTATAAATTTCGACACCTAATTCCTCAAGAAAATCAGCAGCCTCAGTATCAAAAGCAGTACATAAGAAATCAAGCCCTTTATCTTCAGTATATTTTTTAATTTCCTTATATTG
>Ga0075444_10002457_pt1 | contig 11170 bp, 10 predicted proteins | sample CoawatmetaG01DNA_FD_76836 | JGI IMG/M metagenome (GOLD analysis project Ga0075444, IMG submission 76836) | Marine microbial communities from the West Antarctic Peninsula - Coastal water metaG017-DNA | ecosystem: Environmental > Aquatic > Marine > Coastal | place: Atlantic Ocean: West Antarctic... | reverse complement strand
ATGAAGCACCAATTAGCTTCAATAGAGAAAATTTAGATAAACAAGTACTTGAATATTTTAAAATAAAATCAAGAAAAAAAGTTAATTTAAATCCTTGGAAAAAAATCACTAAAATTGTTCTGCATACAAAAAAATCAATCAATATTGCAATCATTGGTAAATATGTTGAACTTAAAGATGCTTATAAATCATTAGATGAAGCTTTAACTCATGGTGGCATTGATAATAATTTGAAAATTAATTTAGTGAGAATAGATTCTGAAACTTAAAAATTTCTGAAATTAAAAAAAAGTTAAAAGGAGTTTCTGGAATTTTGATACCAGGTGGATTTGGTAAGAGGGGAACAGAGGGTAAAATAGAAGCAATTAAATATGCTAGAGAGAAAAAAATTCCTTTTTTTGGAATTTGTTTTGGAATGCAGATGGCTATTATTGAATTTGCAAGGAATAAACTAAATATAAAAAAAGCTACATCAAGTGAGTTTGGATTTGGAGGAACTCCAATAATTGGTTTAATTTCAGAATGGAATAAGGATGGAAAATTAATTAAAGGAACTGTTAAAGACCTTGGTGGAACTATGAGACTTGGTCTTTATGAGGCTAGATTAAAAGAAAATTCATTGATTAGAAAAATCTATAAATCAAAATCAATTGAAGAGAGACACAGACATAGATACGAGGTTAATATTAGTTATAAAGAGCAATTTGAAAAAAATGGCCTTATCTTTTCAGGATTATCTCCAGATAAAAAATTACCAGAGGTTATTGAGCTAAAAAATCACCCATGGTTTATAGCTGTCCAATTTCACCCAGAATTTAAATCTAGACCTTTAGCGCCACATCCTTTATTCTCATCATTTATCAAAGCTGCTAAAAATCATAAATGAAAAATATAAAAATTAATTGTGGAAATATAGAAATTTCAAATAATAACAAAATTTGTATTATTGCTGGACCGTGCCAACTTGAGACAGAGCAACACGCCATGGATATGGCTGGTAAAATTAAAGAAATAACTTCCAAGTTTAATATGGGTTTTATTTATAAAACATCTTTCGATAAAGCTAATAGAACAAGTCTAAAAGGACAAAGAGGTGCAGGCCTTGAACAATCTTTGCCTATTTTTGATAAAATTAAAAAAGAATTAAATGTTCCAATATTAACTGACATACACAACGCTGAACAATGTTCACTAGTTGCTCCTCATGCAGATGTATTACAAATTCCAGCATTTTTATGTAGGCAAACAGATTTATTAATTGCTGCTGCAAAAACTGGGAAAATTATAAATGTTAAAAAAGGTCAATTCCTTGCACCATGGGATATGGTTAATGTTACAAAAAAAATTGCTGACTCTGGTAATAATAATATTTTAGTTACAGAAAGAGGAGCTAGCTTTGGTTACAACACTCTTGTCTCTGATATGAGGTCTTTACCTATAATGGCAAAAAATGGTTATCCTGTTATTTTTGATGCCACACATTCAGTACAACAACCTGGAGGTCTAGGTGAAACAAGTGGTGGTCAAAGAGAGTTTGTAGAACACTTAGCAAGAGCTGCAGTTGCAGTTGGTGTTGCAGGTGTTTTTATTGAAACACATCAAGACCCAGATAACGCTCCGTCAGATGGACCTAACATGGTTCCTCTAGACAAATTAGAAAAATTGCTATCTCAATTATTTGAAATAGACAATCTAATTAAAAAATAAATGAGTAAGATTTTAAAGATAAGAGCTCGTCAAGTTTTTGATAGCAGAGGAAACCCCACAATTGAAGCAGAAGTTTATTCAAAAAACTTAAGTGCCTCTGCCATTTGTCCATCGGGCGCCTCAACTGGAACCTATGAAGCATTTGAGAAGAGAGACAATAATAACAAAAAGTATTTAGGCAAAAGTGTTCTGGGCGCAGTCAATCTAGTTAATACAAAAATTTCAAAAAAATTATTAGGTGCGAATATCCATGATCAAACACGTATTGATACAATCTTAATTAATCTTGATGGTACTCGGCAAAAAATAAACTTAGGAGCAAATGCTATTTTAGCAGTGTCTATGGCAGCTAAGAAACTTTCTGCTAAAATTAAGAGAGTTCCTTTATATAAAACTTTTTTAGTAAAAAATAATTACAGATTACCTTACCCATTAATGAATATTATTAATGGTGGAGCGCATGCTAATAACGGATTAAGAATTCAAGAGTTCATGATTAGACCCGATAAAGCTAAAAACTTTTCAGAGGCTATGAGAATATGTTTTGTTGTAATTAACAACTTAAGAAAATTGATTATAAAAAAGGGTTTATCAACATCCGTAGGAGATGAGGGTGGCTTTGCTCCAATGATTAGTAGCAATGAGAAAGCTTTAGATTTAGTTGTTGCCGCAATTAATAAATCTGGTTTTAAAAACGGCAAAGATGTCTCAATTTGTTTAGATGTTGCGGCGAATGAACTAATGAAGAAAGATAAATACTCTATTCATTCAAAAAAATTTGTTTCGGTAAATCAATCTATTAAAGAATATAAAAAAATAATAAATAAATATAAAATCAAATCTATTGAAGACCCATTTGGAGAAAATGATTGGATGGCATGGAGTAAATTAATGAAAAATACTAATAATGTGCAAATAGTAGGTGATGATTTATATGTAACTAATCTAGAAAGACTTAAAAAAGGCTTTTTAAACAACTCTTCAAATTCTATATTAATTAAACTCAATCAAATCGGCACAGTTTCAGAAACACTTGAGGTTATTAAGTTTGCACAAATTATTGGTTATAAAACAATAATTTCGCATAGATCTGGAGATAGCGAGGATACTTTTATAGCTGACCTTGCGGTGGGCACTAATTCAAACCAAATTAAAACAGGATCTTTAGCTAGATCAGAACGTGTTGCAAAATATAATCAATTATTACGTATAGAAGAAGAGCTTGGAAAAAAAGCATCAATGAGTAAAATTCATTAATGCTGGGTAAATTAAAAAAGAATTATTTTTTATTAATATCTACTTTTTTAATAATTTATTTTTTCTTTAATCTTCTAGATGGTGAAAGAGGTCTTTTTTCTTATTTCAAAAAAAAAGAAATTTTAGTCAATCTAAAAATTGAAGAAGTTAATTTATCTAAAAAAATCAAAGATCTTGAGTTTAAAAATTCTCTATTAAGTACTAAATTAGACCTAGATTATGTTGAAACCTTAATTAGAGAAAAATTTATGTTTGGCAAAGAAGGGGAGACCCTTTATATAATTAAAAAGAATGACAATTAAACCAAGACATCCAGAAAAAGTTAACAAACCCTTAAATCCAATTAAAAAAAAACCTGATTGGATAAGATCTAAGCTTGTTAATAGTAAAGAGTTTTTTCTAACAAAAACAATTGTTAATAATAATAATTTAGTAACTGTATGTCAGGAAGCGAACTGTCCAAATATTACAGAATGCTGGAGCAAAAGACATGCAACATTTATGATTATGGGTGACACTTGCACAAGAGCATGTGCTTTTTGCGATGTAAAAACTGGCAAACCTGGAAACCTAGACTCATTAGAGCCGGTTAAGATTGCTGAAGCTGTAAAAAAATTAAATTTAAAACATGTTGTAATTACTTCTGTAGATAGAGATGATCTTGAAGATGGAGGATCAAATCATTTTTTTGAGGTAATTGATCAAACAAGAAAAAGAAATCCTAATACATCAATTGAGGTTTTAACACCTGATTTTCTAAGAAAAGGAGATGCTTATAAAAAAGTACTAGAAGCTAATCCAGATGTTTTTAATCATAACATTGAAACTGTACCTAGACTTTATTTAAAAGTAAGACCAGGCTCTAGATATTTTTCATCATTAGAACTTTTAAAGAATGCAAAGCTAGTTAATAAAAATGTATTCACAAAATCAGGGCTAATGGTTGGATTAGGTGAAAATAAAGAGGAGATCATTCAAGTGATGGATGATCTAAAAGCAGCAAATGTAGATTTTTTAACTATTGGTCAATACTTACAGCCCTCTGTAAGACATCACCCCTTAGATCGTTATTACCATCCAGATGAATTTAAAGAGCTAGAAACTATTGCAAAATCAAAAGGATTTTTATTAGTTTCATCGACACCTTTAACTAGATCTTCATATCACGCTGATGAAGATTTTGCTAAACTTCAACAAAATAGAATTAACAATCATTAATGCCTAAGGCATCAGTTAAAAGAAATATAAATAAAAAAAAAGATAAACTTATTGAGTTTGTTTTAGATATAGAAAAATATCCAGAATTTATCCCTTTTTGCTTAGATTCAAAAGTTTACGATAGAAAAGAAGAAAATAATCAAATCCTAATCATAGCAGATTTAACAATTGGAAAGGGTCCTTTTAGCGACACTTATAAAAGTGATGTTAGATTTAATAAAAAAGATGATACGATTAATGTTACTAATTTAGATGGGCCACTAAAGCACTTGCAAAATAATTGGAAATTTATAGAAAATAACAACATGACTGAGGTTTATTTTGATGTTGATTTTGAAATTAAAAATAAGTTTTTAAATTTATTAATGGAAAAATCATTTGAATTTGGTTTAAATAAAATTGCTGATGCTTTCCAAAAAAGAGCTGAAACCATATGAAATTGAAGACTATAAAACTTACTTTTTTATTATTATTTCTTTCATTTAATCTTTTAAAAGCAGACATGACCAAGGAAGCTTTTTTAGATGTTGGAATTAACTCAATAAGAGAATGGTCTTCATGCGAAACTAATAATGATATTCCTAAAGCTAAATATGAAGAGTATGAGCAAGTAATAAATAATGGATGGCGACATATAAATATTATTCTGTGTGCTCATAATGATTTTCCAAACGACAAACTTAGCACAAAAGGTTTAGATATTAGAATTACGAACCTTAGAATACAAATTGAAGCACTATTAAAAAAATATCCTGATATTGCTTTTTGAATAAGTTTTAAAGGTCATAGACCTGTCGGTGGAACTGGAAAATATGGATGGGATGTAAAAGGTATACCACAAGCAATATTATATAAACGTATAGAAGACTCGCCAGAGTTACAAAAAGAATATTTAAAATGGTGGCGCCTAGTTGCCAATGAATTTAAGGACACTGAAAGAGTTGCTTTTACCATAATGAACGAACCAGAATGGCATAAGAAAACTAATGGTAAAAAAAAATGGCGCAAACTATCTTTAGACGTCATTGATGCTATTCGTAAAATTTCTCCTAACCGTTGGATTATTCTAGAAGGCGTAAATAAATCACTAATTGCCAGAGATTGGACTGCGAGAGGTGTTATGGGTAAGCCAGTAGATAGAGATAAAATTATTTATGGATTTCATTATTATTTGACAACTAATGCAGGACCAGAGTCTGAAAATAATCCAAAAGTTGTTGTGAAAAAAATTAATAAAAGTGAATATTCAAATGGATGGAAGGCATTAAAAAGCGTTATTAAATATGGTGAACAATATAACGTTCCAGTAAGCGTCACTGAATTTGGAATGACCGGTCTTTTAGAGGGTATAGGTGGTGTGGATTTAAATTTGCGAACAGATTTTGTCAAAAATACTATTGTAAAATATATGGATGCTTGTAATGAGTGTGGACTTACATGGTGGGCACTAGGTGACTATAACACACCTTACGTGAGACAAAACCCAAATAAATATCAAAACTTTCCACGAGTTCCTGATCAAAACTTATTTGAAATCTTAAAGCTGAAGAAAAAAAATAATTCAAACTTTTCTTCAAAGCAAGTTTCACCTCCATATATAAAACGTTCAACTAAAATCAAAGGAGCTTCAGCTATTCCCTATCATGAAGATTTTTCATCAGAAGAAATAGTTTTTTTAATGACTGCAGATGGAGAGGACGAAAAATGTATTAGAGATCAGTTGGGTCCTGGGTTAGATCTTTTACGAAAAGACACAATTAATCATAAAAGATACTCTAGACCTGTAATCTATACATGGATAAAAAAGATTGTAAAAGATTGCTCAAATTAAAGAGCTAACAATATCCAAAGCTCTTTTAACTGATGCTTTTTGAATTGAGTTTCTTGTTTTTCGTTTAAAAATATTCTTTGTAATTACTAATTTATTGGATCTTTTTACCCCAATATAGACTAGTCCAACTGGTTTGCTTTTAGTACCACCATTAGGACCTGCAATACCTGTTACAGATACATTTATTTGAGCTTTAGATATCTTTGCTAAATTCTTAACCATAGCCTCACAACATTCAGCACTAACAGCGCCATATTTTTTGATAATATTTTTATTTACTTTTAAAATATTGATTTTTGCTTGATTAGAATAGGTAATTAAACCTATGTTAAATATTTTAGAGGCACCACTAAAAGAGGTAATAGCTGCAGTTAACATTCCACCTGTACAAGACTCAGCAAAAGAGATTTTAAGTTTTTTTTTGATTAATTTTTTTACAATATTTTTCATTATAAAACATAGCTCTTTAAAATCATGAAACACACAAGAGTTAGAACCACATAAAAACCAGCACAGATATCATCCATAATTACACCAAAACTATTCTTAAAGTTTTTATCAAAAAAACTTACTGGAAATGGTTTCATGATATCAAAATATCTAAAAAGAATAAAAAATAGAGCATAATAAACAATAGCTTCACTACCTTCTTTTGTTGTTCCATGGAATATTTCATAAAGATATATTGGTATTGATTGACCTAAAAATTCATCAATAATAATTTCACCAGGATCTTTATTTTCACTATTTTCTATATGGCTTGAAACTGCATAAAATGAATAAATAAATATTATTATTAGACCTAGCAAAATTATATTTGAGGAAATATTTAAGGTATGAAATAGATAATAAAGAATAATTACAGTTGCTAGAGATCCAAATGTGCCTGGCATAAATTTTATTTTACCCAGACCAAACATGGTGACAAATAATGAGTTGAAAGTTTTAATCATTTTTTAATTATAGAAGCTATTACTTCACAAGCTATTGCTTTTTCTTTACCAATAACACCTAATTTTTCAGTTGTTTTTCCTTTAATATTTATTTGTGAAATCGAAATCTTACATAATTTTGTAATACAATTTATGATTTGTTTTTTATATTTTTGGATCTTAGGTTTTTGAGTAATGATATTAATATCAATATTATTGATTAAAAAGCCTTTTGCTTCAGTTTGTTTAATTACCTCACTTAAAAGAATGGTAGATCTAATATTTTTAAACTTTTTATTCTTATCAGAAAATTTTTCTCCGATATCACCCATTGAGCAAGCTCCAAGAATTGCATCAATTACAGCATGTAAAACAGGATCACCATCTGAATGACCTAAGGTGCCAAGAGGTGAAGGTATTTTAATTCCACCTAAGTAAAGTGTTTTATTGGGCACTAATCTATGTACATCGAAACCCAATCCAAATTTTATCAAATTATTTGATTTGATATCTGAATTTATTGTAATCTTATTATTATTAGCTTCACCTTTTATAATTTTTATCTTCTTGCCGGCCCTTACAAATAAGTTAGCGTCGTCTGTAACTTCAAATTTTTTGTTGTTTTGAAGTACGTATAATTTTTTATAATTAAATGCCTGGGGTGTTTGAATTAAGTAAATATTTTCTCTTTTTAAATTTGTAACTTTATTTGAACTTTTTTGTTTTATAGAATCTGATGTTTGAATTGCGGGAATTACACAATCATTTTTTTTTAATCCATCCACTAATTTCTTTAAAAGTTCAAGAGAAAAATTTGGTCTTGCAGCATCATGAATTATTACATTTTTAAAATTATTTCTTTTAATACTTTTTAAGGCAATATAAGCAGACTGTGCTCTTGTTTTGCCACCATTAATAATACTGATATTTTTGATAGCAAGTTTTTTGATATAATTTTTATGTTTTTTATTTATTACAAGAACAATCTTATTAAACTTATTAAATACTTTAGCTTTATCAATTGAATGTAATAATAAAGGCTTTCCTTTATAATCCGTGTATGGTTTTGGAATATTTGAATTAAATCTTTTACTTTCACCTCCAGCAAGTATTATAAAGCAACTATTCATGTTAAAAATATATAACACATTATTTTGTTCACAATGATTGATTTTATTAAAAAAAATATATTTATCATTATAATATTTTTAATCACTTTATTCATAGGTTTTGTAACTTTTTTAACGTTCATTGATAAAAGTTTTTTCAAATTATCTGATAATAATCTCCAGATTTTACTAATTGGAAATATTGCATTGTTAATACTTCTTTTTTTTATGATATTTTCAGAAGTAAGAAATTCTTTAAGAATAGATGTTGACGTAAGTGGCTCTAAAGCCAATAGAAAATATATAACTTTTTTTGCATTATTTACTTTAATTCCTTCTATTTTAATTTCTTTATTCTCATTATTCCTCCTTTCTTTTGCGCTTGATAAATATTTAGATAAAAAAATAACAACTGCAGTTAACAACTCTTATGAAATTGCGAAAAGCTATACTGAAGAAGTCAGAACAAAAACTCAATCAGAGATAATTTTAATAGCATTTGATTTAAATAAAAGTATCAATTTTTTAAACACTAATATTAACCAATTTAAAAGTTTTCTAAATACTCAAAAATTAATTAGAGGTATGGACGAAGTACACATCATTGATGGTAATGGAAACTTATACTTATCAACCTTAGAAGATAATACTCTGTATGTACCTCCTTTGTTTGAAGCTTTAGAAATGGTTCAAAATGATAAAAGACCACTTAAGATTATTAATGCTTTTAAAAATCAAACAGCATCAATTATAAAACTTGAAAATTTTAATGGAAAGTATTTGTATATAGTCAAATATTTAGACAAAAAAATTTCTCAATATTTACTTGAGTCTCAAGAAGCGCTTAATTTTTATTACACAGTATTAAATAAACAAACTGGAATTAAGATATCATTTGTATTTATTTATCTTGTTATAGTCTCATTGTTATTATTTTTATCAATATCAATTGCTATAAAATTTTCATCAAGATTTTTTAGATCTATTAATAATTTAATTATTGCATCTTCTAATATCGGAAAAGGTAATTTAGATATTAAAGTACCAGAAATTAAAACTGATAAAGACATGGAAGTGTTAAATCAAAACTTTAATTTAATGATAGATAAATTAAAATCACAACAAGATAAACTTATAATTAAAGAAAGACACGAAGCTTGGGAAAACTTAGCTAGAAAATTAGCTCATGAAATTAAAAATCCACTCACACCCATTCAACTAACTATTGATAGATTAAAAAGTAAATATTCAGAAAAAATGCTAGACCATGAAAAAGATGATTTTTCTAAAAGTTTATTGATAATTGGAAAACAAATTAAACAAATTGAAAACTTAGTTAATGAATTTTCTGATTTTGCAAGAATGCCAAAGCCTATTCTCAAAGATAACAACTTGATTTCCCTGATAAAAGATAACATTAAATTAATAAATGAATTAGATAATAAAATTATAATTGATTTTAAGACAAGTAAATCAGATATACTCTTAAATTCCGATAGTGAGCAAATAAGTAGAGTTTTCTTCAATTTAATTAAAAACTCTATTGAAAGTATACAGGATAAAAAAATTGATGATGTTAATTTGATAGGAAAAATTGATATTTCTTTAAATGAGAATTTAGAAAAAATTAATTTTATAATTATTGATAATGGAATAGGATTTGGAATATTTGCAGACAATATAAAAGACATTCTAAATCCTTACTTTACAACAAAGAAAAAAGGGACTGGCTTAGGTTTGTCCATTGTTAATAAAATAATAAATGATCATAATGGAAAAATAAATTTTGTTTCACTTGATAACGGGGCAAAAATAGAAATTATATTCACAAAATAATGAGTACCGAAATATTAATTATTGATGATAATGTAGATATTAGAAATATAATTAACGATCTAATTATTGAAGCTGGTTACAAAACAAGATTGGCTGCAAACTACAATCAAGCTTTAAACGAGATTGATAAAAAACTTCCAGATGTTGCAATTATAGATGTTAAGTTAGACAAAGGTGACAATGATGGTCTAGAGCTTTTATCACACATTAAAACTAAGGATAAAAATATTCCAGTTATAATAATTACAGGCCACGCAAACGTAGAAATGGCGATCAAAGCTTTAAAAGCTGGTGCTTTCGAATTTATTGAAAAACCTTTTAATCAAGAGAGATTATTAAATTTTGTTAATAGAGCCGTTGAAAACTTAAGTCTTAAAAATAAAAATAAAGAATTTGAAAGCAAACTTTTTTACTCTTATGATTTAATTGGTATTAGTGATAATATTAAAAATATTAATGATCAAATAACTAAAATATCAGTTTCTGAAAGTAGAATTTTTATTAATGGACCAGCCGGTTCTGGTAAAGAGTTGATAGCAAGAAAAATACATAAAGAATCTAAAAGACATGAGGGTCCTTTTATTATTCTGAATGCTGCATTGTTAGATATAGAAAAATATGAATTAGAATTATTTGGTGAGGAAAAAGATAATGGTTCTATAACTTATGGTGCTCTTGAAAAATCATCAAAGGGCACACTTTTAATTGATGAAATTTCTGAAATCCCACTTGATACTCAATCTAAAATTTTAAGAGTCTTAATAGATCAAAAATTTAAGAGAATTAATGGCAATCACGATATTAATGTGGATGTAAGAATTATATGCTCATCTAGCAAAGATATAAAAAAAGAAATAGAAAATGGTAATTTTAGAGAGGATTTATACCATCGTCTTAATGTATTCGAAATTAATATTGACCCTCTAAAAAACAGGGTTTCTGATATACCTTTATTAGTTGAATATTTTTCTGAAAAAATTTCAACAAATTATAATTTAAAAAAATTTAGAATTGATACAAACAATAATTATCTACTCAATTATGATTGGCCAGGTAACGTTAGAGAATTAAGAAATTTAATAGAGAGAATTGCAATACTTTCACCCGATAGTACTGATAAAATTTCAAATATTATTAAAGAATCCCTAAAAACACCCGATATTAAGAATACATCATCAGAAAACTCTTTATCTATACCATTAAAAGAAGCTAGAGAAAATTTTGAAAAAGAGTATTTAACTACACAATTGAAAAAATTTAATGGCAATATATCAAAAACT
>Ga0075444_10002455_pt1 | contig 11174 bp, 12 predicted proteins | sample CoawatmetaG01DNA_FD_76836 | JGI IMG/M metagenome (GOLD analysis project Ga0075444, IMG submission 76836) | Marine microbial communities from the West Antarctic Peninsula - Coastal water metaG017-DNA | ecosystem: Environmental > Aquatic > Marine > Coastal | place: Atlantic Ocean: West Antarctic... | reverse complement strand
AGCTCCGGTTGATAGCGATCATCCCAAGCATCAAAAACGGCACCTGATTTCCAGGCCCGATAAATTAGCTCACCAACCATACGATTGCCCCGCGAAATAGCAGCTTCAAGCAAACTAATAGCAGGGTCAGTAACATTCAAGGTCACTTTGCGCAAACCAGATTCGCGCAACTTAGCTCTCAGCACACCGTGGCGTCTAGCAGTCTCCCTTGGGTCGACCTGACCAAACCACTGGAATGGCGTAAATGGCTTGGGAACGAAATTAGAGATTGTGCAAGTAATCTCAATGCCCTTTTTGTACTTAGCAGGATCGGTATTGCGAATAACATTGCAATGCACTTCCGCTTCTTTCAAAATATCGATAATGCCTTGCAAATCACTATCATCTTCAAAGGGCAGACCGCACATGAAGTAGAGCTTGACTGAAGCCCAACCAGACTGATAAGCCGATTCAATAGCACTAATAATTTGCTGATGTGACAGGCCTTTATTGATAACGGCCCTTAGTTTCTCAGTACCTGCTTCTGGCGCCAAAGTAATGCCACTCTTCCGAACAGCTTTCAATTCTTCGGCAATCTCAAGGTTCATACGGTCAGCACGCTGACTGGGGAAAGAAAGAGAAGCGCGGGTAACACTATGCTCACGATTGAGGGCCCGAACAGAATCATGCAGTGATGTGTAATCACTAACACACAATGACAAAAGCGAATACTCTTCGTGGCCAGAATTGGCCAGGGCTTTCTTCGAGAGCTCAACTAAATCTTCAGCCGAACGCTCGCGTACTGGTAAGAACGTATAACCAGGCTGGCAGAAGCGACAACCACGATCGCATCCTCTTCTCACTTCAAAAGTTTCACGATCGTGCACCAGGGCTAAATATGGCACAAGATTGGTAGTCGGTTGATTGCTATCAGTAAGAGGGGCAATCTGCCGCAAAACCCGCTTTGGAATAACAGCACTACGCAACTGTTCAATAGCTTCAGCATGCTCGGGCAGAGCCGCTAACAACTGTTCAACAACTTGTTCGATTGCTATAGGTGTAACAACCACATCACCAGCTTTGAGATCATAAAGTGCAGGCACGTATACACCAGCAACTTCAGTAGCTAGCTTAGTAAGTAGCCACTGCCGGTAGTGCGGCGCCAATTGCGGTTTATTATTTACTGTTTCTAGATGCTCAGCCTTGAACTGACGCACAACATTCATCACAGCAGGAATGGCCAGTTCGCCATCGCCGATAATGAAGAAGTCCATGAACGGTGCCATAGGCTCAGGATTAACTGAGGATGGCCCACCACCAAACACCAGAGGAAACAACTCTGTACGCTCGCTGGCCTTGACTGGCAACTGGGCCAGGTCAAGCATATTCAGGACATTGGTATAGGTAAGCTCGTACTGCAAAGAGAAGCCAAGCAACTCGAAGTTGTAGAGCGGCTGCCGCGACTCAAAGCCAAATAGCGGAATTGCTGGTTTAGCATCACGCATCAAAGCCTCAAGGTCTGAAGCCGGCGCATAAGAGCGATCAACCAACAGCCCTTCGAAGTCATTAACCAACTGGTAGAGAATTTTCAGACCAAAATTAGACATGCCAAGTTCGTACATGTCTGGGAAACAAAGAGCCAAGCGCACGTCACAGCTATCGAAGGGTTTGCGCCGAGCGCCCCATTCGTTGCCCAGATACTGACCCGGTTTGAAAACCTGGGGCAGAAGACGCTCGACAAGCAGATCTGAGATCATTTTGCTTGAGAGTTTATCTCTGACAGGGCTGACGATAGAATTTAAAATGACCTATCTCCACAGACAAAACGGTCTTCGACCGTGAACTGCCCAGAGATGCCAACTGTATAAAATGACGTTCGGAAGCGCCGTAGCGGCTTCGGAGAGTTTATTGGATGGCATCAAAAGGGTTCTTGAGCTAAGTGCGTCCTCAAGTGCAAGAATTATAACCTTTTTTGCCAATCAATATAGAAGGCATAAAGTTTAATTTCCTAAATCTTGCCCCTTTTCGCCCCCAAGAGAAGCAAGACTGGTCCCTTCCCCCACTTTACTTCCCCGTGCTATAGTCGCTAAGAAGCCCATAACCCGTAAATAGACAATGATCCTAGAGGCCTTTGCCGAGTTTTTGCATAGTGTCCCTGAGTTGCCAGCCAACCAGGCGCTTTCGCTCTGGCTCTGGGAAAGGCTGAAGAACCCGCCCAGTTCAGCCGTTGATCAAGTTATTCACTGTGAGGTTGATATTTCCTCCGGTTCCGGCAGGCAGTCGCAGCGGCTCAACCTCGGTCGCAAAATTCGCCTTCCTCAAGAAGCAGAATCGCTGATAAAGTCCCAAAAATCAGGGGCAACTATCGAAACGGGCTCCGAAGTCTATTATTTTTTCGAAGGAGCATCGGGCTCTGGAATCAGACTTCTCAATAGCCTCTACGAATACTCAATGAGTTATGAGCAGCAAAAATGGTCGCGCTTTGTCCATGGCGTCAAAGCCAGCGATTTTAAAATCAAAGACTAGCCCTTTTCAGCGCAGCCCAAAAGCCAAATAGTAGCGCTTTGGGAACATAGCTAGCCTTTCCTTTGTCTATAATTACCATTGCTGGTCTTAGAAATAGAATTCAGCAGCTAATCCGAAATTACAGAAACGACAGATAGTCAGGAGCGACAAAGTGAAATTGAAGATGGGCACCGCCCTTTTTGCCTTAATGACAATAGCGGCTGCTTTCAATATCGGCACTCAGGCTCAAGCGGCAGACGAATTGAAGCTGAAAAAAGGCATCTCATTTGTCCAAGACACTGACTCTGGTTTTCCCATCGAAGCTGATAAGTTTGATGATTGCCAGCTAGAGCAAGGCAAAGCAACTGTGGTTTTCTTCGGCGCATCGGGCGACCTCAACACTAATCGTCAGGCCAAAAGAGTGGTGGATCTTTATCGCCAATCAAGCAACAAACCAGTGAAGTTTATTTTGATTGACGTCGACCACGCCCAAAATGATCAAGCTCGCAGCTTGATCAAAAATCACTACAAGGGTAACATTCCTTTCGAAGTTATCTTGAACAAAAGCGGCACAGTAGGCTGGAGTTCAATTGGTGAAGTGGAGACTTCAACTCTCAATCAGCAACTCGAAAAAGCTCTGGCGAATTAGTTCGTAAAAATGATCGAACTTAGTTTCACGATGAGTGACGCGGATATTGAGTATACAGAAGCGTTCCTTCAAAGAATGAATCTACGAAAGGAATATGCCACTATAGATCTGCACATTCCCCTTGCTTCAATAAGATTCTTCGTGGACGGTCAAAACCTGACCTGGTGCCCAGCAGCCAGAACCTCAGAAGAAATCTTGCTTTTTGCATGTGACCTAAACGTAATTGTACACACTATCCAGGTGGGTCAAGAGATTGAGATGCCGCGAATCATGGAGGGTGGTACGAGATATTTTAAGCGAATTGATGAACACACCGTGATGATAAAAAACGATTGTCCAGAAGAAGCGACAGTCTACTGTCAACTTTCGGAATTGAAAGCACGTAGTGAATTGTTCTGTTCTCAGCTCTACGAGCAAATACTGAGTCTCTTTCCTAGTTACTTTGAGCTGATGGACAGGCTAACAGGTCACAAAGTTTTTGAAAGCGGAGAAACTATTTCAGAAATTACAATCAGACAACTATTGTTGCGCGACCCCCAAAGTTTAAGCAGTGCCCCCTAACAACGACAGATAAGGATCATTTGCCGCTATTATGCCGTTCAAAGTCATCAATGAATTAGCTATCGAGTACCTTACAGAGCTAGCTCTGAACGATGGTTTCGAACGCACTGAGTTTGGACTGTCGCGCAATCTGGTGTCTGAAAAGATAACTGCCCGCTATCATATTGTTCTGCCATCACCTAAAGCTGAAGGCTTTCAGTTGATATCCCCCAAAGGCGACGTTTCCTTTATGCTAGTGGTTAGGTGGGAAGAAATCGAGGCCATTGTTGAGCAACTAGTTCCCAGTGGCTACGAAATTGGTCCATTTACTTTCGCTACGGCGACAAATATGTTGACCAAGCTACCACGCGCTCAACGAAAGGTAAAAGCGGCCACTGCAGAGCAGAGCTACAAAGAAGTCGTTCTGGCTATCTATCAAGAGCTACGAAAGAGTGGCGAAAACTCGCTTAAAAACTTGTGTAGCCAAAAACAGCTTCTCTATCAATTTAAGAAACCTGTTCGTATATTCAGCACTCCGGTTCAGAACCTGCGTGAAATAGCAGTCTCGCTATATGCCGGAGACTTAGAGGAAGCCCGCTCGTCCGTGGGATTCTTCAGCTATACTAACCCACAGTTCGCTGCTCTAAACTTAGAAGCAAAACTAAGTGACATAATGGAAACTATCGGACCCGCAAAAAGCTAATCTCGTAAATGAGCGCGGCGCAGATCTTTAAGCAGCTCAGGCGGAACTGAGATTGTGCCCATCATAGACTCGTATTCTTGGTAAGGGCCGTGGCAGTCAGAGCCACCAGTGACGAGCATTTTGTGCTTATTGGCAAAACGTAGATATTGCCGCAAAAGCGGCAGCGAATGAACGCGGTGATAAGCTTCAACACCACCGAGGCCGACTTCTTTCAAAGCCTCTATCAGTGGTATCACATGCTTTTCTTTGCCTGGATGAGCAATTGAGGCAATGCCGCCAGCTGCCTTAATTGCAGCTACTGCTTCAAAGGGGCTAATACTCTTTCTATCAGCATAAAACTGCGAACCCCTAACCATAAACTTCTCGTAAGCCGCAGTTAAGTCAGGAGCGCCACCAGCTCGAACAATTGCTTCGGTAAGATGGGCCTTACCTATAGCACCCATCCCGGCGCATTCTTGCACGTCTTCAAGGGTAATAGGCACACCAGAAGCAGTAACCAGCTTAATACAATCGAGCACATGTTCAGCTCTAGCAGCCTTCTGCTTAGCTATTGCAGCAGCTAATTCTTGATTATCTTTGTCGATGAAATAGCCAAGAATATGCACGTCATGGCGGGCACCAGCTTGATCTTGAAAAATAGTATTGAGTTCAATAGCTGGAATAATTTCTAAGCGCCCACGGGCAGCTTCAAGGCCTTCGTCAATACCATTGACGGTATCATGATCAGAAATGGCAATATGCTTCATGCCAATCTTAACAGCATGCTCTACCAGTTCAGCTGGCGACCAGGTGCCATCAGAATGGTGAGTATGCAAATGCAGATCAATCACTTTTCTTATCGCCGTCGTCGTGGAATCTCACACGCTTAACTGCTAGGGCTTTGCCACTTTTAGGATCAACTGTAATCAATACGCCGCAGCAGACAGTTGGCCCCGAAGCAATTTCAAAGCGTGATGGCAATTGCTTGACCATGCGACGGAAGACACCTTCAACTGCCATGCCAATGACGCCATCAGTAGGCCCGCAGCAACCGGCATCGGTAATAAAGGCAGTACCTTTGTGCAAAAGCCTTTCATCGGCTGTCTGTACATGGGTGTGGGTGCCGACAACAGCAGAAACCTTGCCATCGAGGTACCAGCCCATGGCGATCTTCTCAGCAGTGGCTTCGGCATGAACATCTACCAGAATTATATTGGTCTCTTCTTTGACCTTGGCCACGAGTTGTTCAGCCACGAGAAACGGTGATTGCAGTGGCTCCATGAAGACTCGGCCCATAACATTTATGACCGCAAGCTTATGCCCACCTTTCTCTAAAACGCAGTAGCCTTGCCCAGCAGTGCCTTCAGGATAATTGGCTGGTCTCAAAAGTGTCGGTTCTTGATCGATAAAGTCGAAAATTTCCTTGCGATCAAAGGTGTGGTTGCCACCAGAGAACACATCAACACCAGCTTCTTTCAAATCAGCTATATTGTCTTTTGTAACGCCAAAACCATGTGCGGCGTTTTCTACGTTGACCACGACAAAATCGGGAAACCCTTCACTATGGCCATTGTTCACGGCCGACTCAGGCTTTAGACTCTGTAAGTATTTTTTCACCACGAGTCTACCTGGCTTGCCTATTACGTCGCCAAGGAAGAGGATTGTAATTGCCTGATCAGACTTATGATTTGTGGTCATGCTTAGAGCTTACACCATAGAATCTTTTGGAAACCACGATGCTGCCTGTACGTAAACGTAAAAATATGTCTGCAAGAAGAATGCCAAGAAACTCTGAGTTGTGCCTATTGGCGCTATCCCTGAGCAGCTTAGTTCAGGTCTCTCTTTGCACGCTTTGCACACTCAGTACAACTTGCACGATGGCAAGTGCCGCTGGCCCAGCCCTAAGACCAATCCCTGAAAGCTCGCAAAAACCGGCAAGTGACAAGGTTGAAGCAAGCAAGCCCACACTAAAACCTATGACAGCGGTCGCTCAACCTTTGACTACGACAAAATCTGCTCCGGTGAAGACGGCATCTCCAGCTAAGCCTGCAGCCGGTGACTCAGCCAAGAGCGGAGCCAAGGCAGCTACGAGTGCAGTAGCAAGCCCAGCAGCTAGCCCAGTGGCGAAGACCAAGCCACGAGTGTCTAGACCATCCATGGTGCCACCACCGCCACCCAACACTCCTTCAATGCTCTCAGACCCTTCATTGATGGGCTTGGGCTATAGCGCCTACGGCATGCAAGTGGAATACATGAGCCGCGAGGCCCTGAAAGACAGAGTCAAAGAAATCACCATTCAGTTCAAAGATGCCTCTTCTGAACTAGAAAATAGAAAGCGCCTGAAAACCGAAAGAGAAGCCCGCGCCAAGAGCTTCGAGCAACTTTTTACCGAAGGTGTGGTCAGCCGTCGCGAACTAGAGACAAGTCAACGAGAGGCCACCGATTCAAGCGATGAAGTGCAGCGCCTGGAAAATAAATACAACGAGCTCAGTAGTCTCTTAGAACGGGTCAATAAGCGCCTGGCTGCTTTCCCCCAACCACCGGGCCGCAAGAGCAATCAGAAAGCTCAACAGAAACTGAAAAAATCACAGGCAAAAGTAATTGCCCCTGCCAAGCAGCAAATAAAAGCGACCGATTCGAAATTAATAAATTAAGCGCTCGCTGAGCCAAGCTTGAGGAAGCCTAAGGTCGCATAGTAAGCGGCCTTTATTGCCTCACCCAAATATACAAATGCTACTGTCCATGAGATTTTTCTCTACTTCAAGAAAGATGCCAAGTCCGAAGACCTTGAATATGAACTGGTTCTCAGGTTCACAAGTGCAATGGCAAACGAATTGAGAAAATCCGCATATTAAGCCGGTTTCGCGCTAACATATGCAGCACGGAACAGCAACACCACTTCCAAAGACGGCCACAGAACTTACTCTGCGGCACCTTAGCTCACGGCTAATTTTAGGCTTGTTTATCACAAGCCGGTCTTTTAGCGGGTTCAAGTTCAAAATTACGACACTCTCGAGGAAAAACGATGTTTTACAATCGCAATTACAAGGGTTATCAGTCCGAAACTCACAGAGAATTCAACATGCCAGTTAGAAATCGTCTACACAACGATCACTATCGCTTCGAAATGCATCAATATGATGTTCCAAGCACCGACATCTTGGAACTAGACGATCAATTCGTACTTGAATTGGCTCTCCCAGGCGTTGTACTCGACGATGTCGAACTCAAAATCGAAGGCAATTTCCTCACAGTTATCGCCAAGCGCACACCAACAATGTTCGAAGAAAAAGCAAGCTACTTGCGCAGAGAACTTCCTGCCACATTGATGGTACGTGAGTTCGAATTCGAAACAGAAATTCTTTGGGAAAATGTAGAAGCTCGCCTAGACAGAGGCTTGCTCTTCATCAGCTTGCCTAAAGTGGAAGCTGCTATCCGCATTCCAGTGTCACATGGTTCAATCGAAGGTCATGTATCTTCCACCAAAACCCGCACACTAAAAACCGAAGTTCGCTCCGGTAAAGAAATCACCATCAAGTAAGCAATTACCCACTGGTAAAGACGAGATTCAAGAAGAGAGGGCCGAGAGGCTCTCTCTTTTTTTGTTTTCTATCGAATCAGTTCAAATCAACTTGCGGAATTATTTCAGCATGCATTTTGTAGTCTAATCGCTTAAGCGAATCAGGCAATGCTGGATAGTCACCGAGTTGGTCGCGGTTCATCTGCTCTGGCCCCATTTGGAGGAAGATTCCGGCAGGCGTCGACTCTTTGACAAACGGACAATCATTCAAATGTGGTGCCACTAGTTCAGCGTAGCCGGGACCAAACCAGGTCAACCAAGTAGGGATAGTCGAAAGGCCAACCCACCATGGTCCTCTGGAAATAGAATAACTCTCAGTTTTGCCTGTAAGATACACCACATTGCTTTGTTCCAGGCCAGCATCACGAATAACATAGCAAGCAGCATAGAAGGCATTCAGTCTTTTAGCCAGAGTATCAAATAGCTCAACTACAGTGCTAGTCCATTGCGAGTCGGGTAAAAGCGCACGCCCGTCAAATGATAACTTTAGGCAATGTCGGCGAATATAGCTGCTTGGTGCGTTAGGTTGATCGTCTCTACGATCTGAAAAAAATACACTGCCTCCCAAACAGGGGCCAGCAGCTTTCCAATAGAAATTTCCACCATGCGCAGTAGACAACTCCTTTGCCCAAACCTTAGTAAACGGTTTGTCATTGCCGGGCTCTAACTTATATTGAAAAGGTTCGAAGAGGCCAAAACGAGTTGGTACAGCAGCTGGACAATACTCTCTCAATAGATCCAAAAGCTCTTGGGCTGTCTCTGCCTTAACGCGCGAGAATGGCAAAAAGAATTCAAGTTCAATCAAATCTATAGTTACTGTTGGCACATCCACGACTTTTCGCTTAGCTGGCCTAAACAGTGAGAACCAACTTGGGCGCGGGAAAAAGACCTTGCCTTCTTGTAGATCATAGGCCGCACCTTTGCCCTTCCTTGCTAAGAAGCAGCAAAGGTCTTTGGCAATATCAATAGAATTGTCTGGTGAACCCGCAGAAACGTTAATCTGCCAGACCCATTTTGGTGCAGATACAACTTCTAGAACGCTATCCTCCACATCTTCTGGCTCTACCGAATATGCCCCCCAAACTGAAACTGCGGGGGAAGGGCCATCCTTGCTTGCCATCATCAGCCAAGCATTGCCTTCATCAGGTGTAATTTCCACAGTAATACCAGTCTTGCTGGAAGCGAAGTCATTCAAGACCGACTTATCAAGAAACTCACTATTCGTGGTCCAGAAATCAAGACTCATACAGACCAATCACTCCATCACACCGGTCCTAAGCATAGCTACTTCGCCTTACGAAAACCATTAGCTGCAATCAAGGCAAAATTAGGCAATGAGCATTCAGAAGTCAAAATCTAGAAATCAGGAATCGGAACCATGAAAATGCATACTAAGTATTTCTAGACGCAGCTCTCCCTTGCGTCCATTCTTATAATAATCATCAAGCAGCTGCTTCTCTATTTTATAAGCTTGCCAGAACTTCTCCCATACCTTGCGCTTTTTCGGCGACGGTACGTGAATCTTCCAGTGAACGTACTCACAGGGATTTCGGCATATTGCACAACGAACCGATTCAATCGACTGATGGCGGCGGTATGTTTTACCGCACTCAATACAAGCCCATGTGCGGTTACTCATACCTTCGTTTTTCCGCCATCATCAACTTCAGTCCTCGAGCTCCGCTATGCGCACGTCCTCTGGCAGTAAAGCCAAGGCGTTGATGAATTCCATCGCGATGATTTTGCCGTCCAAATTAAGATCGAATATTACAAGCAATTTCTTCATAGCTACTTCGCCTTGCGATAACCGTAAGCGAAATACAAAGCAAAGCCCACACCCATCCAGACGACAAAGCGAATCCAAGTAGCGACTGGCAAGCTCAACATCAAAATAAAGCACGAGATAATTCCGGCCCAAGGAACAAAAGGTACCCAAGGGCAGCTGAATGGTCGCTTGGTATCAGGCGAACTCTTACGCAAGAAGAGCACGCCAGCGCAGACGATAATAAAGGCAGCCAGAGTGCCTATATTTGTCAGTTCCGCCGCTTGTCCAATATCAACAATAAGAGCAGACAAGCCAACAAAGAGCCCGGTCAAAATAGTAGGAATAAACGGTGTTCTATATTTTGGATGCAACTTAGCAAAGAATGCTGGTAGCAATTTGTCCCGGGCCATGGCCATAAAAATGCGCGGCTGGCCCATCTGAAAGACAAGAAGCACAGAGGTCATTCCAGCCAAAGCACCAACCGACACCAACAAGTGCGCCCATGGTGCCCCACCAACCGCTATGGCTGTGGCCACCGGAGCGGCGTCATTGGCATAGTTTTGATAGGGCATGATGCCGGTCAGAACAAGCGAAACCAGTGCATAAAGAATAGTGCAGATAACCAGCGAGCCAATCATGCCAATGGGCATATCGCGCTGGGGGTTCTTAGTTTCTTCAGCAGTAGAAGATACAGCGTCAAAGCCAATAAAGCTAAAGAAGACAATGGCCGCACCACCCATAATGCCGACAAAACCAGAGGGGGCAAAAGGCACCCAGTTAGCGGGCTTGACTAATCCACCGCCATAAATGATGAAGAAGATGACCACCACCACTTTAATAGCAACGGCAATGGTATTAGCTACAGCACTCTCTTTGATGCCGACAATTAAAATCCAAGTAACCAGGGCGACAATAACAAAGGCTGGCAAATTTATACAAAACTGCTGACCCAAAATCACCGGAATATCAGTGGTGGAATAAAGGTGCGATTGCATGCTGCCCTGGGTAATAGACTTCTGCAAAGCCAGCGCGGTATGCAGGTCTGAGGTGAGCCAGAGCGGCAGCCCTTGACCAGTCAGCCCATAAAAGACATGGAGCATATGCTCAGACCAACTGACAGCCACAGCAATGTTGCCCACGGCGTATTCAAGAATTAAATCCCAGCCAATAATCCAGGCGATTACCTCACCCAATGAAGCATAAGCAAAAGTATAGGCCGAGCCCGAAACTGGAATCATGGCCGCTAATTCGGCGTAGCAAAGAGCGGCAAAGCCACAAGCAATTGCAGCAATGAGAAAGGAAATTACTAGAGCCGGGCCAGCCCCCTCACGCCCAAGAGCGGAGCCCATTATGAAGTTTAGAAGCGGGGTAGAGAACCAATCTTTAGCGGCTTCAAGTTGACCAGCAGCAGCAGTGCCCGTCAAGGCAAAAATACCTGAGCCAATTGTGGCGCCGACACCAAAGGCTAGTAAGT
>Ga0075444_10002453_pt1 | contig 11177 bp, 12 predicted proteins | sample CoawatmetaG01DNA_FD_76836 | JGI IMG/M metagenome (GOLD analysis project Ga0075444, IMG submission 76836) | Marine microbial communities from the West Antarctic Peninsula - Coastal water metaG017-DNA | ecosystem: Environmental > Aquatic > Marine > Coastal | place: Atlantic Ocean: West Antarctic... | reverse complement strand
GTGCGCGACCGCTATCTGGTCCACGGCACGATCGCCCCGCGCTTCGTCGCGGCGCACGCGGTGATCGCCGACGACGCCATGCCCTTCACCCCCACCGATGCACGCGAGGCGAAGGCCTTCGCCGCGATGATCGCCGACGGATCGATCCGCGGCGTGGGGCAGGGCCGCTTCTGGTTCGACATGCATGCCTACGAAACCGCCGCCGCGGCGCGCCGGGCGAAGCGCGTTCCGGTGCTGCTGGTGGTCGCGCTGCTGACCGCTGCGGTGGCGGTGGCTTTCTACCGAATCTAGTCCCACTCGTCATTCCGGCGTCCGCCGGGATGACGAAGCAAGTAATCCCTTAACGCCGCATCAACCCGAACCCCCTACACCTGTCGCCTGGACAAGGAGCGCTCGCACGCGATGATCGACAATCTGTCGCTGGCGCTGACGCACGGCCTGATGCTGCTCGCCGCCTGGCGGCTGCTGCGCCGGCCCGATCTCGATTCCGAAGCGCCGCCGCCCCGCCACTGGCGCGCCCGCCGCAGCACGCCGCCGGAGCCGCCCGCCGGTGCGTGATCTCGTCTTCGTCGCCTTCCTCGCCGCGCTGTTCGGAATGGGCCTCCGCCGTCCGTTCCTGCTGGTGTGCGCATACGTCTATATCGACATCGTCTCGCCGCAGCGGCTGACGTACATCCTGCTCAACGCCGTGCCGATTTCGCTGATCGCGGTGGTGCTGGCGGTCGGCGGCTGGCTGCTGATGGACGACAAGAGCGACAGCCGCTTCGCGCCGCGCCAGGGCCTCATCATCCTGCTGCTGCTCTATTGCGGGATCACGACGATGGGCGCGGACTTCCCCGTCGACGCGCGCGACAAATGGGACTGGGTGTGGAAGTGCCTGGCCTTCGCCGCCTTCCTGCCGCTGACGCTGCGCACGCGCCTGCGCATCGAATCGCTGCTGCTGTTCATGATCCTGTCGGCGGCGACGATCATCATCGTCGGCGGCATCAAGACCGCGGCGGGCGGCGGCGGCTATGGCCAGCTCGACCTGATGGTGACCAACAATTCGGGCCTGTACGAAGGGTCGACCATCTCCACCGTCGCGATCGCGATCGTGCCGCTGATCGCCTGGTTCATGCGCTGGGGCACGATCTTCCCGCCCGACTGGAAGGTGAAGGGCTTCTGCCTGTGCCTGATCTTCGCCTGCCTGCTGATCCCGATCGGCACCTCGACGCGCACCGGCACGCTCTGCACCGTGCTGGTCGCGCTGCTGTCGCTGCGCAATACGAAGCGCAAGTTCACCTATCTCGCCATGATCGGTGCGGCCGGGCTGCTCGCGGTGCCGTTCCTGCCCGCGAGCTTCACCGAGCGGATGAGCACGATCAAGAGCCACGACGCCGACGAATCCGCCTCCACCCGCATCGCCGTGTGGCAGTGGACGATCGACTATGCCAAGGCGCACCCCTTCGGCGGCGGGTTCGAGGCGTTCCGCGGCAACCACATCCGCTACGAGATCAAGAAGACGACCGCCGCGCAGGGCGATGCCGCCGCGACCGTCGCCGATCAGGCGGTGACCGACAAGGCGCGCGGCTATCACAGCGCCTATTTCGAAATGCTGGGCGAACAGGGTTATCCCGGCCTGGCCCTGTGGCTTGCGATCAGCCTGATCGGCCTCGTCCGCATGGAGGTGCTGCGCCGCCGCTATCGCGATCCCGCCGGCCCCTTCGGCTGGGCGGGCCCCCTCGCCGCCGCGCTCCAGACCGCGCACCTCGTCTATCTGCTCGGCGCGGCGTTCATCGCCATCGCCTTCCAGCCATTCATCTACATGCTGCTCGGCGCGCAGATCGGCCTCGACACCTATCTCGCCCGCCGCCGCAGCGAAGAGGGCCAGGCGCCGCTGCGCAAGCCACGGGGCGACGCCATTCCAGCATGAGCGAACTGCGCGCCCTCACCTCGGCCCGGGGCATCGCTGCGTGGCTGGTCGTCCTCTACCATATCCGCGCTAGCATCGCGGGCCTGCCGCACGGCGTCGAGGCGGTGTTCGCCAAGGGCTATCTCGCGGTCGACTTCGTCTTCCTCCTGTCCGGTTTCGTCATCTGGCTGACCTGGCATGACCGACTGCGCGGGCAGGGTGCCGCCGGCATCGCCCGCTTCCTGCAAAAGCGCGTCGCGCGCATCTGGCCGCTGCATGGCGTCATGCTGGCCTTCGCCGTCGCGCTGGCGCTCGCGCTGTGGGCGACCGGGCGCAGCGACCCCGCCTTTCCCTTCGCCGAACTGCCGCTGCATGTGCTGCTGGTGCAGAATTGGGGCGTCACCGATGCGCTGCGCTGGAACGATCCGGCCTGGTCGATCAGCTGCGAACTCGCCGCCTATCTGCTGTTCCCACTGCTGATCCTGACGATCGACTGGCGACGCCTGCCCGCGCTTGCGCTGGTGGCCGTCGCAGCGGCGATCCTCGCTGGCCTGCACATCGCGATGCAGGGCGCGCCGACGCTGGGCTGGGACATTCCGCGCTACGGCCTCATCCGCTGCCTCGCCGAATTTGCGACCGGCACGATCCTTGCCGCGCTGTTCCTGCGCCGCCCATCGCTCGCCTGGCCGCTCGGCGTCGCCGCGATCGGCACGGCAGCCTGGGCGCTGGGCTGCCCCGAGACGCTCGCCGCGCCTTTGACGTTCGCCGCGCTGCTGCTCGCACTGGCGCTGACCGCCGGCACGCCGCACCATCCGCTCGAGGGGCGCTGGCTCCACGCGCTCGGCGACATCAGCTACGCGACCTATCTGTCGCACTTCCTGTTGTGGAAGGCATTCAAGCTCGTCGCCGTCCGCGATGCGACTGCGGTGCCCTGGCCGGTCATCGCCCTCTATCTCGCGCTGGTCCTCGCGGCGTCCGTCCTCCTCTACCGCTGGGTCGAACGGCCCGCGCAACGCTGGGTCAACGCGCTCGGGCGGTCACGCGCCACGGGGTAGCGCTCGGAACCGTGCGCGTCGCCTGGGCATTTCCTACTAGGAAGGGAGTGCCCAATTGGCCGCACGCATAGTCTATTGCGATGATTCCAAGCCCGGCATCACGCGCCGCAAGGTTCGCAGTGGCTGGGCCTATTATGCGCCCGACGGCGACCGGATCACCGATCGTGACGAGATCGACCGGCTGAACGCGGTCGGCCTGCCCCCCGCCTATCGCGACGCCTGGTTTTGCCCCAAGCCCAATGGCCATATCCAGGCGGTCGGCTGGGACGAGAAGGGGCGCAAGCAATATCGCTATCACACCGGCTTCCGCGAGGCGCAGGAGGCGGCGAAATACGAAAAATGCGCCGATTTCGGCCATTGCTTGCCCAAGCTGCGCGCCCGCGTCGAGGCGGACCTGTCCGCACGCGGCCTGCCGCGCGATCGCGCTATCGCCGCGGTCGTGCGCCTGCTCGACATCGGTCACCTGCGCGTCGGCAACGAAGCCTATGCCGAAACGAACAAGAGCTACGGCGCCACGACGCTGCGCAAGCGCCACGGCACCGTCCGCGGCAACACGCTTAAGCTGCGCTACAAGGGCAAATCCGGCAAGGAACGCGATGTCGCGATCACCGACAAGCGGCTCGCCGCGACGGTGCGCAAGATGCAGGACCTAGACGAACAGCATCTGTTCGCCTGGGTGGACGACGATGGCGATGCGCACCCCGTCACCTCGTCCGACGTCAACGATTATATCAAGCGCGCGACCGGCGGCGATTTCACCGCCAAGCATTTCCGTACCTGGGGCGCCAGCGTCGCCGCGTTCGAGGCGCTGGCCCGCGCCGAGGCGGACCTCAGCCTGAAGGCGCTGCTCGAACCCGTCGTCGCCCGGCTCGGCAACACGCCCGCCATCGCGCGCAAGAGCTACGTCCACCCGTCCCTCATCGCCTTGGTAAAGACGGGGCAGGGCGCCTTCCGCCGCGCGTTGCGCCTGCCACGCTCCGCCCGTCATCTCAGCCGTGAAGAGCGGGGGCTCATCGCCTTCCTCGAAGCCGGCACGCCCAGCACGGCGCCGCTGAAAGCCGCGGCCTGATCCCCTTATGTCCAAAACCACGACCGCTACCGCTTCGCCGATCTTCGACAGCAACGGCGTCCAGGATCAATTGACCGGCCTGTACACCGCCAGCGAAGTCTGGCTGCACACGCACTGGCTGCAAATCCTCATCGCGCTCGCCGTCGGCGTGGTGATCGTCGTCGCGCTGCACGGCCTGCGCCGGCTCGGCGAACGCCTGTGCCGACGCAGGGATGTCTCGGGCGTTGCAGAGACGCTCGTGCGCCGCGGCTGGGGCGCGATCGTCGGCCGGGCGATCGCGCGCACCAACAACTTCTTCATCGTCATGCTCGCCGCCAAACTGGTCGCGGGCTATGCCGGTGCGCCGAGCCAGGTATCGACGACGATCAACTTCCTGTGGACCGTCGCCTCCGTATTCCAGGCGGCGATCTGGGCGCGCGAGCTGATCCTCGGCGCGATCGAGCATCGCACCAGCAGCGAACATTATTCGGGCGAGGCGCTGCTCAGCGCGATGGGCCTCATCCGCCTGCTCGTCACCGTCGCGCTGTTCGCTGTCGCGCTGGTCGTCGTGCTCGACAATCTCGGCGTCAACGTCACCGGACTGATCGCCGGCCTGGGCGTCGGTGGCATTGCCATCGGCCTCGCCGCGCAGGGCATTTTCGGCGACCTCTTCGCCGCGCTTGCAATCATCTTCGACCGACCGTTCCGCCGCGGCGACAAGATCAGCTACGGCACGACCAACGGCGTCATCGAATCGATCGGCCTGAAGAGCACGCGCATCCGCGCTTTCACCGGCGAATTGCGCGTGATCAGCAACAAGCAGCTGCTCGACAAGGAAATCCAGAACATCAGCGTGCGCGACCACATCCGGCTCGCCTTCACGATCGGCGTCACCTACGAAACGCCGCCCGACTCGCTCGCCCGCGTGCCGCAGATCATGCGCGAGATCGTCGAGGGCGAAGGCGGCAAGGTCGCACGGTCCAGCTTCGAAACCTTCGGCGCCTCCAGCCTCGATTTCGTGCTGCAATTCGACATCCCCGGCGACGATTGGGCGACCGCGCACCCGATGCGCGATCGCATCATGGTGTCGTTGATCCGCCGCTTCGCCGCGGAAGGGATCGGCATCGCCTATCCGACGCAGACGACCTACACCGCCGGCCCCGACGGCAAGCTGGTCATGCCCTACGCCCCCGCGTCCTAGGCGTTTTCGAACATCGGGTCCGCCGCGTTTGGCGCGGTTCGTCGTGCATGGGCGCCGGGGTTCAAGCTTTCGGTCGGGAGAGGGGCTTGCGGAACGCCCCCGGCTCCGCCTACAGGATGGCGCGACGCGGAACGCCATCCGCGCGCCGCAATCGGGAGGGCGATTCTTCGTGACGACGATCACCGCGCAGGCGATGAAGGACAGGGTCGGCACCGAAACCGTGTCCGACTGGGTCGAGGTGACGCAGGCGATGATCGATCGCTTCGCCGAAGCGACCGGCGACCATCAGTTCATTCATATCGATCCCGTCGCGGCGGCGCAGACGCCCTTCGGCGGCACGATCGCGCATGGCTTTCTCACGCTGTCGCTGATGCCGCTGCTCAGCAGCAAGGTGCCCGACGCGCCGCAGATCGAAGGCGCGCGGATGGGCGTCAACTACGGCGGTAACAAGGTTCGCTTCCTTACCCCCGTCCGTTCGGGATCGCGCGTGCGCGGCCGCTTCACCCTGCTCGCCTTCGACGAAAAGCGCCCCGGCCAATTCCAGCAGACCACCAATTTCGTCGTCGAGATCGAAGGGCAGGACAAGCCTGCCCTGATCGCCGAATGGATCAGCCAGATTTTCGTCTGACGCCAACCCTATAGTCACCGAACCCGCGCGCCGCGTCGCGCCCCATCAAGGAAGCCAGCCCATGCGCTCCGCCGTCATCGTCTCCACCGCCCGCACGCCGATCGGCCGCGCCTATCGCGGCGCCTTCAACAACACGACGCCGCAGGCGTTGGCCGGCCATGCGATCGACCATGCCGTCAAGCGTGCCGGCATCGATGGCGGCGAAGTGGAGGATGTGGTGTTCGGCGCCGCGCTTCAGCAGGGGCATCAGGCGGGCAATATCGCGCGCCAGGCGGCGTTGCGCGCCGGCCTGCCGATCACCGTGTCGGGCATGTCGCTCGACCGCCAGTGCGCCAGCGGCCTGATGGCGATCGCCACCGCGGCCAAGCAGATCGTGATCGACGGCATGGATGTCGCGATCGGCGGCGGCGTCGAGAGCATCAGCATGGTCCAGACCCCGCAGATGCGCGTCGCCCCCGACAAGCAGCTGCTCGCGATGCACAACGACATCTACATGCCGATGCTGCAGACCGCCGAAACGGTCGCCAAGCGCTACGGCATCGGCCGCGAGGCGCAGGACGCCTACGGCCTTCAATCGCAGCAGCGCACCGCCGCGGCGCAGGCGGCGGGCAAGTTCGATGACGAGATCGTGCCGATGGCGGCGACGATGAACGTCGTCGACAAGGTGACCAAAGAGGTCAGCACCAAGGACGTCACGCTGTCGAAGGACGAGGGCAATCGCGCCGACACGACGCTGGAAGGCTTGCAGGCGTTGCAGCCGGTCGTCGGACCGGACGGCGTCATCACCGCGGGCAATGCCAGCCAGCTGTCGGACGGCGCCTCGGCATCGGTGCTGATGGAGGAAAAGGTCGCCGCAGCGAAGGGGCTGACTCCGCTCGGCCGCTACGTCGGCATGGCGGTGGCGGGCACCAAGCCCGACGAAATGGGTATCGGCCCGGTCTTCGCGATCCCAAGCTGCTCGAAAAGAACGGCCTGACGATGAAGGACATCGGCCTGTGGGAACTGAACGAGGCGTTCGCCGTCCAGGTCCTCTACTGCCGCGACACGCTCGGCATTCCCGACGAATTGCTCAATGTGAACGGCGGCGCCATCTCGATTGGACATCCCTACGGCATGTCCGGCGCCCGCATGACCGGCCACGCGCTGATTGAGGGCAAGCGCCGCGGTGCGAAGTATGTCGTCGTCACAATGTGCGTCGGCGGCGGCATGGGCGCGGCGGGGCTGTTCGAGGTCCTGTAAGTTGAAAGTTAGGCCCGGAAAGGGTATGTAGCGACTCGGACATTGTCATTGGTGTCCTCCTTGTGTGGGCCTCGATCGTTGCAGCGATCGGGGCCCAAAACGTTTGGGGCTCAGGTTGCAGCCCGAGCCCCGCCCGTGTGCTTTACCTGTTGCGACTATCGACGATCTTTACGGCCAAGGCCGCAAAGGCGATGATGACGCCCAGGATCTGGCACAAGTCGGCCACCGTCATTGCAGTGTCTCCTTGTGATGACGGCGGGATTGCCGCCGCCGGCGATCGTGGCCGATGCGGTCTTTCCGCGCAACCAACCCCCGATGCGCTCGTTCTTCCGGCCGAACCCCCGGTACAGGAGACGATGCATGGCCGATCAAGACAGCCCGCAGGAAGTGGCCGCCAAGTTCCTCGACAAGCTGAAGAGCAGCCCGTTCGTGATGATCGGCCTGATGGATGGCGAGCATTCCGAACCGATGACCGCGCAGATCGACGACGATCAGCCCAACACGCTGTTCTTCTTTGCCGGTCGCGACAATCGCATCGCCAAGGGCGGCGATGCCATGGCGCAGTTCGTTGGCAAGGGGCACGACTTCTTCGCCTGCCTCGCGGGCAACGTCAGCCGCGACGACGACCGCGCCCAGATCGACAAGCTGTGGAATAACCAGGTCGAAGCCTGGTTCCCGGGTGGGAAGGAAGACCCCAACCTGACGCTGCTGCGTTTCGATATCGACAGCGCCGAGCTGTGGGAAACCGATATCTCGATCGGCGGCCGGCTGAAAATGCTGTTCGGCGGCACGATCCGCAGCGACGAATCGAGCAGCCACGCCGTGGTCGACTCGGTCGCCTGAGGCGTCCGGCCTTATAAATGACGATAGGGGCGGTTCCGATCGGAGCCGCCCCTTCGCATATCTGGCGTGTCAGGCGTGCGCCGCCATCCATTCCTCGACGATCGGCGCCACCTTGTTGCGCCAGCGCGAGCCGTTGAAGATGCCGTAATGGCCCGCACCCTCGGCCATGTAATAGCGCTTCTGATCGGCCGGCAGGTTGGTGGCGAGCGTCAGCGCCGCCTTTGTCTGTCCGAGCCCAGAAATGTCGTCGCGCTCGCCCTCGATCGCCAGCACCGCGACATCGGTGATCGCGCCGGGATCGACGGGGCGCCCGCGATGCAGCATCTCGCCACGCGGCAGGGCATGCGTCTGGAAGACGAGATCAACCGTCTGCAAGTAGAATTCCGCGGTCATGTCACACACCGCGCGATATTCCTCATAGAAGTTCTTGGTCGCCTGCGCGCTTTCGCCGTCGCCCTGGACCAGATGCTTGAACATCTCCCAATGGCTCATCATGTGGTTGCCGAGGTTCATCGACATGAAGCCGGCGAGCTGCAGGAAGCCGGGATACACCTTCCGGCCCGCGCCTGGATACATCATCGGAACGGTCACGACGACATTCTGTTCGAACCAGGCGTGCGGGCGTTCGGTGGCCAGCGTGTTGACCGCGGTCGGCGCCTCGCGCGTGTCGATCGGTCCGCCCATCATCGTCAGCGTCTTGGGCCGGCAGGGGTGCTTGTCCGCGCTCATCAATGCGACCGCGGCATAGCAGGGCACCGACGGCTGGCAGACCGCCAGCATATGCGTGCCGCCCTGGCCCTCGTTCGGCCCGATCGCTTCCAGGAAGGCGATCAGATAGTCGATATAATCGTCGAGGTCGAAATGCCCGTCCTTCAACGGCACCAGCTTCGCATCGCGCCAGTCGGTGATGTAGACGTCCGCGCTCGGCAGCATCCGCTCGACCGTGCCGCGCAGCAGCGTGGCGTAATGGCCCGACATCGGCGCAACGATCAACAGCTTCGGCCCGCCTTCCACGCCATCGCGGCGGAAGCGCTTCAGCTGGCCGAACGGCTTTTGCAGCACGATCTCCTCATGCACCGCCACCTCGTTGCCATCGATGACGGTGTGGTCGAGGCCGAAGGCCGGCTTGCCGCGCGTCGCGGAGGCATGGGCGAACACCTCCAGCGCGGAACTGACCAGTTGGCCGCCGCCGACATAGGACCAGGGGTTGGCCGGATTGCGCATCCAGTCCGCGCCGAAGGTCGCCATGGCGCTGGCCCCGGCCAGCATCGAGCGCTGCATTTCATAGGCGTCGTAGAGCATGATCGTGTCGTAGCCTGTATTGGTTGCCGTATACGTAACGGCATTCGCGCTTGCCGCAATCGTCTGAACGCCCGAGACGCGCGATAAGCGCCAGACCGAGTACGCGCCGGCGGCGTTGAGCCGTGTGCCCCCTGCTGCTAGGCGCGAGCGATGGCGCGTTCCCCCGTTTCCCCCACTCCCGCCGCCGGCAAGGGCCGGCTCGGCGACCTTCGCCTCGTGTGGGAGATCGCGCTGTGCTATCCCCGCCACATCGCCATCGCGCTGGCCGCGCTCGCCACCACCTCGGCGGCGACGATCGGCATCCCCTATGGCTTCAAGCGGGTAATCGACCGCGGCTTCGTCGCAGGCGGGCAGGGGACGGTGGATGCCTCTTTCCACTATCTGCTGATGATCGTCGCGGTACTCGCGGTGGCGACGGCGATTCGCTTCTACCATGTGTCGTGGCTGGGCGAGCGCGTCGTCGCCGACCTCCGGCTGAAGGTGCAAGCGCACCTGCTGGCGCTGACGCCGCGCTTCTTCGAGGAAAACCGCCCGTCGGAAATCGCCTCGCGCCTCACGTCCGACACGACGCTGATCGAGACGGTCGTCGGCACCACCGTGTCGATCGCGCTGCGCAACACCGCGACCGGCATCGGCGGCATGGTCTATCTGTTCGTGCTTTCGCCCAAGCTTGCCGGCATGCTGCTGCTTGGCATTCCGCTCGTCGTGCTGCCCGTCACCATCTTCGGCCGCCGCATCCGCGCGCATTCGCGCATCTCGCAGGATCGGATCGCCGATGTCGGCGCGTTGGTGACCGAAACGCTGGGCGCGATGAAGATCGTGCAGGCATTCGGTCAGGAATCGCGCGAGGCGGCGCGCTTCGGCGCGGCGGTGGACGCGACCTTCGCCGCCGCGAAGCGCCGCATCGCGCTGCGCGCAGTGATGACCGCGATCATGATCGGCCTCGTCTTCGGGTCGATCGTGCTGGTCGTGTGGGAGGGCGTCGCCGACGTCACCGCCGGGCGCCTGTCGGGCGGCGGCATGTTCGCCTTCGTCGTGACGGGCGGCATCGTCGCGGGCGCGTTCGGCGCGCTGACCGAAGTCTATGGCGACCTGCTGCGCGGCGCGGGCGCGGCGAGCCGCATTGCCGAACTGCTGCGCGAGACGCCCGAGATCGCCCGACCCGCCGCTCCGATCCCCTTGCCCGTGCCGGTGGCGGGGGCGCTCGCGTTCGAGGGGGTGCGCTTCCATTATCCGACGCGCCCCGATGCGGCGGCGATCGACGACCTGACGCTCACCATCCGCCCGGGCGAAACGGTGGCGGTGGTCGGCCCCTCGGGCGCGGGCAAGTCGACGTTGTTCCAGCTCGCCGAACGCTTCTACGATCCCGCCGCGGGCCGCGTGCTGCTCGACGGCGTCGACCTGCGCGAAGCCGATCCCGCCGCAGTGCGCGCGCAGATGGCGATGGTGCCGCAGGATGCGGTGATCTTCGGCGCCAGCGCGCGCGACAATCTGCGCTATGGCCGGTGGGAGGCGAGCGACGACGAGCTGTGGGCCGCGGCGGAGGCGGCCAACGCCGCGGAATTCCTGCGCACGCTGCCGCAGGGCCTCGACACGCATCTGGGCGAGGGCGGCGCGCGCCTGTCGGGCGGCCAGCGCCAGCGCGTGACGATCGCTCGCGCGCTGCTACGCGATGCGCCGATCCTGCTGCTCGACGAGGCGACCAGCGCGCTCGACGCCGCCAGCGAACGGCTGGTGCAGCAGGCACTCGAACGGCTGATGCAGAACCGCACGACGCTGGTCATCGCCCACCGGCTGGCGACGGTCCGCGCCGCGCAGCGCATCGTGGTGATGGACCAGGGCCGCACCGTCGAGGACGGCACCCACACCAGCCTGATCGAACGCGGCGGCCTGTACGCGCGACTCGCCCGGTTGCAATTCAACGAAGCGGCGTAAGGGACACCCGTTACCCCACTTACACCGTCATTCCC
>Ga0075444_10002451_pt1 | contig 11192 bp, 7 predicted proteins | sample CoawatmetaG01DNA_FD_76836 | JGI IMG/M metagenome (GOLD analysis project Ga0075444, IMG submission 76836) | Marine microbial communities from the West Antarctic Peninsula - Coastal water metaG017-DNA | ecosystem: Environmental > Aquatic > Marine > Coastal | place: Atlantic Ocean: West Antarctic... | reverse complement strand
TCGCTGAGCCAACGCCGGAACATGGTGAAGCTCAAGCCCAATCCCAAGCCCAATCCCAAGCAGCAGAGCCAGAAACGGCGAGCCCAGATGGCAATGGGAAAGTGGAATAGAATCAGGTAGCTTTTATCTGGCACAGCTATTACCTAAAGACAAACCACCACAGGTGTGTCATTGTGGTAATGGGTTCCCGAGCAAGCAGGAGGGAATATGACCAGCCATGAGTCAGATGAAGCAGCGCTAGAAGGCGATCGGCTAGTAACGCGCCGAACAGCTCTTAAGTTCGTTGCAGGTGCACCGCTTGTTTTTACATTTAGTCTGGCGGCTTCTCCGCTTGCGCGTTTTTTGAAACCTACCATGAAGCCCGGTGGATTCTTCCAGGCCGCTGATATGCCGGCGGCCGAACACCGTATAGAGTTTAACCTGTCTGATTTTCCCACTGATTGGACGTGCCGACCGTTTGAATTTCGCATGAAGTATGTTGTGTTCAATCCAGAGCAAGAAGAGATTCGCAAGATACCTGGATTTGCTATACGCACTGCGCCAGATAAGATCGTTGCATTTAGCCGTATTTGTCCGGGACGGAGCGGTATTCTAAACTACAAAACTGAGATGTGCTGTGGCTGTTCGGAAAGTAGTGTCGAGACATGTAACTGCGCTATGAAAGTAAGTAAACCAGTTCTGGTTTGCCCTAAGTGTCGCAGTGTATTCGATGTGACCCAAGATGGACGCATCCTCTTAGGTTCAGCCCCTAGGCCACCGCGGCGCTTTACTGTGTTGCGAGAAGGTGAGCTCATTACCATAAACGAACTTGAAACCTGGTCGGTCGCTTAGCACTGCTTAGCTCAAAGCAGTATGATCGAATAACCGCTACGAGGTTCACGATTGCGCAAACTTCAGAAGATGGTCGTGGCTGTCTTAGCAAACTCACTATTGGCGGCTAACAGTCCTTGGGCTACGGCCGAAATAGAACGAACAGAGCAAAATGCCAACAGTGAAGGCATTAGACCAAATGTAGCCACTCATAACTATGGCATTAACCTCTGGGGCTATATCGACAGAACCGGAAAATTTGTCATTCCGCCCCGCTTTGATGAAGCTATCGAATTCGCTTCAGGTTTAGCGTGGGCAAAGCTGAAGGGTAAGGTAGTAGTAATAGACAGAAGTGGAACGGTTACCACCAAGATCCTTCCTGCCAACTATTGCTGCGACGACGCTATCATTCCATTCCACAAAGACATATATGATGAGAGCGGCAAGAAGTTAATAGCAAGGGGAGCCAAAGGCGTGGAAGTGCATCGCTTCTACCAAGGGTTGGCGGCATTTCATTTGCCAGTCGAATTAGGTGTACATTTTTATGAGCAGTTCTTTCATGACGCAGCGTGGAGTAAGAAAGACGGTACGTATGGATATATCAACGAGCAAGGCCGCATAGTGGTCTCGCCCAGATTTACGAAAGTGTCCAATTTTAAAGACGGGATTGCAATTGTGGAGGAGCCCCTAACTCAGGGCTTTCTCGATCTATCGGGAAAGTTGATTGATGGTCAGATGCATCATGGAATTTTACACCCCTTCAACGATGGGGTTGGTGTCATTCAAGAAGGTGAGACTTACGAATTTATTGATAAGAACGGAGTGATTCTAGCTAGTGGATTTACCAACGTTGGCAATTTTACTGATGGTTTTGCACCGGTGCAAAAAGGTCTACAGTGGAGTTTGATTGATAAGAGCGGAAAGATAATTCGAAAGCTTGATTTCGAACGAGTTGAGTCTAGCGCTGAAGGTTTAGCCGCAGTAACAAAAAATGGAAAGCAAGGTTTCATGAACGCCACTGGCGATTTAGTGATACCACTTCAATTCGATGACACACGGCGCTTTCATGGTGGTTTAGCCGCTGTTACGAAAGGGCCAAGTCGAGCAGAGAGATTGAAAACTGCTCTTGATGCACAAAACTGGAATTGCGCCTTCATAGATCGCAATGGTTGCGTCGCCTTTAAAAACAGATTTGAAGGAGCCAAGATATTCAAAGAAGGATTGGCACCAGTTCTTTATGGTGCGAAGTGGGGATACATAGACCACACAGGAAATTTTAAAATTAAGCCACAATTTGATGATGCAGACCTGTTTTCTGAAGGATTTGCCGCCGTCCAAGTCAATTCAAAATGGGGCTACATAAACAAAGATGGAAAATTTGTGATTGAGCCCAAGTTTGCAACTGATCCTCATATTGGATACAGTCAAGTAGCGGCTGGGAGATTCGCCGGTGGCTTGGCTCTTGTTGAATACCCACAACGGCATCGTGGAATTATTAACAAGGTCGGTCAAAGCGTTTTTGACAATCGTCAGTTTGACGAGGAAGGGAACTCAGTTGTGCATGATGGTTTGATGCTTGTGACCAGTGGAGCTTCCACCCCCTTTGGAAATGGCTACTTCAATACTGCAGGAAAGCTTGTTGCAAAATGCCCTAGTGGCTATCCTCAACCGTTTGCTGGAGGATATGCTCGGTTCTATATCTATCCAAAAACTGGTGGGCTCAAAATTGGATTTATAAACAAGGTCGGAAAGGTCGTCGTCCAGCCTACCTGGGATAATGCGGGCGACTTTGCCGAGAATCTTGTCGCCGTTTCTCATGGGAATCATGTCGGGAAAGGAGGCTACGAGGGCAAATGGGGTTTTATTGATGTTGACGGCAAATATGCGTGTGGCTTGAAATTCGACGCAGCGGATTATTTCAGTGAGGGTTTGGCAGCAGTCAAACTTGGTGATCACTGGGGATATATAGACCGCCATGGTGCTATCGTATCTGGCCCTGCCTATGACGGTGCAGAGGCGTTTTCAAATGGTCGAGGGTTGGTGCGATATAAGTATAAGTACGGCTATGTGGATAAGAGTGGCAAGCTGATCATTCCTGCGAAATTTGAGTACGCGTCCAAATTTTCTGAAGGCCTTGCAGTGGTCACTTTGCCAAAAGAGGCATTGCCACTGAACAGCAAACAATGACTTTCATACCGCACCTAATACCCAGGCTCTTTCTTTGTGAAAGCACCCATGCGTTCGTTTAAGTAGAGGAAGGCGGCATAGACTTCGTCATACTCCGGCCCAGTGAGATTGTTCAGAGCCTGCATGTATAAGTCGTAAGCAGGCTCGAATTTTCTCTGTACTTCATAGGCTTTGCCGAGCTGAGTTATAAGAGAGCCTTCTTCGGCTTTGCTGCCACCACCGGCGCGCCATTCTTTGAGAGCACGTTCAAAGAACTGCTCAGCATAAGCATAGTTGCCACTAGCCATTTGCTGATCGCCCTGGGCAGTCAGTGTGGCAATGGTTTTGCGCAGAGGGGCGAGTCTTGGATTTTGCAGATCGATAACCTTGGTTCTGGGAATTCAGAATTTGCCGTCAATATCGATTTTATACCCGCAAAAGATTATTGCAGCATTGCCCGTAATTTATTGCGGGGCTTGACCCTGCTGTGGCATTCCTTCAGGAGGCATCCCCTGTTGTGGCATGCCTTGTGGAGGCATACCTTGTGCGGGGCCTTGGCCGTTCATATTACCCTGACCATTCATGCCACCCTGGCCGTTCATGCCGCGCCGACCAAAGCCGCGACCACCGCCCCTGAATCCCTGGCCTTGTCCCTGACCACCCATGAAGCCTTGACCGCCAGTCCCTTGTCCACCTTGGCCTGGGCCTCCGCTTCCTGGCCCGCCTTGTCCACCTTGGCCTTCTCTGGCTTCTCTTGCTTCGCGGCGCTGTTCCATAAATTGACGCATTTGCGCTTTTTCGGAGTCGCTCAGCTGGCCATCATGGTCTGCGTCGAAGCGCTCTCTCATTTTTTGCATGAATTGCTCACGCCCCTGGCCCTGTCCGCCGCCCATGCCTTGACCGCCGGCAGCTCCCTGGCCCTGTCCCTGACCACCCATAAAGCCTTGACCTTGTCCCTGACCACCTTGTCCTGGCCCGCCTTGGCCCTGGCCGCCCATTCGCTGGCCCATGCGTTCACGGAAGCGACCGCCAAATTGACCCTGTCCCTGGCCCTGTCCACCCATGAATTGACCTTGCCCCTGGCCTTGAGGTACCTGTCCTGGGCCATCCTGACCGTAGCCGCCTGGAGGTTGGAATTGACCGACATTCGGGGCCTGATTCTGTGCCTGCGCCGAATGGTTAATGCACAAGGAGGCCAAACTGAGCACGATACCAAAACTCAAAACCTTGGTGGGCCGTTTCATAAATGCACCTCTGCAGCAGTACTTATATTACTCATACCAACTAGTACGTTGGCCGGTCGGAAAAAGTTCAATCGTTGCCGCTCAAATTACTATTCTTAATGTCGCTAAAACAGTTGAACAATTTTTGCTGCCTTGCAACAAGTTTGAAACAAATTTTTCATACCATGGCGTAATCGCTATGACATTACTACTTTTCTTCGCACCAGTGAGGCTTTATGGCTGATCAAATTGTGGCGCCTAAACGTGAGTCCCAAGCTGAGCGTTCGGAACCAGTCTCCGATAACGTTAAGCCATCAGGCATTGAGGCTGCTGCTTTGTGGAGTGAGGCCTCACGGGTTTTGGCGGGCAAGAGCAATAATAAGCTACCGAGTGAGTTTGCTGATGCTAGCAGCTTTACGCTAACCGACTCCAAGTCGACGGCTTCTGATTCCAAATCTACAGCTTCTGACTCCAAGCCTACAGCTTCTGATTCACTTCTTAAGGTGCGCGCCTTCCCTGCAGTCAGAGAGATTGTAGATGCTCCTAATCCGATTAAGGAAATAAGTAAGGGCATAGACAAGCTCAGTAATTTAGAATCGGTGGAAATTAGTCGGCGAGCCAATGGATGGCAGCATGTCAATGCTAAGTTAGAGAATGCCACCACTGGTGACGCGCCTAATATTAGTGTCGGTCGCCATCGGCCTGTGGCCAGTCATATGGATAGAAATATTAGTTTCGATTTGGCTAAAACCAATGACGGCATTCGTTTGGCAAATATGAGTGGTTTTACTACTGATGTTCAAGGGCCAAGGGGCAGAATAAGAACTAGTACGACTAATGAAATGACCTTGGGTCATGATGCTTCAGGTCCTTATTTACGCTCAACCGCCAGCACCCAGGGCCTTCTTCGAATGAGAACTAATACAGTTTCATTGCGAGAAAATGATTTCAACAAAGACAGCCCCATGCGCTCGATTATGAATCAGCCCGAGGCACTGAAGCAAGTAGGCGAAGCAATGCGATTGTTCCAAAATACTGATGATGTGCAGCGCATGTCTATGAAGAAAAATGGTCCCGGCCAGTTTGACGTTGCCTCTGAGGCACTTCGAGAGAAGCATATCGAGATTAATAAGCGCCTTGAAAACAGCAAGGCTACAGTCTCTTCTATTGATTTGGAGCGCACCGTATCGGCCACCATTCATAGCGGCAATGATGCTGTTGGTTTAGCCAATATCAAGGGCATTAAAGTCAACGTGCAGAGCGAGCTCTTAGGCCTGAAGACCAATATGACAATTGTGCCGTCGGCCATCAAGTTAGAAAAAGGAGTAGATGGAAAACCAGCAGTGCGGCTAGAGCTGGCGATGCCTGGTGGCGCCACTACTCAATTTTCACTGCCACTCTCTAAGTTGAGGGAAGCCCAGAAGAAAGCAAGTTGAATTTTAAGAGCTAGTTGATTTAGCCAGTATTCTGCAAGCCTTCAGCGACGCCATTGACTGTCATCAATACAGTTTCAAGCAGTTTGTCTTCTCTGACATTGGCTTTTGACTCGGCTTCTTTGCTAATGCGCTCGCGCAGTTGGGCAATCAGGCGTACTTGCAAATAGCTTAAGGGGTCAACATAAGGGTTGCGAATAGCAATTGAGTGCTTTAAATAAGGCACTTCTTCAAGTAGCGATTCGTGCTGCGATACTGCCAGAACAAATTTCTTGGTGCATTCATACTCAGCGAGTATGCGCTTGAAGAATTTTTCTTGCAGGTTTTTGTCGACCAGATTTTCGCTGTAATAGGCAGCGATATCCATGTCGGCGACAGCTAGAGCGTTTTCGAGTTTATTGATTAAACCCCTGAAGAATGGCCATTTAATGTACATTTCCTGGGCCATCGCCAAAGTCTCAGGGCTTGCTTCCGTTTGTTCGGCGCAAGTCTGGAAGGCACTACCAAAGCCATACCAGGCAGGCAACATGTAGCGGCTTTGGGTCCAGGCAAAGACCCAGGGAATAGCTCTCAAGTCGTCAATTGAGCCGGAACCAGCAGTACGCCTGGTTGGGCGTGAACCCATCTGTAATTTTGATAGCTCGCCAATTGGGGTCGATTGACTGAAGAATTCCACAAATTGAGGGTCTTCGTATACAAGCGAGCGATAGGCATTAAACGACGATTGCGACAGTTGCTCCATGAAGTTCCACCACTGAGCCGGTTCGCTGTCAGTTTCGCCACTGGGCTGTGCTGCGGTTGCTTGCAGTACAGCAGCGGCTAGCTGGTCGAAGTTGCGCACGGCAATGTCATGGAGAGCATATTTCGATGATATTACTTCACCTTGCTCGGTCAGCTTAATTCTGCCGGCTACCGTTCCTGGTGGCTGGGCGAGAATGGCCTGGTGAGTTGGTCCGCCGCCTCTACCAATAGTGCCACCCCGGCCGTGGAAGAGCCTTAGCTCAATGTCGTTTGCTTGGGCAATTGCCACCAGCTTTTTTTGAACTTTATATAGTTCCCAATTAGCTGTGACTATGCCACCATTTTTGCCGCTGTCTGAGTAGCCAATCATTATTTCTTGCAGATTACCTAGCTCTTCCAAGTAGGTCTTGTAAATAGGATTGTCTAACAGTTCCTGGAACATTTGTGGTGCTCGCCGCAAATCTTCGATGGTTTCAAAAAGAGGGACGATGCTAATTTTTCTATGGGGATGATGCTCTGATGCCCAAATTCCAGCCTCTTTAGCTAGGAGCAAAATTGATAGCAAGTCGGATGAATATTCGGTCATGCTAACGATATAGGTATCTAGTGCGCAGGAGCCATAAAGGTCTTGGCCTTGAGCCAGGGTACGAAATACTTCGATGGTTTCGTTAGTGGCTTGCGAAAAATGCAGGTCGCCCGGAATTAGGGGTCTTTTGCTGGCTAGTTCGCTTGTCAGCCAAGCCATTTTTTCTGTTTCATTCAGGCCTTTATAGCCGTTTTCTAGAAGAGCCTGAGATTTTGTAATTTCATCAAGGGCATCGCGGTGGCGGCTACTGTGCTGCCGAATGTCGAGTTTCGCCAGGTGAAAGCCAAATATATCTACAGTGGCAATTAGTCGATTTAGATTGAGCAAACTATCGCGACAACCGGCTTTGACCAGGCTTTCTTTAATTGTGCGCAGCTCGGCTTTGAACTGAGCGGCACTCGAATAAAATTCGCCGCTTGTGCCTTCGGATCTGTGATCGCGAGTGTTGCGCAATTTGGCCTGTATGTACAAAAGCTTGAGGCGATAAGGTTCCAAAGCATAGCGGTGACCGTATTTTTGTGTCACTGCTGGCAGTGCCAGGCTGTCTTGTTCTAACGACTGGCTAAATGCCTCGGTCTGGTCAATCCAATTGGCCGATTGACTAAGCTCGTTGAAGAGCCGCTCTAAATCTTTGAGATAGCGATTGAGTATGACACTGCGTTGATAGTCGAGAGTCTGTAGCGTGACGTCTTTGGTGACGAAGGGATTGCCGTCTCGGTCTCCACCTATCCAGGAGCCAAAGGTGATGAAGTTGCGATTGCTGTTGCTGCTAGTGTTGGCGTCAGGGGCTGCACTTGTCTCCGGACTAGTTTTGGGATTAGTCTTTGGATAAGTTTGTGGATTAGTTCGTGGATTAATTTTGCCATTAGTCTTCGAATTCGGCTCTAGAAGGGCCTCTACTTTCTTACATTCTTCTTCTAGCGACTGGTGTACATCGATTACTGCGTCTATGACAACATGGTCAAAATGATAAATGCCGTAGCGCACTTCGTCATTGACTGATGGCTTGAAGTAGATAACGTGGTCGGTGAGCCAGAGTGATTCGACTACCGATCTAAGGCCTGCTTCGATAGCCGCTGATTCGTGCTTTGATAATGGCGGATGATCGCGCTTGTATAGCAGTTGAGCCAACTCAAGCTGCTTGAGCATAACGGTGCGTCTTGTCAGCTCAGTGGGGTGAGCCGTGAAGACAATTTCAATATCAAGATTGTTCAAGACATTTAGAAGTTGTTGGGGCTCTAGATTGCTGCCGCCAAAAAATTCAGAGAGAGAGTCTTTCTCGTATTTGCGCTCGCCGCTGCTGTCATGTTGAGCGCGGCGACGCAGTCGGTGATTTTGTTCAGCTATATTGATGATGTCAAAATAGGTGAGAAATGCCTTTATCACTTTAATAGACGTATCGAGATCAAGAGCGCTGAGCAATTCTTGTAGCTTTTGATGATGGGGCTGATTCAGCTCTTCATCGATGCCCTTGTTGCGGTGCATCTCTTTGAAAAGGCTGCGAAATTGTTCGACATAGCCAAATACTTCTTCGCCTTCAAAGCGTTTAATCGTATCGCCCAGAATGAAACCGAGCATGCGCACGTCATCGCGCAATGGTTTGATGCGTTCTAGCAATTGGTCGCGCTTTTCGGTCATCTATTTCTTCTCTATATCGGTATGGCGGAATGACTTGGCACCGGCTCCGTAATAGTCGCTGGCTTTATGTCCAGCGCCTTCAATTTTGTATTTGTAGGTTACTAGGCCCTCTAGGCCCACCGGTCCGCGAGGTGGTAGCTTGCTTGTGCTGATGCCAACTTCTGCACCAAAACCATAGCGAAAACCATCGGCAAATCTGGTGGAAGCGTTGTGATAAACGCCAGCAGATTTGACACCATTGAAGAACTTCAGCCAGGCCTGGTTGTCCTGGCAGATTATGGCATCGGTGTGGCCCGAGCCATATTGATTGATATGAACTATGGCTTCATCCACTCCATCAACTATTTTGGCTGAAAGGCAAAGGCTGCCGTATTCTTTCGACCAGTCAGCTTCCTCTGCGGCAGAGATTGCCGCTGGGGTCTGTGAATGTGTTTGTGAATTAGTCTGTGAATGTGTCTGTGAATTAGCTTGTAAACCAGGGGCTGGCTTCGAGTTCAAACCTGAATTGCATAAGGTCATTAAGGCGCTATCGAGTTTAAGTTCCACCCCAGCTTTGTGCAGGGCTGTCAAAACTGCCAGCTGTTTTTCTTCTGTGAGAGCTTTGTCTAGCAGCAAAGTTTCCATGGTGTTGCAGGCTTCGGGATAGTCACACTTAGCGTCTACAGCCACAGCAATTGCTTGCTCGATATCAGCACTGTGGTGCACAAAAACATGGCAGATGCCTTCGGCGTGGCCGAGTACGGGAATTTTAGTGTTTGACTGAATGTACGATACCAGGCTGTTTGAGCCGCGGGGAATGATCAAGTCGACATACTGATCGGCTTTCAGCAGAGCAGCCACATCGGAGCGCGACGCTAGTAAGGCAGCACTACTTTCAGGTAAACCTTCTGCCTTGAGAGCCTCTTGCAGGCAAGCGAACAAAACTTTGTTAGTGTGTTCTACTTCTTGTCCGCCCTTCAGCAAAATGGCATTGCCAGATTTAAGCGCTAGAGCGGCGATTTGTGGCAGCACATCAGGTCGCGCTTCAAAGATGATGCCAATGACACCAATGGGGCAAGTGACGCGGTAAAGGCGCAAATCGCTATCTAACTCTTTGGCATAATCGATTGCCCCAAGGGGGTCTTTCATGGCTACGAGAGCTTTGCAGCCTGCAATAACAGTATCGATTTTGCTAGTGTCTATGGCCATGCGGCCGCTCTTGAACTCAACAGCATCTTTGTTCAGTGCGTCTTTACTATTAGCTTCTAAAATTTCCGCCCGACGACGGTCGAGAATTTCAGCGAACTGCAATATTGTCTGGTTGCGTTTTTCCAAACTTGTCGAAGCCAATGCCGGAGCAGCCAGAGCCGCTTGTCTGGCTAGTTGCATGACGTTGTTTTCTACATTGTTCTCTTGGCTGGTTTCGCTAGGAAGTTCTGTGGCTGTCATTTTCGTATCCAGTTGTCACTGCTTAAGTATCAAGGAAAGCAATGTTGTCTCTTGTAATCAAGGCGTCATAGTTGCGGCTTTCTTTCAATTCGTCCAGAGCTTCTGAGTGTTGGCCTGATACAAGGCGGGCTTCATCACTTGAATAATTGACAATACCGCGAGCAAATTCATGACCATCACTACCGGCTACACTTACGACGTCGCCGCGTTCAAAAGTTCCCTTAACTTCGGTTACTCCGGCAGGAAGTAGGCTGGCTTTGCCTTTTTTTAGGGCTTCTTTTGCCCCTGAGTTTACGACCAGAGTGGCTTTTACTGTGGTGGCAAAAGCAATCCACTTTTGTTTGCCACTGAGGCCACCATGGGGCAGGAATAGTGTGCCTAGATCTTCACCATTGAATATTCGGCCTATGGCATTTTCGGTTTTGCCACCGGCGATGATGGTGGCGCAGCCGCTTTGCGAGGCAATGCGAGCAGCGGCTAGCTTCGTCTTAATACCACCGCGTCCGGGCTTGTCGCTCACTACTTTTGATTCGGCCAATTGTTCGATTTCTGGGGTGAAGATATCCACCACTGATATTAGCTTGGCTTCTGGGCCTGAGCGCGGGTCGGCAGTATAGAGCCCTTCCACATCAGTCAATATGAGCAGCAGGTCGGCATCGATTTTGCTTGCCACTAAAGCTGAGAGCTTGTCGTTGTCTCCGAAATTGACTTTTATATCGATTTCTTTGTGGTCGCCTTTGAGCAACTCTAGCTCGGCGGTTGATACTGTGTCATTTTCGTTGATCACAGGTAGCACGTGAAGCTCTAAAAGTTGGGCAATTGTGCTGCGTAAATTGAGGTAGCGTCTACGGTTGGAAAAGTCTTCTTCTGTCAGCAAGACCTGGGCGGCAATGACGTCCATTTTTTCAAAGGCGTCCGAATAGAGCGCCATGAGGCGACCCTGGCCAACGGCAGCGCAAGCTTGCTTTAGCGGCAATAGCTTTGGTTTTGAGGTGAGGCCGAGGGTGCGGGAGCCCAGGCCAATGGCGCCGGAAGTCACCAGGAGCACTTCTTTGCCTGACTTTACCAGGCCGGCAATGCCCTCAACAAACGAATAGAAGCGACTGAGTGCGATACCGCCCTCGTCTTTCATCAAGACAGCGGTGCCGAGCTTGATTACGATTCTCT
>Ga0075444_10002445_pt1 | contig 11205 bp, 24 predicted proteins | sample CoawatmetaG01DNA_FD_76836 | JGI IMG/M metagenome (GOLD analysis project Ga0075444, IMG submission 76836) | Marine microbial communities from the West Antarctic Peninsula - Coastal water metaG017-DNA | ecosystem: Environmental > Aquatic > Marine > Coastal | place: Atlantic Ocean: West Antarctic... | reverse complement strand
ATTAAAGTACTGGAGAGTAATCAGGTATTGGATAAAAGCCAAATATAATGTGGGTACTCCAGAATTAGACCTAATGCTGTTTCTATACAGCGAAGAGATATTCAACAAAACAAAGTTTTTAGAGTTTGCTAAGATAATGTCATGGGACGATAAGAGGTTCAATAACTTACTACGAGATGGCTGGATACACGTGTGGCGTAAGAGGGCTGGCAGGAACACAACCCTGTATGAGTTATCTCACAAGGGTAAGAGTATGATAAGGACAGTATATAGAAAACTAAATGGGGACGAGATAGGAGAATCTCCTAACATCAATCCCCTTTTTAAGTTAGACGCTTCCTATATGGATAAAAGATATAGGGATATGATAATAGAAATGAATGAGTTTATAAAACAACAACGACATCTCTCTCCTGAATAACAGTGTACACAGTGTCCTTAATGAACATAGTGTGCCCTGCAGATCCATCATAGTATATTAGGTCCTTAGAATCAATAACAGACACATCAGTTCCTGCCTTAACTACCTCACCCTTCTTATACCTAAAGTTAGAAGCATCGTCAGAGGTTAATATTAATCCAGAGTCAGAAGTAAGCTGTTCTTCTATTGGTTTAATTACAATGTATTTTCCTATTGGTTTCATGATTTATCTCTTAAGTGCGTTACTATTGCATTAGTACTTAGTATTGTTGTAGCTACACTGACTGCATTTAATAAAGCATTCCTTGTAACCTTCAATGGATCTACAATACCCATATGAAACATATCGCCATACTTCTCCGACTTTACATCAAACCCTTCGTTAGCAACAAGGTCATTGTGCATAATGTCACCAACAGACTTTCCTGCGTTCTCAAGTATTTGTTTTAAAGGAGAAGTTAAAGCATCCTTTATAATATTTACAGCCACCTGCTCATTACCTCCAACAACCTCTAACATATCATTAGCTATCGTATACAAAGGAAGTCCTCCACCAGGGATTATTCCCTCCTGTAGTGCGGAACGCACTGCACAGACAGAGTCATCGACTCTGTCGAATTTTTCTTTTTGCTCAATGTCAGAATTAGCACCTACATAGATACAACCAATACCACCCACCAAAGAAGCAATACGCTCATTTACAAAGTCACGCTCACCTTTTGTGAATGTATTGTTTTGCTGTTGCTCTTTAAGTTCTCCAACTCTTTTAGATATTTCATCAGTTACTTGGTTTTCCTTTATGATAACAGTGGTGTCTTTACCAACAATAATTTTATCCGCAGTACCTAAGTCATTCATAGTAACGATAGATAGATCATCGCCTACCTTCTCCGAGAAACACTTAGCGCCCACCGCTAAGGCAATATCTTGCATCAACTCATGTGTTCTATAGCCGAACGATGGAACAGGGATGTGACAGAACTGTAGTCCGTTTCTAACAACATTAGCTGCTAAGGTATTTACTACGTTATCAGTCAACGATCCAATAATCAATAACTTTTCTTGAGTATTAATAATTGGTTTTAGTATCCCTTCAATTTGAAGTATGTTATTTATATCCTGGTCAGCAACCAAGATTCTTACATTCTCCATTATACACTCATCCTTCTTGTGATTGTTTATAAATAGATTTGAAGAGTAACCTCTGTCAATCTTTATACCATGGGTCACCTCAGCGTATGTCTTCTCGTTCTGAGATCTCTCAACAGTAACAATACCGTCCTTACCAACTTGGTTGTAAGCGTCAGCTATAATCTTTCCAATCTCCTTGTCGTTGTTTGCTGATATAGTAGCAACGTCAAGTAACCTCGACTTGTTAAGTTTCTTAGACATCTTCTTTAGCTCGTCTACAACCTTTTCAGCATACTCATTTATAAAACGAATAACCTCAGAGATGTTAGTCTCGTCATTAATGTACTTCTGTCCAGCCTCAACAAAAGCTTCTGTTAGTACAATAGCAGTTGTTGTTCCATCACCAGCTCTCGTAGCCGTTTCTTCAGAAGCCTGCTTTACCATACGAACCGCAAGGTTCTCAATGGAGTCTAATAAAAATATAGATCTCGCAACAGTAACACCGTCCTTAGTAATAGTCATACCGCCTATGTGTTCTGGCGATTCAACAATAACTGTCTTGCCTCGTGGGCCAAGTGTACTCTTAACTGCTTTAGAAATTTTTTTGATTCCGCTAATCAACTTAGCTCTTGCCTGATCATCGAACGATAGGTCTTTAGGGATGTACCCTCCTTGTGTTTCCATTGTGATTTAATTTAATTGTTCGAGACAAATATAACAATATATATTTAATCAATAATGGTTTTAAAAATGTTAAAATAAAACGGCCCTATTATATATATATTTTTTTACTACACTCTAAAACTGCCTCTTCTCTTTTTTTTAATATTTTTTTAACACTTTAACACTAAAAGAATATAAACTACTAATATAGAGATAGTTAAGTAGTGTTAAAGTTAATTTTAAATTAACACTAAGTGTTAAAAGTTTAACACAGTAAACAAAAAAAAAGAGGACTCATAAAGAATCCTCTAATTTCAATCAACAATCAAAACAGAACAATCGGGAAAATTGTTTTACTTTTTATTCATAAACATATTACGCATATCTCTTTGGTTGCGTGCCATCTCATTACCTTCAGCAATCATATCGATCTTCTCCATTCTCTTCTTAGCTCTATTAACGTTAGCCATCATCTGGATACCAGTCATGCCATCTGGTCTTTCATTTATTAAGCGTCCTCCCTCTACAGTTAAACCGCTCATGTCTTTATATTTTCTCATCAGGTATATTTTTAACAAAGATAATAAAATTATTCAGATACCTGGGGGTTGAGGGTTATTATAGGCCACACACAACGTATGCTCTAAACGAAAACGATTTTTTTTTGAGGGGGGGGGTGTGCTTTTGATAATTTTTCTGTAGACATTTTAGCTTTTTATATGGGGATGCTCTGCTCGGTTACCTTTAGTTACTATGCTTCCCTGGTAACGCATCTCCTCGATTCCCCTATCCGATTGACTCGGTTAGTTACTGCTGTGATTCGCTGTTATCACCAACAGATAGACAACAAAATGTACGCTTTGCACAAGTCTATGACTCAAATCTGACGTTTGAGGGGAGGAGACCTTCCCTTTAATACCCCATCGAACGATTAATTCCCTCACATTTTTACCCCTAAATTCCCTCATAACTTGTTGATATTCAGATGATTAAAAGTTATTTTAAATTAATTGAAATATTTCTTGTACTATGTTGTGTATGAACAAAATATAAACTATATTTGCTTCATCAATAAACGAGTTCTTTGACATACTGATTCACTACCTACAAACGCAAGGATACCTATGCCTAATTTTTATTCATAGTATCTCACTCTGCATATGTTCAATCTGATTACCCTCGATGTGATATTGACAGGAAAGGATTTAAGATAGTATCTGATGGAATTGCGAACCATCTTAATAGGGTAAAGGTAGTGAGGATGTTATTGGGAAACGTAGTAGATTAACTGCCTTAAGCAGTTAGGTAACTCTGATGATGCCATCGAGTATAAACGATGGAGGATGTACAAGCATCTACCTTAAATGGTCGAAACACAAACGACAGATACACTTGAGATTGTATCTGTGTCAGTTACAAATTTAAACTACAATATTATGAAGATTACAAGCATTACAAAGAAGAATCAATCTATGGTAAACAAAGCGGTAAATTGGTTAATCAAGTACAATGAGTTTAATACTCAGAGAGATTTCATCTCTGATAATTTAGAATGCGAAGAGGATGAGTCTAAAGAATGGAAATCAATCAACAGAAAATGTGAGAATTCATTCGACAAATACTTGGATTATATGAGTGAATTACCCAAGAGAGAACAAACACAGATTTATAAATCTGAATTGTATTAAGATTACCCTCGAGAGAGGGTGTTAGTTACAAACCAAAAACCAAATACTATGTTTATTATCGAAATGCTTACTATCTGTTTGGTAGTAGGAACAATTTGCTATATATGGGAACAATTAATTATAGAGCATCAAGAGGATTAACATCCTCTGTTAGTTACAAATTTAAACAACTACAATTATGAGTAATTCAAGAAAAGAATGTATAAAGTTATACGAGAAAATTGCAGATGCATTTCACAATCAATCGGGAGGAGATTATAACGATACAATGTACTGCCAATGGTTAGGAGCATCTGAAGAAATGGATGAAGCAGAAGATGATGATGATTGGGATAATGCTTTACCTACACTAACTGCTTGTTGGAAGTATGTTGAGCATTGTAAGAAGATAGATGACTTACAAGAGAATATGCCAAGTGAAATTTATTCTTAAAATGAGAGAGCATTTGCTCTCTGTCAGTTACAAACCAAATTATACTACAATGACAATATTAGAGAGAGCAGTAGAGATGTTGCAAACCAAGTACGGAATAGATGCAAGAATCTATGAGAACAATTTATACTTAGCAGTATGGAATGATGAGTTATCAGATACAATAGATGTTCAAGTATCTGATGAGCAAATACAAGAATGGATAAAAGAATCCATTGAAGAGTCTTTATAGACTCTTGTCAGTTACAAACTAAAACTACAATTATGACTATTAGATTAGAAAGTGGATTGACTTACAAGTCAAATTCGGGAGACTCAGAAGTAGAAGTTACTATCAAGGTAACAGATATTACAATGGGCATCCTCAAAAATAGGTATCCTACAGATTACAATACCTTTTACGGAAGCAGTGGTGTTACTATGCCATCAACAGAATTTGGTGTTAGAACGTGCATCAACAATGAGAGTACTCTTGAGAATTGGCAACACGAAATGGTGTCAAAGTATGGCTTTAAAGCAGTTATTATCTTGAATGATGATACATCTGTATGGTTTGACAAGACATTACTCAAGGGTAATGAGGAAGATAAAGATGCTTCTGAAAAGCATATGAGAGAATACATTGAAAGCGAGAGAAAACTCGGTAGAAGTATAGATTAAAAACAGATCCCTAATTTTAGGGATGTCAGTTACAAACCAAACTATACTACAATGACAAATATTGAAATTCAATTCAATGAATTATGGGATTATCTGATTGAAACACAAATTGCTACTGAAGATGAATGTAGATTAGTATGCAGTATCTGTGGCAGTAGATTATCTTCTCTTGAAAGTATTCTTTACTCAAGAGTAGGATACAGAACATTGGAACAAGTCAAAGAAATGGAGGATTAACATCCTCTGTCAGTTACAAATTTTAAATATACTACTATGAACAAAGTTATGATACCACAAGATGTGTGGTGCGAAAGGTTACAAAAAGAAATTGACAATAGCAAAGGGAGATTCTTCTCTGTTACTTTTGTCAAGAAAGATGGCACGATCAGAAAGATGGTGTGTCGCAATGGTGTAACAAAAGATTTGCAAGGTGGCGAACTAAAGTATGATGCAAGAGCAAGAAAGAATGCTATTGTATGGGATACCAAGGTAAAAGGCTACCGAACAATACCTTTAAAGAGATTGATTGATATGAGAATCAACGGAACTGAATTTACCAACACCTTATTACCCTTTTAAAATGAGAGAGCAAATGCTCTCTGTCAGTTACAGAATAAATTAGTATATGAACTAATTATATTATATATTTGCAATTATAACGAACACATTGTAGTGTGTTTGTAACGAGGGGATGGTAATGCGTACTTTAGAGGGCTTCGCAACCCTCCATCCCACTATTAATCAAATTAAATTATTATGTCAAGCAGAATCAAAGTAAGCAAGGGCTTAATCGACAGAGTCGATGATGGCTACAACTATTTTCATGGGTACAGATTGGAGGAAATCAATACTGATGACGCCTATTACATCAAATCCTTTATGGAGTACATCGAGTTTCTCGAATCTAAAATAAAGGCAGTATCAATCTTAAAAGAACCTACCAATGAAGAATAACAAACTAATAGATTTTTCTTTAAATTTCGGAGGCTTTTACCATTCGGAACACTTAGAAACAATAGAAAATAATATTGATTCTTACGGCTATGATTGGGAGGAGGTAGACTATCAAAAAACTTATTTAAACTATTGCAAAGCATATTTAAATAGATTAAGTGAAGAACTCGAAATAGATTTAACTTTCATCTCCTTAGATAGTCCTAAGTATTACAATTTTACAACGGATAAAATATTTTGTAGCCTATCAAATAAGGACTTTAAGAGTTTATTAAGTACTTATGATACAAAAGAATTATTTAATTATATAGATGAACAGAGCAAATCAAGAGATGGTTTCAGCTCCTTTTGTAGTGGATACAAAGCAGTAAAAAAAGAAAAAGATATATTTTTACAATATCTATTTAATTATATTTTAATTGATGAAGATTTTAATATATATGATTTAGAATTTGAAATAGAGATAAAAGAAACTAACTTAATAAAACAATAATAAAATGAAAGTAAAAATAATGCAAAGAAGTGTGTACCATAAATATACTGAGGTAGAAATTGAAGTGCCTAATGACATTAAAGAAGATGATATTATGGAATGGATAAATGATAACGAGCAATTATGGGCTGATCAAATGGATGCAAAGTTTGAAAATTCAGAATATGAGTTTGGAAGTGGGGTGCATGATTATGATGGAATGAATGAGTCTGAAAGCGATACCGAATGGAGATTTGAATGTCCCCCTGATGAAAATGGTGATTCATACGGAGGACACTTATAAATATACTCTGATGAGACTTTAATAGTCGAAACTACTCGTAAGAGTAGTCAGTATAAATTAAATTTAAATAAAATGAAAAAGATATATATAGATGATAGTGATTTTATAGTAGAATTTATTAACCAATTAAATTAAATTATTATGCCAAATCACGTTTACAACACGCTATCTATTGGTAATGAGATTACCGAAGAAAGACAAGAAATCTTAAATGCTATTGAAAAAGCTGGTGGCATTTGTAGATACTACAAGCCAATGCCTTCAGAACTTGAGGGTACAACATCTCCACAAAGAGTAGGAGATGGAGAGGGACACACTATTACAGAGTCTAAATCAGCAGAACTTAAGCACAAGTACGGATACGATAATTGGTACGATTGGGCTTATGTTAATTGGGGAACTAAATGGGGATGCTATGACTTTGAAATTGAAGATGGTACAATTACATATACTACTGCTTGGTCTCCAGTTGATGAGTTAATCCTTAAGCAAATGGCACAAGACTTTCCCGATCTAATTTTATCCTTTGAAGAGGAGACTGGATGGGGAGGAGAAGTTCTAATTTCTAATGGAGACATTATGGAGGCTACATCATATGATTGTCCCGAGTGGTCATCTGATGTGGTGGAGGTAGACATTATGGTTAAGGATGATAGCCCAAGTAAACTTTCAGTACAATTAACACATCTTGACCAAGAGCATCCAAATCACGACAACGGAATCGGATGGTATATGGATTACTCTTTGGAATTTGCTGGTAAAACTTTAGAAGAAGCAAAGAAGTTCTGCCACGAAGAATATATTAAAGATGAATTTACTTTTTAAAAAATTCACCCTCTTCGGAGGTGTCAGTTACAAATTTAAAAAATAGGAAGATGAAAAAGTATTTTAGAGTATGTTACGACCATAACAGAATGATGGAAGTTCAACAAGATAGAATTGACACACATAAGGAAGCTATGGAAGTAGTTAAAGAATGCGAAAACCTTTTTGATATGGATTGCTGGGTAGAGGAATATGAAGAGCAACCACCTAAAGAAGAAAGGGTTTATGCTTATCCTAATTCAGTAGATGGATGGGAAGATATTTACACACAAGATTAGATATGCTCAGAAAAATGATATTATGGCGAAAGGTATTAATTGAGAAACTCAAGCCGTTCCCTAACAAACGATTAATACAGAAACTACAACAAAAAATTGATAAATTATGAAAATACTATGGATAGTAGTGCTACTACTTATGAGTTCCTATACCCTATTACACCTCTACTTTGATTGGAGGATGGAGAAATGGACAAAAGATTATAACAAAAGAATTAAAGAGTATAAAGAAAAACAAGATGAACAGAAATAGCGAACAAAACACCTACACACCAGTAGTTAAGTCAGAAACCAAAGTAAAAGTGGCTTTAGCTAAACTCTTACACTCAATGGGATACTCCAAGGAGGGTATTGCAACATTGATGGAGTTAAGTTTAAGCAGAATCAATGAATACTTAAAAGAACGTTAGATATGAAAAAAGAAATTAAAGAGTCAATAATTATAACTACATATTGGCACGAAGACGAAGATGGTTACGCAATAATTGACCACGAACTTATGGAGGAAGAGTTTTATAGAAAAATGAAAAAACTTGATCTATCCACTAAAAAAGGTTATAGAAAAGCAGTTAATAAATTAATAAAAAGCAAAAATGAAAACACCAAATTATTATAAAGGAGTACAATACGGAATGGAAGCCCACGAAGTTATTGAGGACTTTGTCGGTGATAACTACAATATGGGGGTGGCAGTAGCCTACCTCTTACGTGCTGGAAAAAAAGAAGACAATGATATTGTTCAGGACTTAAAAAAGGCTATTGATCACTTGCAATTTGAAATAAAAAGACAAGAGAATTTAAAAAAACTATAAACAAGTCTTGCTTAAAGTATATTAAAAGTGTACATTAGCAGACTAATTAAATTAAATAAAATGAAAAAAGAAGTCTTCGATAAATATGCTCTTGCAATAGCAGAGCAATTCCATTTATCTCTCGAACAAATGTTTGAAAAGAAACGAAGAAGAGATTGTGTTGATGCAAGACAAATGCTCTACTATCTTTGTATGGAAAGACCAATTAGAATATCTTATATACAACGATTTATGGAGGAAAACGGACACTCTGTTACTCACTCCACAATCATTCATGGCTATAAAAAAGCAAAACAACTTATAGATAGTGATGATGACTTTAAGGGTCTTATCAAAGATATTACTAATGCATAGCTTGGAAGATATTCATCAACAAGCATTGCTTGATCGTTCCACTTACCATAGCAGTACCAAGCATAAAGAAACCTTTGTAAAGCTGGGGGTAATGCTAAGAAAGTTTCCCAATAAAATTGAACTGGTAAATTGTCATAAGGGAGGAGATTATTTTACTCCTTTTACTAATGATGAGGTTCAGATGTTTAAAGTAAATGGATGGAAAAAAGGTGTGCTATTATTTCTAATTAAAACATATAAGCTAAAGCTAAATATGATAGAGGTAAGAATACAACAAGAATTAAATGGAAGAAAAAACGATAAGTATATTAAAGGATTAAAAATAAAGCGAGAAAATATTTTAAATAAATATTCTAAAAGACAAAAACAATTAATTAAATTAAATTAAAATGGAAAAGAACAATTACAAAAAGTTATCTGCTATTGATATTAGTGGATTGGTAGAAAAAAAGGGAAAGTTTAACTACTTATCTTGGGCAAGTGCTTGGAATCTTATAAAACAAGAACATCCTAATGCTCAAAGAAATGTATATGAGAACGACCATACTGGATTGAATTACTTTACAGATGGTAATTCAGCTTATGTAAAGGTGGGTATTAATATTGATGGTTTAGAGCATATTGATTACCTACCTATTATGGACTTTAGAAACAACTCTATAAGTGTTGGTAAGGTTACATCTATGGATGTAAATACTGCAATACAAAGATCAACTGCTAAAGCTATTGCAATGCATGGATTAGGATTAAGTCTATGGATCGGAGAGGATATTACTAAAACAATAACTGCTCCAGTATCAAACACTACCAGTAAGCCAAAGACAATGACACTTATGGAGTTAAACATTGGAGATGCTAATTGGTCCAAGGTTATGAAGTATATTGTAGACAACAAAGAACTCGGTCTTCCAAAAATTGTTAAGAATCTTGAGGTTAAGTACAAGATCAAGGCAAGTGTAAAGAAAGAGTTATCATTAGCTATATAATGGAAGATGTATTAAAAAAGTTAGAGGATGACTCTAACTACTACGGAGACTTTGGTAAAAAGTGGCTATCTAATTCTGACATTATAACATTACTCAATGATCCTAAAAACTTTAGGAAACAAATAGAGATGACTAATGCTATGTTGCTGGGTAGATACTTTCATACTGGAATGCTTGAGCCACACAAGATAAATACGGATGAGTATAATTGTGTTGATGTTGCCAGTAGAAACACCAACAAATATAAAGAGGTTGTAAAAAGCTATGGCTTACCTCTTATGATGTTGAGCAAGGAGAAGCAAGCGATAGACAAGGCAATGTCTACGATGAAAAACAATCTTGAGTTCTACGATGCTATCTATGATGAAGAAAATGTTTTTGAAGTACCAGCAGTCCAAGATATAATGGGTATGCAATGGAAGGGTAAGGCAGATATAGTTGCTAAAGATTGTTTAATTGATCTTAAAACCACTTCAAAGATAAAAGACTTCAAGTACTCAGCTAAGAAATATAACTACGACAGCCAAGCTTATATCTATCAACAGCTATTTGATAAGCCATTAATATTTTACGTGGTTGACAAATTAAGTTTTGAGTTAGGTATATACTACCCATCAAGTCAGTTCTTAAGTAATGGAAAGGACAAGGTAGAGAGGGCAGTAGAAATTTATAACCAGTTCTATTCAGAGAACGCAATTGATAGTATAGATGATTACATTAATAGAGAGACTCTTTAGAGTTAAAAAAGAAAGTGCAGTTTGGTTGAAAGTTCCAACCAACCTAACTTCACGAGCCGAAGCAATAGTTTGTTATGAGGCATTAACAGAAAAGTTGGAACAAATTTTATTAAATAAATAATTATGTCAGATCAAAAAATTTATGTAGGAAATGGGAAATCAAAGTTTGATGGAGAACAAGTAGCTTGTAGCATTTGTTTAACAGATTTACCAAGTGAACACATCTTTGAGTACAATGGAAAGAAGTATATTAAACTTCTTGTACAACAGAAAAGAGAAGCTGATGAGTATAGTAAAACCCATTACGTAGCAGTAGACACTTGGAAGCCTGAACCAAAGAAGGAGGCAGTAGCAACACCATCTAAAGAAGATGCAGACCTACCATTCTAAGTTGGCACAAAGATTAAGAGGAGGGACTTCGTGTCCCTTTTCTTTTCTTTAACCTATGTTAAAGTGGCAAACGGGAAATTGCTATTTACTATTATAT
>Ga0075444_10002435_pt1 | contig 11229 bp, 15 predicted proteins | sample CoawatmetaG01DNA_FD_76836 | JGI IMG/M metagenome (GOLD analysis project Ga0075444, IMG submission 76836) | Marine microbial communities from the West Antarctic Peninsula - Coastal water metaG017-DNA | ecosystem: Environmental > Aquatic > Marine > Coastal | place: Atlantic Ocean: West Antarctic... | reverse complement strand
GAACGATGGAGGTGCAGGGCCGAACCCTATGGGAACAACTGTTGGCGCAACTAAAACGGTGGTGTTCGCATGATTAGACAATTTAACATCAGAGAAGATGGTGCAGACAATTATGCAACCTATACAAAGAATGAAGTTTATATTGAAGTTCTTTTAGGAGACAGCGAGGAAACTTCTAACAAGATTGATCATGCTTTATTGCTAGGAGCTATATCTAAGGTTAAAACAAATGAAATTAGAGATGATGTTTATGTAAATCAAGAACGTGTAAGGCAAGACTTTAGCATTTCAACTACCGAAGGGACTGCAATTCTACAAGAGCTTGAACAAGAGTTTCTTGATTATGCTAACTACAGCAGATCATCTTCTAACCTTGTAGGTAAATATGACGGATACAGAGAGCCTTATCAAAACCCCAGTATTAGTTGGTATGACTTTGGCGTAAGGCCTAGCGCGTCTTTGCAGTTATCTTTTAATACTAGCTATTCTGATTCTAACCTAAAGAACTGGTATGGTTTAAAGTTTGATTTAACTACGCGAGAAGTTTTGTTTAAAGCCGTTGTACTTAACTACGAAGGTAGTAAGCCTGACTTTCCGTTTGGTGATGTTTTCTACGCTATCACTCACTCACAAAACAGTGCCAATACAGCTCAATGGGTAGATGCTTATGTACATGCGACACCTAAACGCATTAGAGAGTTTTGTATTACTAAAGGACTGTCGTATCCACTACCACCAACGACCCACACAGACTGTGATGTTGTATGGTGCTGGGGTTTTGTATTTAACAAAGACACTCTTGAATACGGCCCAGTTAAAGCCTACGCAAGATATAACCAATGAATTAAAATGAGGACACAACCATGAACGATAACAAAACAAATACCATTACACTTAATGATGTTGAGTATATCTATGAAGATATGACTGAAAAGCAGCAGGTAATGGTTAATCATTGTGCAGATTTAGATGCTAAGATTAGAACTGCTGCTTTTAACATAGATCAATTAACAGTCGCTAAAGATTCTTTTATAGACATGTTAACTGAAGATCTTGAAAACACCTAAGGGATTTCAACTTATGATAGAATCAACAAAAGAGGTACTAGATATAGCTGCCGCATCCACTGCCGTAGCCTCCTTAGCATCTTGGTTACCTCCAACTGCTTCTATCCTTACGATATTGTGGTTAGGTATCAGGATCTATGAGTCAGATACAGTACAGGGTCTAGTTCATAGGCAGGATGAAGATGAGTGATTTTAAATACTTTAAGATAGAAGATTTTAATTGCCAAGAGACTGGTGATAACGAAATGGATGTGGCGTTTATCCACAAGCTTGATCAACTAAGAGAAGCTTGTGGGTTCCCATTCATAATAACTAGTGGCTTTAGAAGTAAAGACCACTCCATGGAAAAACGAAAGGAGAAAGCAGGAAGCCATGCCCAAGGAATTGCAGCAGACATTAAAGTTAGTGGTGGGAATCAAAGATACAAGATCGTGGAACAAGCTATTCAACAAGGATTTACAGGGATTGGAATCGCTCGTACTTTCATCCATGTGGATAGCCGGGTTATCGGAGCTGGTAAAGCTCCTGTAATGTGGTGTTATTGAAGGAGAATCGTATGTCGTTACTGACAACACTCATAGGCCCTGTAACAGGGCTGTTAGATAAGTTTATAGAAGATAAAGACCAGAAGAATGCCATAGCCCACGAGTTGGCTACAATGGCTGAGAAGCACTCACAGGAGCTTCTGAAGGGTCAGTTAGAAGTTAACAAGGTAGAGGCTGCACACAAGAGTTTGTTTGTTGCTGGATGGAGACCTGCAATAGGTTGGATATGTGGACTAGCTTTATTGTACTCTACTCTCCTATCTCCAATACTAAGCATCTGGTTCACTGTACCCCCTGTCGATAGCTCATTACTTACAACCGTACTGATGGGTATGTTAGGCTTAGGTGCTATGCGTACAGTAGAGAAGACTAAGAACGTACAGAGAGAGCGTTAATGAAGCTTGTCTTTATACTTGTAGTGTTGCTGAACGGTAAGCCCATACAAGAAGACAGTCACTGGGAAGACCTTGATCGGTGTTTATTGTTTGCAATGAAACTAAGAACACAACACGTTGCAGCCCAAAGACACGGAGAGTCCCATAAGAGTCCTGTAGAAACTTACTGTTTACCCAAAAGGGTAGACCCTTCTTTAGTAGAGGTGTACAAATGATAGCTGAACTAGCAGCTGCAAACGCAGCCTTCAAGGTTATACAAGCAGCCTTGAATAATGGTAAAGAGATCTACGATTGTGCAGCAGCTGCAAGCACTTACTTTGATAGTAAAGCAGCCCTATCCAAGAGAGCAGGGCCAAGTGGTAAGTCAGACCTTCAAGCTTTTATGGCCTTAGAGAAACTCAAAGAACAAGAGGAATGGTTGAGAGAGTCTATGATCTACGCTGGAAGGCCCAATATGTACAGTGATTGGCTTAAGTATCAGTCAGACTGTAAGAGGAGAAGGGATGCTGCTGAGAGGCGTAGGTTAAAAGATAGAGCTGATATGATAACATTGTTAAAAGAAGCAACCCTTTGGGGACTCTTTGGATTAGTAATAATCCCTTTAACTATATTTATTATATTTAAGTCTTTATAGAACACATTCTCGTTAGTCCCTATAGGACAAAGCCGGGGTAACCCTAATGAATATAAGTAATAACGGAGGTATCCAATGACAGAGCAAGTTGTCCCCATTACAGGACTTAATACTGTTGGATTAGTTAAAGACACACCTGCCATTGCATTACCAACCAACGCCTTTAGTGACGTACTTAATGTAAGGTTTAATAATGGATGTGTAGAGAAGATACCCGGAGAGGCTAAGCTGTTTAGTTCTTTCACAGGGGATGCAATAGTTGGTAATCTAATACACATTGCATGGTGGGCTAACCCCAACCTTACACCAACTAATGGTTACTACGTAGTAGTAGCTACAGACAACACTACCGATAGGGTCTACATTGTACGTGCCAGTGATGGTAATACTAAAGACTTAGAGATTGATGTACCAGCAGGTGGTGATTGGCAACACACAGTATACCAAGGTGGGTATGCTATAATAATAAACAACGGTCTTGCTCGTCCTTGGTACATCTTGGACTCAACGGGTAATACCGATATGAGCATACTAGATGCCTTTGAACTCCCCGGATGGGATTCATACTTTACAAATGAAGTAGCCTTTAATGATATCTACAACTCTGACTTACACGTAGCTGAGTTTGATCTAGGTAAGAAGGTTAACTTTGATTTAGAAGAGGTGATTGTATCTGTCTACAGTGGTACTGATAACAGTAAGAAGTTCGCAGTCACCCTCACAAGCGTCACGACAGTCGCTCAAGCAACCTCCTCTTTAGATCCAGCTACAGACACCCACATCGTTACTGTTGCAACAGCAGCAGGTGGTGATCCTGCATTCACAGAGTTCTTAGAGAATGGGGATACAGTTTATGTAACCGTAAGATCTATTGCAGTTGTGCAGGTACGTGCAGGTGTTATAAGAGGTTGGGGTGATACATTAGTTGCAGGTAACTTGGTTGAGATTAACTCCCCTCCAGTTGCTAGTGTCAATGATGTCAACAACACCCTTGCCTTTACAACTAAGCATGGGTTAAGTGTTGGTGATGTTCTTAATATCACTTCACCTTCTTTTGCTAAAGGCAAGTACACAGTGAGTGCTGTCGGTAGTGACACACAAGTCACTGTCAACAACTTACCTACGGGTACCTACTCAAGCACACGGTATACAATCTTAAGTAGTGGTACAGCCTTACGCAACCAGCCGGGTGTTGTGAGAATATCTGATGTTGCAGCAGCAGGATCTATACCGCATAACTGGAACCCTTACAGTGCTGGTGTTTCTACAGCGGAAGAGTTTACACTGTCTACTACAGGTATTATACAAGAGCTTGCAGCAATGCAGGGTAACCTCTATGTATATACAAACAACTCTATTCATGCTTTAAGCAAGACAAGTAACCCGTCAGTACCTTATATAGCAAGCATTGTAAGCTCAACGCATGGTGCTTCTGGTTTAGACTTGGTTCATGAGCACAGAGGCACACATGTGGTAGTAGGCTCTGATGATATCTATCAGTTCTCCGGTCACCCTGCAAGTATTAAGTCTATGTCTAACAATAGAGTCAGAGACTATTACTTTAACAATGTAAACCCTGCTTACTCAACTAAAGCATTTATAATTAACAATACAGCAGACGATGAGCTTTGGGTGTGTTTCCCTAACTTAACCTCTACAGGTAATGCTAATGAGATCCTTATCTTTAACTATGAAGATAATGTATGGTCTCGTAGGGTAATAAGTGAGGCAGCCCATGGAATCTCTGGGCACACTAAAGATGTTTTAGTTAATGGTTCACTATCTGCAAACGTAGACCCAAGTGTCTCAAGACCTATATTTGTACTTAGTGGTGATATCTATGGTGCTGACTTTAATAACAAGTACACTGATATTAACAATGTAAACTATGAGTCTTATATAGAAAGAGTAGAAGCGCCAATGACTCCTGAGTTTGATGTAGAATCATTAACATCTGTTGCTCTGTGGGCAAGTAAGGACAGCACTAATGATGTTGATCTAAGACTTAGGTTTAGAACTACAAATGCACCCGGAGCGTCCTTAGCTTCAAACCCATTAACAACTAACGGGGTGGTAGGTGATAGTGAGAATCCATTGTTTACTATTGGTAAGGATTATAAAACAGATGCTAGACTTAACGGCAGATTACTCAACTTTAGATTTACAGATGAAAGCAATGTAAGTGATAACTGGAGATTGTCTGGTATTCAATTAGAGGTCAAGAAAGGAGGTCGTAGATAATGACTATAATAAGACCACCCGTAACAGGAGATATTCAACTAGACAGTTGGATGAATGAAGTGAGCAATAGTGTAGGCACAGGCACTCAAGCAGGAGGTGCTGTCAGTACTGGGCTTCCGGGATCTGGGAGTACAGCAGTTAACGCTGTAACTTTAGTTCTTTACAAAAGATGGTCAGCTGATAGTATGCCTTTTGCCCAAGAGATCACTGTGCAAACTGTATATAAATACTCTACAACAACACTCACCAACTCAACAACTCAATCTACTGCAAACTTTGATGGGTGGTACAGAGCTGTTCCTGACTTAACACAGGGTGATTATCTATATGCTATTCAAGTAAACATTGCTGACAGGGGTGACATAGAGATTATCTCTTTTGATAACTGGTCTCCCCCTACCTTGATCGCCACAGCTAACACAGCAGGCATTGATGGGTTTAATACAGCTACTGTTAATCTTTTCCAAAGGACTACAGGATCTGCACCAACTAACCCTCAAGGTACATTGACGTACACTTTCTCAGATGGGACATACGTTAGGTCTGTACCAAATGATGGTTGGACTACATTAGAGAATGTAGGGGCTGGGGGCACTCTTTGGATATCCTCGGCAGTTGCCTCAAGTAGGTCAGGTACATACATAATCCCTGCTTCTGACTGGCACACTACTAAGTTATCAGTTAACGGATCTAATGGTGTTGCTGGAATTGATGGTACTAACGGTGTTACTACAGCATTGCTCGTTGTCTACCTTAGATCTACCACAGTTCCAACAACGCCTGTTGGTGGTGAGTTTAACTTCACAGGTACTGTATTAACACCGCCTTCTGGTTGGGCTATTGGTATTGAGACAGGCACTGACCCTGTTTACATAAGTCGTGGTATAGCGTCAGTGGTTGGTCAAACTGGAACTGACTCCTCGATTGCTTGGGCACCCCCTGAGTTAGCTTATAAGAACGGAGATGATGGAACTCAGGGTAGTTCTTTCTTTGAAGGCCTAGCCTTTAGACGTTCTGCTACCCAGCCAGCAACACCTACGGGTGGTGAGTTTAACTTTGGAACCAATATCCTAACACCACCTACAGGTTGGTACGTAGATATACCAGCTGGGACAGACCCTGCATGGATGATAAGTGGTAACTTTAGTGTTGTTGGTCAGACAGGTATTGACAACAGCACTACATGGACAACTCCAACTAAAGCTTTTGATAATGGATTAGATGGTGTAGACGGAACTGATGGTATTAGTGTTTATCTTTTTAGCGTGTTCAGAAGAACCTCTTCCACCTTAACAACACCCACAGGTGGTTCTTATAACTTTGGGACTAACCTTGGTACTGCACCAGCTGGCTGGAGTGTTGATATCCCTGCTGGAACAGACCCTGTTTACGTATCAACAACAACTGCAACTATTGCAGGGGCAACTGGAATAGACAGCAGCCTTACATGGTCTGCACCTATATTGTTTGTAAAGAATGGAGATAATGGAGCAGATGGAAGCCCCGGTTCTGATGGTGCATCTGGTGCTCGTAATGCATCTGGGTATATTTACTACGGACTTACTGCCACAAGCCCACCAGCTAGTCCTACAGCGTCTTCATATAACTTTGTAACTGGAGATTTTGTAGGACTCCCTGCCAATTGGTCTCGTACACCCCCAGCAGTAACAGGTGGTGATGCAGACTATTGGGCTTGTAGTTATTACGTATCTGAAGCTACACTAGGTGGTGCTCAGACTATTGTGTTCTCTAACACTTTCCCATCCTTTTCATTTGATGGCTTGGTTACCTTTAGTAACCTTAACAGTGAGTTGAGTAACCCTCAAAGTACTGAGTTAACAACAATCAATGGTGGTCTTATAAGGACAGGTCAGATAGATGTTGGCCTAGTCAGTGTGACAGGTACTTCTTCTGTTGGTTTAAATGTTAAGTCGGCTGCAAGTGGTGAACGTCTGGAGATTACTTCACAGGTGATTAAGATCTTTGATGCAACAACATTAAGGGTTAAGATCGGGAGGCTAGATGTATGAGTTATGGATTACAGCAGTTTGATTCATCTGGCAACTTAGTAATGGATACAAGTAACCCCGTCACTACTTTAGTGAAGATAGATACTGTTTCGTTCACTTTAGTTGCAGCTTCTGCTGGCGGGGCTACTGTTAATTACAACTTACCGGGAGTCACCTCATCACAAGACTTAGATGATAACTACATAATCCAAGAGATTGGCATTGGCTTTTCTGTATCCGACCCCGGTGGTTCCTTTACAGTGACATACGTATCTCCCGGAGTTATTAACTTTGCTAATAATAACAGTTGTAGGAATCTTAATGGCACTATAAGACCTTGCACCACTTCTGATGTTAGGACAGAAACCTTTGACATCTATGCAATGGGTAAAACACTATGAGCTACGGTATGGAAGTTCTCGACACTAACGGTAAGACTGTGTTTAATAGTACAGATTTTGTAGAACTAGGATCACACTATGCAGTCATAACAGGTGGTGATACAATACCCATACCCTCTTGGTGCTATGGTTCAGATAAAAACTTTCAAGTTGGATCATACACACGGACTAACACTAACTCTTTCTTCTATGAATCTTGGCAAACTGGAATGCACTTCCCCTATGACACTTCAAAGACAACACCGAAAAAGAATGATCAGATGACACACTCAAGTGTGGTGTACACAGTTACTGCTGATCCTCGAATATATAATGTTCAGTATGATTCTGCTACTGGTACCTTTGATTATAGCAATGCTGTTTGGTACATTCAGTTTGACCAAAGCACAGTGTCGTTTCGTAACACAGAGGCAGTGCGTTCCTTTGCTCAAATAGAAAAGTATACCGCACGACCTGTAGTTTATGCTCGTCCACTGTCATCTTCATACTCAGGTTCTTTTCAAATGTTTAATGGTGTCCTTAAGGATTACGCCTCTGGCACTAATAGCTTTGAGATCATAGTTGCAAACTCTGCTGAAGAGTGGGGGTCTATAAATGAGTCTAGGACAACCCATTACCTATCTGGAAGCGCACTGTATGGTGTGCGGGGGCTTACGGGAAACACTAACAGGTACACACCTAGTGGCCCAGTGACTTCCTTTGTCACATACGATTCTAGGACTCGTCCAGTTAAAGTTATCCTTGCCAAGTCTTGGTTTGGAGGAACTTCTTTCTCCCCTACTACTTTCTCACTAGGGAGTTTAAACACCTCCACTACTAAGCGGTGGTGCAGGATGAACTCCACAGAGTTAAGAAAGGTTAAGGGGTTTAATGAAGCATGGACAGTGAGGTACACTTGGGGGTCTAACAATAGTATATCCCTAGCGTGGGGAGAGGCTTCAAACAGTGCTGTTATTGAGTACACTAGCTACACAACTAAAGCCCCCTTTGCGGTGGTAGAATTTGGAGAAGGAATATGAGTTACAAACTAACCGTAGATTCACATGGTAATATCTTAAGTCAATACAGGTCACCAGAACCTCTACCCTTACATGGGTCTGTTGTCAATGGTGTGCTTTGCTTAGACTCAACTGAAGTTTTGGACATGCACTTAAAGTACTGGGATGGTTCTGATTGGGGTTTAAGAGATGCAGCCCCAACTGCCTCGCACGTGTGGGAGAGTGGCTCTTGGGTTTTTAGCTCTGATAGGGATATTGCTGTAAGGTCTTTAGTGATGTTAGCAATTAGAAATAAGAGGTCTTCACTTCTTACTTCCTGCGATTGGACACAAGTGGCAGACAGCCCTTTGACAACTGCTGAGAAGGCAGAGTGGGTCACATACCGACAGGCACTTAGAGATGTCCCAGAGGACTACTCAAGTGCAACATCACTCGATGATGTAGTATGGCCTACTAAACCGTAATGAATATGAGAGGACAAAATGATTAAACTGATGGGTTCAAATGATGTATACGATGCTATGACGCTTGTGCGTACCTCCTATGAAGGAGATGCTTACTTTGCGTATGATAATAAAGATGAAGCATACTGGACTGCTGGGTTCTTAGAATTATTAGCTAAAGCTAAAGGGGGTGATCCGAACTACCTAGCGATTAAGTTTGTAGATGAAGAGGATAATATGCTAGGCTTTATGTTGTGTAGTACATATATTGAACAATACTGTGGTAAGCCTGTCATGGACGTAAAAGAGATGATCGTTGATTATTCGGCAGGGAAGCCGAGCAATGCCCTAGCAGTTAAGGCTTGCTTTGATTACATGATTGAACACATCAAGGCCCATGGTGGTGCCGACTGGAGAGCTGATACTATTCACTCTACTGGTATGGCTAAAGACTATGTGGCGTTCTTACAGAAACAATACAACTGCACCCCATTGAGCGGTGTCAGAGGAGTTATATAATATGGCTAAGATGGAAACTACAAGAAATATTAATGAGATCGACCCCGACATCAAAGCGGCAACAATGCCCGTCCTCAGGGACGTTGGTAGGTTGTACAGTGAGGGTGCGCTAGGTCGTGTTGCTGATAGCGATGCTGTACGTCAAGCACTGCTAGAGCAAGGTCGTATTGCCCAAGGTGCAATGCAAGGTGGTCTGGGTACTCAGAACATCCTCAACCAACTACGTAACACTGAGGGTGCTATGCTATCTGGTCAACAAGGTGCATTGGGTTCTGCAAGGGCAGACCGTGGGCGTGAGGCTGGTATGGCTGATAGGGCTATGCAACTACAGCAAGCTGACCTTGAAGCTAAACTAGCTGCTGGTCAGGAGTATGGTAAGACTGTTGAAGGTGCTAGAGCACTAGACCAAGAAATGTTAGACTCTGAGGCACGAGGTGCTGAGAGATACTTCAGTTTCCTTGGGGCTGCACCGCAATCAACATCTTCAACTACTACCGCACCTAGACAAAAATCAGGAGGCAAGTGATGCAAAAGTTTCAATTACAACAACCTAGAGACATTAGATTAGCTCAAGGGCCACAAAGCAGCGGTAACCCGTTACTAGGGGGCCTTGGGAGCATCATAGGTGGCGCTCTATTAGCCCCTCTCGGCCCTTTAGGTATCGCAGTGGGGTCATCCATAGGTGGTAGCTTAGGTGGCAAGGGAGACCTCTCTGGGGTCACTCCTGAAGGTGTAGCACTAGGTACCCTCACAGCTGGCATACCAATGCCCGGTGCTGGTGAATTAGCTAACGCAACTAAAGAGGGGACTAAGGCAGCCGCTGCACAAGCAGCTACACAGGCTACCGCTGATGCAGCACTTGCAGGGGCTACTGAAGTTGCTGCTGGAGCCACTAAAGAAGGCCTTAAGGGTGCACTGTCTCAACAGGCAACTGGAAACCTAGGCAGTATGGCGATGCCAACAATTGGTGAAGCCACAACTAAGCCTACACTTGTTAACTCAGTAAAAAACCTATTCTCCCCAGATGGTTTAACAAACATGGCTCAAGACAGTGCAGGTGGTTACATTAAGAACCCCAATACTGTTGCTGAGTTTGGTATTAACAAGGTTGCAGGTGGTCTTGGTAGAGTTAAAGACACCTTGTTTAAAGCTGATGGTGGCGCTGTTGAAGCTACTGGCCCTTATGCACAAGGTGGTACTAGCTACAAAGACCCTAATGCAGACTACAGCAAAAGTGTTAAGAATGCTAAACTGCTCAAGGGTGTCCTTGCAGGTGGTGGTTTGATGGGACTGTTAGACTTAATGGGTGATGAAAGAATGAACCTAGCTAAGGGTGGATACGCTGGTAAAGGTTGTGGCTGTGGCCCAATGGCAAACTGCAACTGTTAATAGGAGAATACTATGAGAGAAGATCCAATAGCTGGGTACTTTGATAAAGGGGGTGCTGTGCAGATTAAAGCTGGAGACACCCTTTCTAAAATAGCAAAACAATACAACACCACAGTTAGTGAATTGGCTTCTTTAAATAGCATTGAAGATGTTAACAAGGTATATGCGGGCCAGTCACTCAAACTCCCCGGTGTTGCAAAGGCAGTTAAAGCCAATACAGCTCCTTCTTTTAATACTAAAAAAGACCCTCTTAATAGTATGACCTTTAAGACGGAAGGCACTACAAGAGACGTTAAACCCTCTATGCCCAAGATGCCTGAGCTATCTATACCATCCTTTGGGGGTAGTGGAAGGACTTCTGAAAACACACAGGGTACCATAAGCAATGCTCCACCTCGGAATCAAGTGATAAGTAATCTCTTAGGGTTCCTTAACCCCTTTCAAGGTGATAAGACAGAGGTTGATTACAACGAGAATACCATTGAAGGTATTAAACATGCTGCTATTAATGCGTATAAAGCTGGTAGGCCTAACATCGACTACGGTGATTATAATTTAGCAGAGTCTAATGTACGTGGGCAGGTGGGG
>Ga0075444_10002434_pt1 | contig 11230 bp, 6 predicted proteins | sample CoawatmetaG01DNA_FD_76836 | JGI IMG/M metagenome (GOLD analysis project Ga0075444, IMG submission 76836) | Marine microbial communities from the West Antarctic Peninsula - Coastal water metaG017-DNA | ecosystem: Environmental > Aquatic > Marine > Coastal | place: Atlantic Ocean: West Antarctic... | reverse complement strand
GGTGCTGATGGGGTTCAGATAGGCAGTAGATTTATTGCTTCTGAAGAATGTTCAGCTCATGTTAATTTTAAAAATAAAGTGGTAAATGCTAATGAAGGAGAAACTGATTTAACTTTAAAAGAATTGACAGCTGTTCGTATAATGAAAAATAAATTTTATGATAAAATACAAGAAGCTTACTCTAATGATGCTAGCAAAGAGGATTTAAGTATATTATTAGGTAGAGGGAGGGCTAAAAAAGGTATGTTTGAGGGAGATCTTGAAGAAGGGGAATTAGAGGTTGGCCAGGTTTCAGCAATGATAAAAAAGATTATGCCTGTTGCTGAAATTATAAAGGAAATTACCGAGGAATATGAATCAGAAAGAAAGAAAATAATCTCTTTAAAGAATTTGAATGCGTAAGACAATATAGTTTCTTCTGAAAAAGAATGATTTTTTTTTTTTATTTTATATATATTTGTGGAAAATTAAAAATATATTATGAAAAATAAATACTTATCAATCAAATCATTAATGTTGATTACGTTAATGACATTACTTTCAACTCAGAGTTTGTTTGCACAACTTCCTAATGGATCTACTGCTCCTGATTTTGAATTAACTGATCTTAATGGTGTTAGTCATAAGCTTTATGAGGATTATACTGATTTAGGTTATACTGTGTTTCTTGATTTCTCTGCCATATGGTGTGGTCCTTGTTGGTCATATCACCAAACTCACGCTTTAAAGGATGTGTATGAAAATCATGGCCCTGCAGGTTATCCTGGAGTTAGTCCAAATACAACAAATGATGTTATGGTTTTCTTTATTGAAGGACAGGGAGGAACGCTTGCTCAATTAAATGGAGCTTCAAATTCTCAAGGTGATTGGGTTGCGGGAACAACATACCCTATAATTCCAACATACTCAGGAACTAATAGCACATCAATTGCAAGTGCGTATTCAATTGGTTATTGGCCAACTGTTTATCAGGTTTGTCCTGATAGAACACTAACTGAATGTGGTGCAACCAGTTCACCTTATTCATTAATAAATGCTTGTTTACCACCTCCTTCTCTGAATGATGATGCAAGAAGTTTTATGAGTAATTCAGCAGGGTCTGGATGTTCTTCTGTAACTCCTGAGATTTCTATTCAAAATTATGGTCTTAATAATCTTACCGAAGTAAAAATAGATGTATCTCTAAATGGAGTTTTTCAGTATTCAACTATATTCAATCAAGTATGGAGTAACGCAACAAATTCATATCAACCACTTAATTTAGCTACTTTAGACATGGTTGATGTTTTACTTGATCCTGTAACTGGTTTAGTTAATGGTGATGTGATTTCTATTGATGTTGATATGCCCAATGGAGTAGCTGATACTGATCCTTTAAATAATCAGGTGATTTCTTTTGCAGTCGATCTTGGTTTTGATAATGCTTACTGGGATGGACAATTATCTATTGATGTTGCTGGAGGTCCGGATAACTCATGGTATTTAAAACAGGTAAGTAATAACCTTCTTATTGCTTCAGGTTTTGGAGGTGTTTCTGGTGTTAATAATACTCTTCCACTTGTATTTAATGAGTGTTATACATTACAAAGTATTAATGGTACTAATCTGGCATATACTGTTACTGATGCTATGGGGAATATCATATTAAATGGATCTGCTTCATCAGTTGAAGATTTTGATAATTTCACAACAGGTGATCAAGTTTGGACAAATATTGAAAATTTTGAACTTAGTACTTTTAATGTATTTCCTGTTCCTGCTAAAGATCTATTGTATATTGAAGGTAAATATGATTATTTAAGAGTTATTGATGTATTAGGTAAGGAGGTCTTGAATTCTACTTATACTAATTCTATAAATGTTTCTACTCTTAAAAATGGACTATATACACTAGAAATCACTTCTTCTAATTTAAAGTTTAATAAGAAGATTCAAATCTCTAATTAATTCTAGCTTAAAAAACTAATTGTACTTCTAATTTCTTTTCTTAAAATATGAAAAAAATAATAATAGTTCTAATTTTTATTTTCTCTAGCTTTTTATCCTTTTCATCACACTTTATGGGTGGAGAGATTACTTGGAAATGTCTTAAAGGTGGTCCTAATATAGGACAGTATATTTTTGAAATGAAAGTGTATAGAGACTGTTCAGGTATTACTTTTTCGCAAGTTTCAGAAACAGTTACTCATCATAATTACCCAGCACTTGGTGGCGCTACCCCAATATTAATGAATTTTATATCAACCAGCACACAGGCAACTCCTATAGGATCAGCAGGTTCAGGAAATGCTTGTTTTGATTGTGCTGCTGGTGATGTTGGTGCTGTAGAGGAATATATTTGGAGATCCGACCCAATGACATTAGTTGGTAATCCACCAACCCAAGGATGGCATTTTACATGGGGAAGTTCGGCAAGAAGTAGTAATATTACTAATGGAATGTCAAATCAACCTTGGACTTTAAGAGCAGTTATGTATGCTTATGATACTGATTTTCCAAATGGAGTTTACTTGCCTTCAAGCCCATGTTATGATTCTTCACCTGAATTTAAAGAATTAGCCAAAACAATTATATGTACAGGATATCCTTTTGCTTACTCTCATAATGCTTCTGACGATGAATTAGACGAGTTAACATATTCTTGGGGTGAGCCTTTAGGTACTTCAGGTGCTTATGATCCTGCTAATCCAAATGCAACAGCTCTAGCCTTTGACCCTCCTTACACTGTTACATCTCCAATTCCTGGTAACCCAACTTTAGACTCTGTAACGGGTGAGATAGCTTATAATTCTCCTACTGCAGGGGTTTTTGTTACATGTGTTAAAGTTGAAGCTAGGAAATGTGGACAACTTGTAGCTGAAATTTACAGAGAGGTTCAAGTGGTGTTGTTGGATTGTAGTAGCTTTAACCCTCCTACTGACGGGCTTAATGATCCTCCAATAATTACCACTCCAGTAGGTCTTCAAACTTGGATCACAACTATAAATGCTGCAGGTCTACCTTCTCATTCCACTACGATTTATGCTGGTGATTTGGTTACTTTTAATATACAAGCAGAAGACCTAGATACATATGCAGGAGGAGTTGCTCAGGACATCACATTGGATATTTCAGGCGGCCAAGTGTCAAAAGACTATATACTTGATACATGGTGTCCTAACCCGCCTTGTGCCACTTTTAATAATGGAGCAAATCCACCTATAACTCCGGGTCCTTTCGGAATTGATTTGTTTGCCCCAGCAATTGTTAGTGGTGTCTTTGAATGGCAAACTACTTGTAATCATATTTATGCTGATGTTGGTTGTAATAACTCCTCAAGTATTTTTACATTTTCTATTAAAGCTTATGATGATTTTTGTCCTGCTAATGGAGTTAGTATTGCTACTATTAAAATTACAGTTGCACCTCCAATTCCTGATTTAAGATGTATTTCTGTTCAAGATAATGGAGATATTGATTTAACTTGGAAATATGTTGATTTTGCGCCCCCAACACTGGAACCTTTTTTTGTTTGGCATGCTACTAGTTTAGCAGGTCCTTATACAATGATTGATAGTGTACTATTCCCTATAGATACATATACTCATGTAGGAGCTAATGGTAATACTGTTTCTCAATTTTACTTTTTGTCTAATAAGGATGGTTGTGATACAACAGGAGCTGATTTACATTCTGATACTTTAGAGAGTATTTTTATGGATATAATTCCAATAGATTTTGGGGTTTCAGCTACTCTTGATTGGAATGCTATTCACGATCCATTATTGATTACCTCAGGTGTTTATTATGATATGTTTATTAAAAAATCGGGTTCTCTTTTTTCTAATTACTTAACTACACCTTTGTTGTCCTATTCGTATGATGCTGTTAAGTGTAATGAAGATCTTCAGTTTTATGTTGAAATTCCTGATGCAATTGGTTGTATTTCAAGATCATCAATTGGAACTGTAAATTTAGGAGATACTTTGACTCCTATGATTCCTTATATTACTGATGTTTCAGTAGATGCTAGTGGTAAGTCCGTAATCTCATGGATTCCTTCACCAGGTGCAGATTATTATATTATTTATTTAAATGGTTCACAGGGGGATATAACCACTGATACGGTTTTTGGTGGGCTAAATTCATCTTATTCTTATAGTTCTTCATTTGCTGATCAATATTTTGAAACTTTTAGCATTAGAGCTGAAGATAGCTGTGGAAACACTAAAATTACAACTCCATATCATAATTCAATTTATCTTTCATTTGATTTAGATGAATGTACCCATGATTTAATTTTGAACTGGAATGAATATAATAATTGGATGATGGGCGTAAGTTATTATAATGTTGTTGTTGAAGAAACTGATTTGAGTGGAGTAACAACAATAGTTGACACAAATTTGGTTGATATAACTGAATATGTTGTAACAAGCTTAATTGATAAATATTCGTATAATATATTTATAGTTGCAAATGATGGCGACACAATTTTTTCAGCTTTATCAAATCAATTACTTCTTGTTCCTGATTTACCTAAAAAGCCTGATTATAACTATATTGAATATGCTAGTATAAATCATGATAATGGTTTTGTTGAAATTAACTGTTTGGTAGATAATACTGCAATTATTAATTATTATGATATAATGCGTTCCTTACGTGATGTGAATGATTTTAAAAAGATTGGTGAAATTCCTTTTGTTGGCGGACCTACTATTCATTATACTGATGAATTTGTAAGATCGAGTGATAATTTTTATCAGTATAGAGTATATCCAGTAGATACTTGTGGTATTAGACTTTCAGCACCTCCGGTTGATGATCCAGCATTTATTAATGACACTTCTTTTGCACAAACAATTTTGTTGGAAGCAGAAATTAATGTAAATTATAGTGCAGTTGATCCTGCTTTAGATGAAGAATATACTAATACTTTAGTATTTAATGAATATGATAAGTGGCTAGGTAATGTTTTGGAATACAGGTTGTATCGATCAATAAATAGAGAGCCTTTTAATTTATTACCAATTCGTACTTGGGATAGAGTAACTAACCCTAATGAAGAATTATATCATATTGATATTGTTACTGATTATGGTGAGGGTAATGGTAGGTTCTGTTATTATATTGAAGCAATTGAAGGGAACTCTACTCCTTATGGCCCAGTTTCTGAAGGTAGTTTATCCAATATATCTTGTGTCTCTCAGACACCAATTATTTTTGTTCCTAATACTTTTACTCCTAATGGAGATGAACATAATGAAGTATTCCGTCCTTTTACGAGTTTTGTTTCTGAAGAGGGTTATTCTTTTACAATATTTAGCAGAAGTGGAGGTATAATATTTACTACTAACGACCCCTTAAAGGGTTGGGATGGTAGATTGAATGGTAATATGGTTAAAGCTGATAATTATATTTTCCATTTACAATATATCAATGGGGTCGGTGAAATAACTAGAAAAACAGATGTTATTACTCTAGTAAGATAACAATAATTAATTGTAATAAAATAGTCTCTTTTTAAGAGACTATTTTATTATATAATATGTTAATTTTGCGTACTTTTTTTAAATACACCAACTATGAATAATAAAATAATGAAAGAAGGCCTCACTTATGATGATGTTTTAGTCGTTCCTGCATATTCTGAAGTGTTACCTTATATGGTGAGTACAAGTACTCAATTTTCTAAAAATATTACTTTAAATATTCCAGTTGTAGCTGCAGCAATGGATACAGTTACTGAATCAAAGATGGCAATTGCAATTGCACAGGAAGGAGGAATTGGAGTTTTACATAAAAACATGAGTATTGAGCGTCAAGCTTTAGAAGTTAGAAAAGTAAAGCGTTCAGAAAGCGGTATGATTCTTGATCCAATCACTTTAACTTTATCAGCTACTGTCGGTGATGCATTTGCATTGATGCGTGAAAATAAAATTGGAGGAATTCCTATTGTTGATGAAGATGTAAAGCTTTTAGGAATTGTAACTAATAGAGATTTAAGGTTTGAAAAAGATATGAATCTTTCTATTTCTGCAATAATGACTTCAGCTAAGTTAATTACAACCGAACTGAATGATTTAGAAAATGCAGAAAGTATTCTAAAAGAAAATAAAATAGAAAAATTACCTATTGTTAATTCTGAAAACCAACTTGTTGGATTAATTACATTTAAAGATATCATTAAAAACAGAATGCGCCCTAATGCCTGTAAAGATCAATATGGGAGATTAAGAGTTGCTGCTGCTGTAGGTGTTACTGATGATGTTTTAGAAAGAGTTGAAGCTCTTTCTAATGTATCTGTAGATGCTATTATTATTGATACAGCTCATGGGCACACTAAAGGAGTAGTTGAAGTGCTTAAGAAAGTAAAATCAGCATTCCCTAATTTAGATATTGTTGTAGGAAATATTGCTACTGCAGCTGCTGCTCAAGCATTAATTGATGCTGGTGCTGATGCAGTAAAAGTTGGAATTGGTCCAGGTTCAATTTGTACAACTAGAGTAGTAGCAGGAATTGGCGTGCCTCAGTTAACAGCTGTTATGGATGTTGCTGAAGTTACAAATAGAAATAATATTCCTTTAATTGCTGATGGAGGAATTAGATATTCAGGCGATATTGTAAAAGCTTTTGTAGGTGGGGCTAGTACGGTTATGTTAGGATCAATTATTGCTGGTGTTGAAGAATCTCCAGGAGAAACGATAATTTTTGAAGGAAGAAAATTCAAATCTTATAGAGGTATGGGGTCGATTGATGCTATGCAGGATGGTTCAAAAGATAGGTATTTCCAAAGTGGAGAAGTAGATGTTAAAAAATTAGTTCCAGAAGGAATTGTAGGTCGAGTTGCTTATAAAGGAACATTAGGAGAAGTTATTCATCAAATGATTGGTGGATTAAGAGCTGGAATGGGATATACAGGTTCCTCTACAATAAAAGATTTAGGAAAGGCTGAGTTCTTAAAAATAACAGCTGCTGGGGTTGCTGAAAGTCATCCTCATGATGTTATTATAACTAGAGAAGCTCCAAATTATAGTAGAAAATAAAATTTTAAAAAATAAGATGAAAAAAATCGGATTAAGTATTTTGTGTGGAGCTTTTGCTCTAGTAATTTCAGCTCAGGATGTGCTAACTATTGATAGTCAGAATATATCATTAGAGGAATTTAATAATGTTTTTTATAAAAACAATAATAATATTGAATTAACAAAAGAGTACTTAGACGAGTACATGCAGTTATTTGTTAATTTTAAGTTAAAAGTTAAAGAAGCTGATGAGTTAGGATTAGATACAATTGCAGCTTTTGTAAGTGAACTAGATGGGTATAGAACACAATTAGCTAAACCCTATTTGAAAAATAAGGAGTTTGATGATAATATGCTTACTGAGGCGTATGATAGAATGAAACAAGATATAAAAGCAAGTCATATTTTAATTGCAGTTGATGAAAAGGCAACTGTACAGCAAAAAAAGGAAGCTTATGATAAAGTCTTAGCTATTCGTTCATCAGTTCTTGCTAATACAATTTCTTTTGCAGCCGCTGCAAAAAAGAATTCAGCTGACAAATCAGCTTTAACTAATGATGGGAATTTAAGTTATTTCACTGCTTTTATGATGGTTTATGATTTTGAATCTGCAGCTTACAGCACTGAGGTTGGTGAAATTTCAATGCCTGTTAAAACTAAATATGGTTATCATATTATTAAGGTTACTGACAAACGTACAGCGGTAGGAGATGTTAAGGTCGCTCATATTATGTTCAAATCAGGGCAAGGCTCTGATGATAAAAAATTAAATGAAGCAAAAGATAAAATTGATAAAGTTTCAGAATTGCTTAAGAATGGTGAGAAGTTTTCTGATTTAGCAGAGCGCTTTTCAGAAGATAGGTCGACTGCTGTAAAAGGAGGAAGTCTTCCTGCTTTTGGTGTTGGGAAAATGGTGCCAGAATTTGAATCTGTTGCCTTTGGATTAAAAGAAATAGGAGATGTATCTGTTCCATTCCGTACAGAATATGGCTGGCACATTATTACTTTATTAGAAAGAAAAGGAATTCCAAAATTTGAAGATATAAAAGTAGAATTAAAAAGAAAAATTGAAAGTGATTCAAGAAGTGAGTTAAGTAAGCAAGCTTTATTTGCTAAATTGCATAAAGCGTATAAAGTTAGGAATAATCCAAAAGTTTATTCTGCTTTTCGTATGAAGGCAGCCAATACTATAGCTAGAGGAACCTTTAGTTCTTCATCAATAAATAATGCTAAGCTATTTACTATTAACGGACAAACAATTATAGTAAGCTCATTTGTTAATTATATTTTACTTAATCAAACGGTTGGTAGTGATATTGATGCTATGTATACAGCTTTTGTAAATCAGGAATTGTTAGCGTATGAGGAAAGTCAATTAGAAACAAAGTATCCAGAGTATAAAGCATTATTACAAGAATATCGTGAGGGAATTTTACTTTTTGATTTAACAAATACTAAAGTATGGACTAAGGCAGTTGAGGATACTGTTGGTTTACAAAAATTCTTCACAGCCAATAACAGTAATTATGCATGGGAAAACAGAGTAGATGCTACTGTTTATAGCTGTATTGATTTAGCAACTGCTGTTAGTGTAAAAAGAGCAATATACAAGAAGCGTAGAGGAAATGTTACTGATGCTGAAATATTAACTGAAACAAATACTGATGCGCCTTTGAGTTTACAAATAAATACTAAGAAATTTGTAAAAGGAGAAAACGAATATGTTGATGCTGTAGATTGGAAATTAGGTATTGCAGGAGATATTAAAACTAAGGATGGAAGCTATATTATTGTTGATATTCATGAAGTACTAGAATCAGGATTAAAGGAATTGGATGAAACAAGAGGGAAAGTAATTTCGGATTATCAAAATACTTTGGAGGTAGAATGGATTGCTTCATTACAAGAAAAATACAATGTAAGTGTTAATAAAAAAGTGCTTTACACACTTATTAAGCAGTAAATGAATAAACAGCAAGCATTTTTAATATTAGCATTTCTAACGTTTACTGTTTCTTGTTTTAATAGTGATGATAAACAAATTATTGCTAGTGTAAACGAAAAAGATTTATTGCTTTCAGAAGTTTTTAAAGAAATGCCTAAAGCAACTGAAGATAGTACTTTTTTTATTGAGCGTTACATGAACCTTTGGATTAAAAAGCAATTGATGATTTATCATGCTGAAATAAATTTAAGTAGCGATCTGTTAAATTATGAAGCACAGATTGCTGAGTATCGTTCCTCTCTTTTAATATATGCGTATCAGCAAGAATTGATTAATCAAAATTTTGATACAAGTATTACCCGAAAGGAGATATCTGATTATTATTATCAGTATCGTGAAGAGTTCAAGTTAGTTAAAAATATATTTATGGGCAGGTATATTGTTGTGGATAAATCAGCTCCGAAATCTAAAAACTTAAAAAAATGGTATAAATCTAATAAGCCAGATGATATTGTAAGCCTAACAGATTATTGTCATCAGTTTGCCAAGGAGTATAATCTAGCTGATAGTAGCTGGCAGTATTTTTCAAGCATTAATAATAAGTTACCTAAATTTATTACTGAGGAAGAATACTTTTTAGAGAACACAAAAGGGGTTTGGTTTGAAGACCAGCAATACCGTCACTATATTTACATTAAGAATTATCAAATAAAAGGAAGTATTAGTCCGTTAGCCTTGGAACGTGAAAAAATTCGTAATGTTTTACTAAATAAAAATAAAATACAATATTTAAAGCAACTTGAGGATGAGTTATATCAGAATGCTTTAGCTTTGAAAAAAATTAAAATATACTAATGAATAAAATATATTATTTTCTATTACTAGCCTTAACAAGCTTTAGTCTATCAGCCCAATCAATTGATAAAATTGAGGCAGTACTTGGTGATGAGATTATTCTTACATCAGAAATTGAATCTCAGTACTTACAGTATTTATCTCAAGGAAACATTAAGTCAATTAAGATTAGATGTCAAATTGTAGAAGATTTATTGTTTCAGAAGTTATTAGTTAACCAAGCAAAACTGGATAGTTTAGTTGTTTCAAATGATGAGGTTGAAGATGAAGTTAGTAAAAGGCTATCCTATTTTGAAAGTCAATTAGGTTCTGTCCAGAAGGTAGAAGATTATTTTGGAAAATCAAAAGCAAATATTAAGCTTGAACTTGGAAAAGTAATTAAAGATCAGTTTATGGCACAAAAAATGCAAACTAAACTTACTTCATCATTAAAGGTGACTCCTGCAGAAGTAAAGGAATCTTATGCCTTACTTTCAGATGCTGAAATCCCAACTATGCCAACTCAAGTTGAAGTAGCTCAGATTGTGATTAAACCAGAGATTACAGATAAGCAGAAAGATAAAATCAGAGAGAAACTAAATAATTTTAGAGATAGAGTTTATAAAGGAGAAGATTTTAAAATGTTGGCTGCCTTGTACTCTGATGATCCTGGTTCAGCTATTAAAGGAGGAGAGCTTGGTTTTGTAAATAGAGGAGATTTAGTTCCTGAGTTTGAAAGAGCTGCTTTCCGTTTAAAAGAAGGTGAGATTTCAAAGGTAGTAGAATCCCAATTCGGATACCATATTGTACAGTTAATTGAAAGGAGAGGTGAACAAATTAATGTAAGGCATATCCTTATTAAGAATAAAGTAACGGCTACGGCTTTATATGCTGCAAAGCTTAAAATGGATAGCATTGCAAAAGAAATAAATGAAGAAATAATCACTTTTGACCAAGCTGTAAGTAAATATTCTGATGATGAAAATAAGAGTAATGGAGGTTTGTTGTTAAACCCAAATACTATGTCTACTTCACACACGCTTGAAGATATGGCTCCTGCTTTGCGTTTAGTAGTTGAAAAGTTAAAAGAAACTCAGGTTTCTTCTCCTGCTGTTATTCAAATGCAGGACGAAAATAAAGCCTACCGTATTTTAAGGTTAAACAAACGAACTGAGCAGCATAAAGCAAATTTGGTTGATGACTTTGCAAAAATTAAAGAATATTCAATCAATGCTAAGAAACAGGTAACGCTTGAGAAATGGACGAGTAAAACAATTGCTAAAACTTACATAAAGTTATCTGACGAGTTAACTAAATGTGAATTGTCAAATAAATGGAGTAAATAATATGAGTAATGAAGTTAAAGCTATAGATGATTTTGTTGTTAAATACAATGAATTTAAAAATGAAATAGCAAAAGTAATAGTAGGACAGGATGCTGTAG
>Ga0075444_10002433_pt1 | contig 11233 bp, 17 predicted proteins | sample CoawatmetaG01DNA_FD_76836 | JGI IMG/M metagenome (GOLD analysis project Ga0075444, IMG submission 76836) | Marine microbial communities from the West Antarctic Peninsula - Coastal water metaG017-DNA | ecosystem: Environmental > Aquatic > Marine > Coastal | place: Atlantic Ocean: West Antarctic... | reverse complement strand
GTATGGGAGGGCCTGACTAGTATCACCAGAGGTGTAAGACTTCAAGAGGTGTGGACTATTGGTGGTGGTACAGGCCTTGGTAAGTCTGAGACACTGAAGGAATTTCTCTTTGATATCATGAAGGTACACAAGCTTAAGACAGGCAGTATAATGTTAGAAGAAAGTAGTGAGCGTACTGTTCAGTGCTACCTTGGTAAGGAACTTAACAAGAGGTACTACTTGGAGGACGTTGAGTTTCCAAGTGATGCTGAGTTGATGGATGCAGCCACAACCCTTGCACCCTATATGACTATCGCTGACAGGTGTAAGTCTGAATGGAGTGAGGTCAAGGCTAAGGTTGAGTATATGGTTAATGCCCTAGGTATTCAGTACATATGCATTGATCACCTGACTGCCATAGCGGAGGGTAAGTCTACTGATGTAAACAGTACACTGCATAAGATACTTGAGGACCTTAACCACATGGCTGTGTCACTTAACTGTACGTTCTTCTGTGTTAGCCATCTCAATCAGGCAGCTAATAAGAACTACACTGAGGGAGCACACGTATCCTTGCGTGACTTCTATGGTAGTGGTGCCATCATGCAGCGTAGTAACTTTGTATTCGGATTTGAGGGTGACCTTGAGGGTGAGAAGATACCAAAGAATACTCGCATCATGCGATGCCTTAAGGATCGTAATGCAGGTGATGGTGGTGGCAAGAAAGTCTTACTGAAGTATGACATTGAAACAGGTAGACTTAATGAGTTTGAACCAGAGAGTGATGAGGAGATAGAGGATGCATAATCGAATAGTTCTTGAAATAATGGTACCAGATGAGGGCTGCATCTGTGGTGAGGAGCATAGGATGGGTTCCTTGCGATGATGACCTGACTGATGAGGAGTTTGAAGCGATGACTGAGGAGGAGTACCAAGTGCACTTTGATGAACTACCTTGGCACTGTGCCGCTTGTGACAATGATGTAACACATCGTATAATGAAGGAATGATTATGAGGAAAGTAATATATGATATCGAAGCTAACAGCCTTACACCTACTAGGATCTGGTGTGTTGTAGCTAAGGATATTAACACTGATGAAGTGTTTACTTTCTTAGAGGATGACAAGGATAAGTTTGTTAAATTTTGTTCTGGAGTTCAACAGTTTATAGGTCACAACATCCTTCAGTATGATAACTATTGGATAAATAAATTATGGGGTACTAACATTACAGTTGACCAGACACTTGATACTCTAGTACTATCCCGACTACTTAATTCTTGTAAAGAAGTTAGGGGCAAGATTGAACTTAGGCGTTCCAAGAACCAACACTCCCTCCAGGCATGGGGTGATGGACAGTGTGCTGATTGGTATGAGACAGAGGTTACCGTAGTAGAGGAGAAGTTATCCCCTCCATTCCCTGACCTAGAGGATGCTCTTGTCTATGCTTGTAAGGCAAACAAGTCTGATAGTATGGATGCTTCCCTTCCTTACAATGAGTGGGAGGATGATGATGACCTACCAAACTACTACCTGGAAGAGCATGACAACGCTATGGAATCGTGGGTGGTACCCTTTACAGTTACTCGTAAGGAAGTTAGGAATGTTAATCGGTATGCAAAGATAGACTTCCATGAGTTTGATAAGTATACACCTGAGATGTTGACCTATTGTAGGCAGGATGTTGAGCTCAACCATAGAGTGTACTGTGAACTTAAGAAAGAAAGCAAAGGCTTTTCTTCTCAGAGTATCAGACTTGAGCATGCCCTACAGGATATCCTTTGCAATCAAATGCGTAATGGATTTAAGATAGATGTTCCCTCTGCCACTAGGTTACTAGCTAAGTGTTCCACTAAGTGTAGGGAGTTAGAGCAACAGATGCAGAAAGACTTTCCACCATTGGCTAAACTTAAGAAGACTTACACTCCACGACTTAATACTGACGGAGTAACGCACAACACTGGATCCTTAGGACCTATGAAAGAATACTATGGGTTTCAGTACAGGGGTGGAGAGTACAGCTACCTTAACTGGGTTCCCTTTAATCTTAGCAGCCCCATACAAGTAGTGGAAAGACTAAAAGGTCATTGGGATCCCAAGGAGAAGACAGTTAAGGGTGCATACAAACTATCGGATAAGAACATTGCAACCATCAGAGATACTGCACCCGATAGTATCAAACAAATTAAACTATATCGTATGTACTCATCACGATGTAACGAACTTAAACAATGGATAGAAGGAGCAGAACAACATGAAGACAACAGACTTAGAGGACGTATCGTCCATCTTGGCAGCTGGTCTGGTAGGGCTAGTCATTCTAAGCCTAACACTGCTAATATTTCTAGTGTCTCTATGCGTAAACTTAACGATGGATCTGGTAAGAAAGTTCCAGTCCTGGGAGAAGCAGGGAACTTTGGATGGGAGTGTCGGTCCCTTTGGACGGTAGACAAGGGTAATGTACTTGTTGGTTGTGACGCATCAGGTATTCAACTACGTATACTTGCACACTACCTTAACAATCCGACATACACCAAGGCTGTACTCGATGACATCCATGACTTCAATGCTAAGACACTAGGTGTTAGTCGTGATGATGCCAAGACATTCATCTACTCGTGGCTACTAGGTGCAGGAGTTGTTAAGACTTCTGAGATCCTTAACTGTTCAGTAGGTGAGGCTGTTAAGAAGAGAGAGAAGTTTGTTAACCTGACCCCAGGACTTGGAGACTTCTTAAAGATTAAGACTTTGATGGCTGATCGTGGTTGGTACCTTGGTCTTGATGGACGTAAGGTCTACCTACCTAGTGATCACCTGGCACTGACAGCATACCTTCAGAATGGTGAGCATGTTATAATGGCACTGTCTAATATCTACTGGACCAAGTGGGCCAAGCAGAGAGACATACCATTCAAGCAGTGTGGATACATACATGATGAGTGGCAGGTTGAGACACCCACTAAGTATGCTGATACACTAGGTAACCTTATGAAACAATCGTTCAGACTGGCAGGTGAGTATCTTAAACTTAACTGTCCATTAGATGGAGAATACAATGTTGGAAGAAACTGGGCAGAGACCCACTAGAAAAGTAGGAGAATATTAATACTTGACAGATCAACGAAGATGTGCTATAAGAGTTCATCATAAATAGAACCGCTAAGGTTCACACAACAGGAGACTATACTAATGGCTAATACACAAACATTCAAGACCTTAAAGTTAGATGGAGAGGCCCTCTACCTGAGGCCCTGGCAGAACCAACGGGGTGAACTCTATGGTCCAACCGATAGGGATCAGTATGAGGTTACACTTGTTAACCTTACAGAGGAATCAATGGCTGCAGCTAAGGCAGCAGGACGATCACCTACTATCTCTAGCCCTAACTCAAGCAAACATAATGCAGGTATCCTTGAGTACTACAAGATTACATCTCAATATCCTATTAAGTTTGCTGACTCACAGGGTGATCCTATTGAGGAAGGAACTCATGTAGGTAATGGAAGTAAGATACGTGCCTACGTTGAGGTTCGTGAGATTAGTAAGGAGTACCAGAAGGGTAACACTCACAAGTTTTATGCTACTGCTGTTCAACTTATTAAACTGGTAGAGATGCCAGAAGATCCAAACTTTGTAGCCAAGAGTGGTGTACAGTTTGATAAGGTTGAGAACGGGTATGTTGCAACAGCAGCGGAAGCTAAGGGCTTTGATGAGGTGAAGCCTGAGTTCGATCCTATTCTTGATGATGAGATCCCATTTTAATGGCAGCTGTTAAAGACATTGAGACCCTGGTGGATGATATCTATGCCATGTTTAGAACAGGTAAAGACTTCACCCCAGGGGATACAGCAGAGTTAGCCTCACGGTTAGCTCGTGCTATCACCAAGAAGTTTAAGATTAGGAAGGGTCCTGCTCGTAAGGATAAGATACGTCCATCTAACATGGGCCAACCTGATAGGCTTCTATACTTCAACGTCAAGGCTGACCCTGTTGAGAATAAGTTTGCACCTGAGCAGCTACTTAACTTTCTCTATGGTGACATCTGTGAGGAGTTAATGCTATGGTTGGCTGAACAATCAGGACACAAGGTTACTCACAATCAACACCCTGTCAATGGGTATGGCCTTAGAGGATACATGGACTGTAAGATTGACGATAAGAATGTTGATGCCAAGTCTGCCTTTGCTGCTAACTTTAAGAAGTTTAAGGATGGTTCAATCAAGGCACCAGGAAAGGATCCTTACGGTTACATTGCTCAACTGTCCTACTACGAACAAGTCCAGGAGGGTAGGGAGAATGCGGACACAGCATACTTCTTTGCCTTTAATAAGATTGGATCCTTGGCACTAACTGCTGTCAATCCTATGGAGCAGATCAATGCTGAGGCAAGAGTTAAGCACCTTACTGAGATGCTTAAGAAGGATGAGCCACCCGAAGAGTTATGTTATGAGCCTGAGCCTGATGGCAAGGCAGGTAACATGAAGCTTGGCACTCACTGTAGTAGGTGTGATCACAAACGTAAGTGTCATCCTGACTTGAGAACCTTTGCCTACAAACCCTGGAGGTATCTAACTCACGTTGAGAAACTACCAAAGGTTGAAGAGGTTCTACCTATCGTGGAAGTAGAGCCAGTATGAAACACCACTGGAAAGGATTGACACCTAACCCTAGTAAGTACTTTGGATTTACCTATGTTATCAATGAGTTATCTACTAGTAAGTACTACGTTGGCAAGAAACAATTCTGGATATCTAGTGGTAAGGTTAAGAAGGGTAGCCTCAGACCTAACAAGTTAGGGGCTGCCTGGAACCCACTCCACTGGAAGGAATCTAAGTGGGGTTCATACACAGGTTCATCTAAGGAACTAAATATATTAATCAAGGCCAACCCTAAGGACTTTCATTACATGATCATTGGACAGTATACTTGTAAGGCTGACTTAGTCTATGCAGAATGTAAGGCTCAGTTTGATTACAGTGTGATGGTTGCAAGGGACAAGAAGGGTGATCGTATTAGTTACAATAAACAGATTGCAGCTGTTAGGTTTATGCCACCCTGGAAAGATAGAGAGGAGCTATGAGTATAAATAAACATAAGGTAATGACTAAGTTACATGAGACTTCTGAGTTCAACGATGCAGTTAATCTTCTGATTACAGTTGAGGATAATAAACTTATTGTAGTTCCCTATGGTGGGACCTTTGATAACACACCCACTGAACAGGCTCGTGAAGTTTATGAGATAGTTACACTACTCCTTCAAACATTTGATGACTATGGTGGTGTTTCATTTACAGATGATATGATATCACAGCACATGAGTTCAAACATAAAACACTAAAGGATATACCAATGGATAAACAAATTAAAATATTAACCTATGACATTGAGACAGCACCTAAGTTGGCTAACGTATGGGATATATGGAACCAGAACATTCCAATTAGTATGATCATGGAGGATGGATACATTCTAAGTTGGGCAGCCAAGTGGCTTGGTTCAGATGAGATCCTAAGTAACTCATTGATTGAACACGATAATAAGATTGAGAATGAGGGCAAGATGGTTGAAGAACTCTATGATCTTATGGAAGAGGCTGATGTCCTGGTGGGTTATAACTCTGATAAGTTTGACAGGAAGCATGTGAACACGGCATTCCTAAAGGCAGGGCTGACACCCCCCTCAACCAGTAAGTCTATTGATCTCTTCAAGGTTGTCAAGTCTAACTTTAAATTTACATCTAATAAATTAGACTTTGTTCTTGGTAAGCTTGGTATTAAACAGAAGATGAACCATCGTGGGTTTGACCTATGGAAGGGCTGCATGGAGGGAGACATGGAGTGTTGGGCTGAGATGGTGGAGTACAATGAACAGGACGTTGAGGTAACTGAACTTCTCTATAAGAAGCTTCTACCCTGGATTAAGAACCACCCGTGTCGCAGTATGTACACCGACACCATAAATATTAAACCTTCCTGTAATAACTGTGGCTCTCATGATGTAATTAAGAAGGGTATAGAAGTTCTTAAGTTCACATCGTACCAGAGATACAAGTGTACTAACTGTGGCAATAACATGAGGGGTAAAGAACTGCAGAATAGTGCAGACAAACGAAAGAGCATTCTAGTTAATGTATAATCTTGTTAAGAATTCTCTTGACAAACAATCTAATTTGTGGTATAACTACTATACTATAATATTTTAAAGGAAATTAAAATGAAACTACTTGAAAGTTTTAAAGCAGAAGTTAAAGAGATCCTGGAGTGGAAAAAATATGGGATCAATACTAAGATTGTTTTGGCTACCTTAGCCATTGTGATTGCTATTCTCTTAATAGCAGGATGCTCTAAGACCAAAGCTCCTGTTGCTCAACCTGTGGTAGAGTACACACCAGAGGTTGAGGACGAGCTCTTCCTGGAGCCTATCGTTGAGGCTGCACCAGAGCCTGTCATTGAGCCTGTAGCTGAACCCGTAGTTGAACCTACCATTGAACCTGCAGTTGAACCTGCAGTTGAACCTGTAGTTGAGACTGTAGTTGAGACTGTAGTTGAACCTACACCAGAACCTGTAGTAGTTGAACCTACACCAGAACCTGTAGTAGTTGAACCTACGCCAGAACCTGTGATAGTTGACCCTATATTAGAACCTAACCCTAGGGTGTCGGTAAGTTATAGCGTCCCTTCATGACTTAGTAATAATAAATCTGCTATAAATTAAAGGGCTTGTAAAGGTAACACTTGACAGGCCCTTTCTTTTATGGTATAAGGGTACCATAACATAGAGGATAGAGCATGAGTAAGAATAAAAAAGACCTGGTAAATCAACCCCCTCACTACACACAGGGAAGTATTGAATGTAAGGATGCAATGGTTGCCGCATTCGGTAAAGAAAAGTATGAAACATTCTGTAAGTTAAATGCTTTCAAGTACCTATGGAGGAGTGACCATAAGGATAACTCTACACAAGACATAGCTAAGGCTAAGTGGTACATGGCTCAGATAGACACAACACCTACAAGTGTAGTAAAGTATCCAAGAAAAGGAAATAAATTTGATGTTGACCTTTAAGAGAACAACAGATGAAGATAGTGGCATGGATCTATACACATCTTACGGTAGCAATGGTGTGGTCCTGGAGAAAGACTTAGATCATTGGACAGTTACAAGGATAATGAAGTACCTAGCTATTTCAAATGTAATATATAAGGAAGAAGAAGAATGATGAATGACTACCAAAAGTTTATAGCCATCAGTAGGTATGCCAGATATAAAGATGATGAAGGACGAAGAGAAGCCTGGGAAGAAACTGTTGACAGATATATGGAGAACATGCATGTCCACCTAGTTGACAAGATGAACTACACTATGCCAGGAGATATGTACCATGAGTTACGTGAGGCAATAGTTAACCATGAGGTTATGCCTAGTATGCGTACCTTAATGACGAGTGGACCTGCCCTTAACCGTGATCATACCTGTGCTTATAACTGTGCTTACACTGCAGTAGATAGTCCTCGTGCCTTTGATGAGGCACTATACATCCTGATGTGTGGTACTGGTGTAGGCTTCTCAGTAGAGAGACAGTACATTAATAAACTTCCTGAAGTAGCAGAACACTTTGAAGAAACTGATAGCACTATTCATGTAGCAGACAGTAAGTCTGGTTGGGCCAGGGGCCTTAAAGAATTGGTCAGCATGTTGTATGCAGGACAGTCACCTAAGTGGGACTTGTCGGCAGTGAGACCTGCAGGAGCAAAGCTTAAGACCTTTGGGGGACGTTCATCTGGACCAGAGCCCCTTGATGATCTATTTACTTTTACCACCAAGATCTTTAATGAAGCAAGGGGACGCAGACTTACATCTATTGAGTGCCATGACATCATGTGTAAGATTGGTGCAGTGGTAGTAGTAGGAGGGGTCAGACGATCCGCAATGATATCCCTATCTAATTTAAGTGATGATAGGATGAGACATGCCAAGCACGGGCAGTGGTGGGAACATCACGGTCAGAGAGCACTGGCTAACAACAGCGTAGTCTATACAGAGAAGCCTGATATGGGTGCGTTCATGAGAGAATGGGAGAGCCTATATGCAAGCCAATCTGGAGAGAGAGGAATCTTTAATCGTGAAGCGTCACGAAAGAAAGTTAGTGAAAATGGCCGCAGAGATAGCGACTATGAATTTGGAACTAATCCCTGTAGCGAAATCATACTCAGGCCACAACAGTTTTGTAACCTTAGTGAAGTTGTTGTCAGACCTGACGATGACCTCCGAAGCTTACAAAAGAAAGTTAGAATTGCTACAATCCTGGGTACATTCCAATCAACCCTGACAGACTTCAAGTATCTACGTAAGATATGGACTACAAACACTGAGGAAGAGAGGCTTCTTGGTGTTAGCATGACAGGTATTATGGACAACACTCTTACTGCCAGTACTGGTGGAGTTAGGTCACCCAACCTCGACACAGTGTTAGTTAAACTTAAGGAGACTTCTGTTGAAACAAATAAAAAGTTGGCTAAAGAATTATCTATCCCACAATCTACTGCTATTACTTGTGTTAAGCCTTCTGGTACTGTTAGCCAGCTCGTTGATTCTGCTAGTGGAATCCACCCAAGATTTGCAGAGTACTACATCCGAACTGTTAGAGGAGATATCAAAGATCCCCTAACTGACTTTATGATTAGTCAAGGCATACCATGTGAACCTGCTTTTGGAGCAGAGCAGAGTACTGTTGTGTTTAGTTTCCCACACAAGTCACCAAAGAATGTGGCTATCCGTGACCAGGGTACCGCTATTGGTCAGCTTGAACTGTGGTTAACTTATCAACGACACTGGTGTGAGCACAAGCCCTCTATTACTGTCTATGTTAGAGAGCATGAGTGGATGGAGGTTGGTGCCTTTGTATGGAAACACTTTGATGAGATGTCGGGAGTTAGCTTCCTGCCATATGACAATGGTACCTATAAGCAAGCACCCTACCAGGAGTGTACTAAGAAAGAGTATAAGGCAGCCCTAGCTCTGATGCCTAAGGAGATTAACTGGAGTACATTTAAGGAAGAGGAGGACAACACAGTGGCATCACAAGAGTTAGCCTGTGCAGGTGGTGTGTGTGAGATTGTAGACGTATCATAAATGAGTATAGAAGGAACTATAATGAAAGACTCTTACGAAGTAATAGATGTGGAGCAGGGTAACAAAGACACCACTGTTATGGAAGACTTAATCCACCGCCCTAAGGTTGAGATGCAGTATCATGATGACCTTGACGGACGCACAGGGATTACAATAAGAAAGACTTATCTTAATAGAAACGATGTAGTTAAGGGCTCAGTAGTTACAAATCCCTCAGTAACAGTAGCACTAAAGTTTATACAAGAAGCACTGGCTGCACTCAACAAGAAGGAGATATAATGGTAGAACTTTCACGAGTACTATGTAAGCCTAAGATACCTCATCAACTTAAGATGATGGCGAAGAAGATCTTACGTAAGCAGAATGGTACTGCTGATTATTGGCGAGACCTAGTAGATCAAACACAGGAGGAGGTAATGAATGTCCCTGACAGTAACAGATAAAAGAAACCTGGCAGTTAATTTGACTAAGTGGTACCTGGAGGATGGTAAAGGTTTAGAACTTTACGTCCTTAAGATGTTGTCTGGTAGGCTAGAAGTAGACGAAGAAAGCAAACAAGAGATTATAAAAATGTTACCTAGAGTAGAGCTTACAATAGGTAGCACAATAGGAATTACAAAAGGATTAAAGTATGGATAACCAACCAGATAGAATAGCAGAGATGGTAGCAGGTATGACCTCAAGGCAGTCACGCTTTGGACGAGACACACTTAACTACCACCTACAGATCTTCGATGAGAATAGGGGCGACAACTCAGTTGATACCTATAAGTTTCTAATAGAAGAGATAGGACTTAGCCTACGCAAAGACTTAGGCATTACCAAAGCAGACTTAGTAGATAAAGTTAAACCAGTAGTTAAGGAGAAGTCTATTGAAAAAAGTAAAGATAGAATTACGAACAAAGTTATTCCATCAAGAGGCAAAAAACTTCCTAGATAAGTGTATGAGAAATCACCCTATAGGTACAGAGTTTTACATTGATGTTGTACAGACAGGTTATCATCCCTTTACTAATATAGAAATAGAAGACCAGGTTAGGGCTTGTTATGGCTCACTCAATAGAGACCTTTCTTTTGCAAGTATCAATAAACCAAATGAGTCCTTCCGATCTTCCTTGTTAAACTTAACAAAGGAGTCAGAAGAACTCATTCAAAGATTCTTCATAGAGAATGATGACTTAAGTAATAACGAAGTACCATCTGAAGTCTACCACTACCTTCAAACTTATAAGGGTAGGGCTAAACAGTTGAGTGAGTACTTAATTAAAGAAGCAAGTCAGATAGTTTAGTAACCCATTTTCTTTTTAGCGGGCTTCTTCTTCATTGGTTTTTTCTTGTTAGCAGGTTTCTTCATTGGTGGCCTACCCATTGTCTTCCCGTATGTACCTTTACCTTGTGGCATAACTATTTCCTTTTACCATTTAACTTTATCAGCCCAGTAGGCTGCACTCATTTTACCCTTCTTGATGTTCTTGCCATGCCTAGCCTTGAAAGACTTGCGCTTGGCTTTCATCTTGTCGGATTCTCCTGACTTAGGTTTACCTGCAGTGGAAGCCCCCTGCTCTCCAAACCTAATAGTCTTTACCTTATCGCCTACCTTGGCTACTACAACGTGTGATTTCTTAGGATGCTTAGGCGTTCTCTTAGGCTTGTTGTAACCGCTCACACCTATTCTTTTTAAGACACTATCTTTCGTCATGATCTTTTCTTTCCCTTATGTAGACCATGACTGGCGAACTGCTTACCCTTAGCCGTGGCTGCTCTCTTCTTTTTATTTGCTGCTGCTAGTTTACTCTTACCCTTTGCAGTTGACTTAAGCTTTCTAATGGTTGCAGCAGGTGCATAAACCTCCCCAGTCTTAGAGGACTTCTTACCACTAGGAGTTCTCCACTTCTGTTTAGTCCACTTCTTTAACGACTTCTGGGATTTTGCAAGTGCCATTACTTTTTATTCTTTGCTTTTTTCTTAGCAGTCTTAGATAGTTCATTGAAGTGAAATAACTTTACACTTGTTTTAGTGTGAGACTTGTTGGTATGTACTGAACCGTTAGGCATCTTATGGCTGCTTCCCTTGTACTCAGTTCCATCCTTCTTATAATGCTTAACGCCCTTCATTTGTAT
>Ga0075444_10002430_pt1 | contig 11240 bp, 21 predicted proteins | sample CoawatmetaG01DNA_FD_76836 | JGI IMG/M metagenome (GOLD analysis project Ga0075444, IMG submission 76836) | Marine microbial communities from the West Antarctic Peninsula - Coastal water metaG017-DNA | ecosystem: Environmental > Aquatic > Marine > Coastal | place: Atlantic Ocean: West Antarctic... | reverse complement strand
GTCTCCTTTGGAGCCACATCACCTTCATGACACACGACAACATGTGCACCCGGGCATCCAGACACATGCATCCACCAGTGTTTAGGGTCACTCGTCATTGTCAGTTGGTCATTTTCTTTTGCACTCTGACCAACTTGAATTTTGATACCATCGTGTGATGTGTATTCGAGCATGATTTTATCTCGTATTAATTCCTTATATGGTATCATATGCACGTCGTGTTACAACCCAGTCCATCATTCACTCACAAGTATAGAGTTACCTTACCAAATAAGAGAGCTATAGACTTTGGTCAGACGGGGGTTCAGTATTTCCCGGACCATCATAATCCCCGTCTTATGCGCGCACAACTTCTTAGAAAAGGGGCTATCCTTCCTAAGGAGCTGCGAATAGAGAGGAATCAGTATGAGATACAAAAGGGGATGTTGAAAATTAAAGACAGTAGAGAAGAAGATTGGGAAGATTTCTTCAGGGCCGATTATTGGGAGAGGTGGGTATTACACACTTACCCTAATGTTGAGGAGGCTAAATTGTATATGACTGTGACTCAAGGTATACTTTTTATGCCTACACCCGAAGATTTATGGTTCGCTAATTGCCGGTAGACCCAAAACCACCTGAGCCACGTTCAGTATCCTCAACGATACTAATCTCCTCGATAGGTGGCGTCTCACAACGCTCTAGAATGAGTTGCGCAATTCTATCACCCTTCTTGATTTCAAAGTCCTTCAATCCATGATTAAATAGAATGACTTTAATTTCACCGGTATAATCTGGATCAATCACACCCGCACCAACATTGATGCAGTGCTTTGCGGCTAACCCTGAGCGGGGAGCTACACGACCGTATACCCCTGGTGGAAGAACCACTGTAATACCAGTTCCTACGATTGCTCTTCCAGCCTGGCTAGGAACCATGGCATCCTCGGAGCTATATAAATCATATCCCACAGAATGATCAGACCCACGAGTAGGCACAATAGCATCGTAACAGAGCTTCTTGACCCCGAGGGACATCTACTTGTATCACGCCTCACATCCTTAAGTCTGTGAGCATCTGTAGTATCGTCTCATGACCCTTCAACTTGGCGTTAGATAGTGGTGTCATACCACTATCCGACACCTTGTTGATATCAGCTCCGGCATCAATCAGTATCTGCACAGTTGTCTCGTGACCGTATTCAGTTGCTGTTAACAACGGTGTCCACCCAATATCATCAGTCTTGTTAATATCCACATTCGCTGTGATTAGAGCCTTCACTACCCCATCATGACCGTTTTGGGCGGACATATGTAGTGGTGTCGAACCATTATGATTACACATATTGATGTCAGCACCCGCCTCGATCAATGCTAGTACATCTTGCACATGACCAAATTGGGCGGCGATTAATATACCTAATTGCATCATATTTATAATACGGCTAACATCCTTAAGTTGATGGTTGACCAAATCTAGGAGATATTCCTTTTCTTATTCGCTCCTTCATTACAATTTGTAATAGAAATCCAAATATGTATACCAACATCTTATACTTACTTCGCATATTTTTTCTTCTCGTCATCAGTGAGAGCTCTCCACATCTCCCCTAGTTTTTTACCAGTGTCGGTAAATGTGATGTCAGGGTTCTCCTTGGTAATCTCGGGTCGCGTCTTCTTGCAAAACATCATGTACGCATTGGGTGCACGCTTGGGTTTAGCTTTTTCGTCTTTAGTCATTCTAATTATGGATTAGATTTAAATCTTTAATTGTCCTTCAAAGCTGGGTTCTTCTTCGAATAGGTGAGGGCACAAATACCACAACTGAAAATATTTATGAAATACTGACACCCAAGGATGTGTAATTTCGTGTAAATACTTTCATGTGCATAAAAGTACGACAAAAATAGTGTCATGCATGACTCATACCCTACCCGAATCAATATATTTGACGCGTGATACATATCATTTATTGTGGGATATATGAAACTCGTTCTGGGTATAAGTCTTCGGATAGTGAGTAGAGATGTATCAATTTCAACTATACCCACAACACCAACAACAAAAGCCTCTTCGGGATACATGAGGGGTCTAAGAAGAGCTAGAAGACATACTAAATGATGAAGTATGATTAACTTTCTAAATGTATGTACAATCCTAGGCTGGATAATTATCCACGTGAGGTCAAAAGACATATAGGTGGTGAGAGCATGTGTCAAAAACATTGGATATACGGTGTATCCAAACAATGTTTCAGCTAGACATAATACAGAGAATGGTGCGAGAAACGTTAATGATGCCACATCATGAATAAGAATGACTTGGTCCTTATTCATATTGTGATTATACAATATTCTTTTTTTATACATTTAACTCCGTAATGAAGATAACAACCATCGTCTTCTTTTATATCTCAATCTAATGTGTCTATAAATAATATAGGTCATTATAGTCACTCCACCACCTATAAGGAATATAGTCATATAAATTCATATACTATATCCTTTATGCACTCAAAGGGTTTCGAACCCCTGACCTCAAGCTTACTAAGCTTGCGCTCTACCACTGAGCTATGAATGCGATACCGAGAACCCAATTCCCCGGTACGCCCCCCACGCTGATTAGTATACACATTAAATCTTTAAGCATTTGGATTTTGGTTCAAATGCTATATTTTCCTCGAGTTCTTTACGTTGTTTCATCTTCTTGATATCAGCACCTTGGCAATCGTGTCTGGCCAACTGAATACAACTCGGACAAAAACTTCCCTCACAGTATTTACAATCGATTGGGACACCACATTTTTTCCGACAACGTTGGCATGGCATTGCTATACTTAATTGAGATAAAGATTTTAATAGTGTTTAGTAAAGAATATGTCACTCACTTACGCCTTCAGTAAGCCAATCCCACCTAAACTGTCTGAATATAAACGCCTTAAAAAGACACTAAAAACTTCTACAGCTGGATATGGTTCCGCTTTGAGTGCATCTTATTTTATTGCTCAGGGTGCCGAACAAGGTGTATCTGCCATGTTGGGTGCTGTCACATCATATGCGTATATATGTCTTCTATCCGATCGAGTAGATAATTTTGAAAAGTCGACAATTCAGAAGGAGTTTTTAGCACCTTTAGGTGCGGCTGCTTTTGAAGTGTCGTGGAATAATGCACCCTTTGCATTTGATTTTGATTATGGAGCCACATTTCTCGGCTTTTTAGCTTATAAATTCGCCCTCACCACAGTTCTATACGAGACTGTCAGGGGTATGTTAATCACCGATAGTGAATCTTTCTACGACACAGAGGAGAAGAATTACACCGACCCCAATGATTGGACCGATGAAATCTTTGTTAAATTCAACGCAGACGAGCCAATTCACGAGCCACCCGAACAACGCGACGGGGTGAATGCTGATTGAGAACCATACGCTGAAGCTTGGAACGGTTCTCATATGAGAGACCCTTCATCGCACCAATACGTTTATTGGCTTCCTCCTTGGTGAGAGGCATAGCCTTCTTTGAAGGTTTGGGCATGGGCATCACAGCCACAACAACCTTGCGTGTAGGGGTTACGACCCGGTTGGTGACCATAGTCTTCATGAAGTTCATGGCAACCTTCCTGTCGAACACCTTCTTCTCGGCACGCTTCTTAGCCGCTACCTGCTTCTTGGCAGCCTCGGGGTACAACTTGGCTAGGGGGACGTTGTTCATACCATCGTTGCTGGCCTTGGCCTTAGCCTTGATGGAACCACATAACTGCTTGACAGTTTTCTTTCCGGCGTTGGGAACACCGTAATTTTTCGCAACCTTCACCACATCTTCCTTTTTGTGGAGACGGCACTTACGCTTACCAAGCTTGAGATCACCTGCCTTGTCCACAGATACGAGTACTGGAGTCATTGTTTACTTATTACAAAGAAAAAAGTATAGCACGAGCTCTAACCCTTTCTATATCTATGGTGCTTCCCACCACTTCTGGGTACGGCATAATCCTAAAAATTTCAGTATCCAATTCAAACGACAAATCAGAATTCTCTTCACTTCTCAAGAGTTCCTCAATCTCGAGGACACGGTTCTGTTTTTTTGCTTTCGCGAGTTTCTTAATCTCGATGATACGTTCCCTTTTCTCACGCTTTTTAAGAACTGAGATCCACCGCCACACTTCACGTTGCATGTCGGGGCATAGTGGCGCAGTCGCCTGACAGAAAGCAATACGGAAAAGGTTAGACATTTAAAAACTATAATATTCCCGTTCCACTTAGGTGTTTAAAGAGGAACCAATACTTCTTTATATATGAACTGGTGTTTAAGTAAGAGAGCTTTGTCAGGTGTCGACGATTCAATTCCAGTTTTCAGTCTATCCGGTTATAATGGGTATGCTAGAATAACGAGTGTATACGATGGAGATACATTTAATGCAATTATCATGAAGCATGGACGCGTTCTAAAATTCAAGTTTCGCACACTTGGGTACGATTCAGCAGAGATGAAACCCAGTCTCGCCATGCAAGAACGAAATGAGCATATTTACTTAGCTAAACTTGCGCGAGACATGTTTAAACAAGAATGTGGTTTCGATGATCGCGTGGTCCCCCAATTATGGAACCCATTCATGTGTAAAAATAAAGTAAACGGGTGGATATGGATTGAATGTGGTAAAAATGATAAGTATGGTCGCCCTCTCGTGACCGTATATCGAAAAAGAGGGGATAAAATATCTGTGAATCAAAAGATGATAGCATCAGGGATTGTAAATCTCTATGATGGTAAAAAGAAAGGGGTGTTTAATTATTAAAAAAATATTCATACTCTCTCAACTCTGACGCAGACCAACATGGATTTAGTTGAGTTCGTTAAGCCTCACCATAGTCCCAGTGGCAATATATTCATCAATCTTGGAGCAAATTGAAGGACCAAAACCCTTGATATGCCTCACATCATCACCAGACGAAACTTCAAAGGTGAGTTCGCGGAGCTTATCCGCTGCCTTCCAGTAGGCTTCAGTTTTGTACATTGTTTCCGCGTGGTTGCCAAGTCTGATGAAACATTTAGCGAGTGTCGCGTTATTGAAGTTGAGGTAATCGTCAATCTTCTTAGCGATAGACTTTCCAATACCTGGAAACTTTATAGCCTCCTTACCACTGGTGATCACATGAGAAAGATTGTAGATGGTATCACCAGCCTTGGTGTATACGTCGCACTTGAACTTGTCTTCAGCCTTCTCAGCACATTTATAGAGCATTCCAGCGAGGCCAGCATTTTGGGAGATAAAGTACCCACTGTCAGTTGAACTACCATCTTCAGAGCAATCATCTTCGTCGTCAGACTCATCATCTTCGGAAAAGTTGTTTACGTCTTCATCGTCACCATTGGATGCGATAGACTCAGAGTCGGAGCTTTCAGACTCTTCATAGTCTGAGTCCAATTCATCGAGATACTCGTTAATCTTTGCCGCGATTCCATTACCAATGCCATTGAGATGCATTAAACTTTCACCACTTTCAACCGGGTAAGATAGGTCAGCGACAGTAGTCGCAGCATTTTGGTAAGTAGCTGTCTTGTGAAAATCAGAAGTCATTCTCCCGAGCTCAGTTAGACGCTCAACAATACCGACGTTTGCAAGGCGTTTGGAGTAGGGAGTCTTAACCCCAACTTGTGCAGTTGTTTCAAAGAGAGACCGGTTCTTGTACTTGAGCTCATTGAGCTCATTGAGAGCATTGACCTTCTCTTCACTGGCTTCAGTGAAGAGCTTCTTCAGTTGTTCAATCTTGTTTCGAGATTCAGAGTTCTCCTTCTCGAGCTTGAGGATGTAGTCAGTGATAGAGTGGGAGTTCATGGGGCCAGACATTGTTGGATGTTAGATGTACTTGACCTTGGGTGAGGTCAACTTAGGTGTTTAAAGATGAAAATCTTTGATTATAAAAATGGCTTCTCTTGCTTCACCTATTTACACTCAAAAGACGCCTACCAAGTTTCTTCAAAAAAGAAAGAGGTCTAACAGACGCCTTGTCAGACCTAGACAGGTCCAAGCTACCCTCCCAAACCCCGACCTTGCGAACTATGCACAACTCCAACTTGTTACCTGGATTTTACCCATGACAATTGCAGGTCGTTTGCTCAAGGTGAATTACCCCGATATCGTAATTGGTCTCACTGTCATGACTGTGGCAAAACTAACTCTCGCAGCCAATGGTATCATTAATTATTAAAGATAATCTATGTCTCTACTAAGATGCTAACAAGACTTTTAATTGTACGACCCAGTGTTCGTGTACACGCTAAGAAAGATGATTTCGTAGCCCCTGCAGATGCACCAGGTGAGGGGAATAGGCGGTTTCCAAAGTGGGATGAGTTGGGACCATGTGAAGACCCACCTAAAAAGAAGCCCATGGAAAAGGAAATGAACCCCATTAAGAAGTTTCTCATGAAAAAGTTCAAGATTGAAGAGATTGATTATGACAAGTTTAAGAAAGAAAATATGTGGGCGATTCACCCCGATGAAAAGAATGAAGATAAAGAATAAAACCCCTATATATTAAATGTTTCTCGCCTTAACTTTTTTCATTCCTCCTCCTCCTATACGTAGTGTCATAACCCGTGTATTCAATGACCCTGTACAGTATGATGTAGAAATTAACGCAGCTCGTGGGTTTACATTTCCTAAAGCAACTAAAAATAAAACCAAGTCTAAAAAAATTAAACCCACCATCAAGGTTGACCCTGCTCAATTTGATGTAGAAGAAAATTTAGAAAGGCACCTACCTAATTGGTAATCACCTCAATTTTGAAATTTTTACCGAATCCACCTATACGAATCTTCCCCTCATCCACAAGACGCTTAATCTTGCGACCAACCTCTAGGTTGTCGTCGTACGCCTGGTCGTGTTCTGGAGTAGCTGGTAAATTTGGTACGAACATGTTAAATGCCACCATTTTCTGAGCCATTGAGAGTTCTTTATCTTGGAGTATACCTAAAAGGTTTTTGGGAATCTTGGAAAGATCCATTTTAGACAGACTTGAAAGATCCATTTTATATTCAAAGAGGGGTTTTTCTTTAACTGAAGCCCTAAGTGAAATCGATTACTGGTATTTCCATCTCACAACTCAAAATGAAGAACGGTACCATCATCAAAGCTGAACCCGGAAACTATGTGCTCTCCCTTAACGATATTGAAAATGGACAATTTGTTCTTTCCAAACACCCCGTTGTCGCCTTTCACATCGTGCCGTATTACGATGAAAGTCGATATGAGACTCGTCCAATCACAGTAATTGGAGGTCCTATATTCGTCAAACCCACTCTGTTGACCCCCAATGGTGTGGTGTACGAAGAAGACTGCACCCCATGCGACTTGGACACCCACATCAAGTGTCTCACTGCACGTCATGGGGACAAACTCGAGTTTCATGTGAGTATGGATAGACTCTAGACCCTAGAATTGTAATAATTAAACCTAAGTGAAGTCACTTCCCGTCATATTTCCAAGTAATAAAAATGTCTTTCACTTTCGATGACGAACCCGTGTACAAGATTGGCGACTCTTTCACCATGAGGAACATCCTCAACATCGTCGATAAGATGAATGCCGCCATGCCCCACTATGAGTTCGAACCTGAACCCGTTTGTGAAGGTGGTATTCGTGTGAAACAATATGGACATGGATACAAGACGTTTCGTCTCAATTTTAACAACTGGCCTTATTTTGGTCGCCATGGTGTGAAAATGGAGGATATCGATACAAAGTTAATTGCCTATGACTTTACTGGTAAGGGGAAAATGTATACCAGATTCAAAACTTTACAGGATGCACCTGAATGGACGAAAGAGGAAGTTAAATGTGTCGATACAATCGTCCGTGGAGAGGGGATGAAGAGAGTTAGGGCTTAGAATTATCTTTTAATACATACACTGGTTGATACGCTGGTACGGAACCCTTTGGTGGTTTCTTACAGAAAATCTTACAATCACAACAATCCCTTACACACACGAGTTGCTTTTTAGTCGCGTAACATCGTGTCGGTAACATAATATCTTTGGAGAGGTACCGAACTATTTGATCTATGAGTATCATCCTACTTACTTTTAGGATTTTATTTTATTGCGTAAAATCACAGAGTGAGCATTATTACTAATGCTCAGTATAGCGATTATTCCGATTGCGTTTTTGGGGTTGACGTCTTTGTATTGGATTTGTGTATGTACGAACGCACGCGATGACGTTGATACAAGAAAATGTACTCTCATTCCGGGATAAATGATTTAAAGATTTATATGATTTAAACCTTAGTAAATGGTGATAAATCAAATAAACATGGATGATGTATTGAGGGACTTAAAATATCTGAGACGTGACATTAAGAAAATACACGACATTTTGGCATGCGAAAATTTATATGTTCGTAAGTTCATACAGAAAATTATTACGAAAGTATGTAAAGGGTCTATGTGTTCAGTGAATGGTAAATTATATGAAGATTTATGCTATGGAAACATAAAACATAGTCCTAAAATTGTGGGGCAAGGTGGTGGTTCTTCACATAAACAAGATATATACACACAAAATGGACATATTGAGTGTAAACCTAAAAATTCTCCAGATTGGGGACAATCTAAACTCAATTGGGAAGAAGGTCGCTGGGTACCGGTGAATGAACTTTTTCAACGTTATATGGATAGAGTCAATTTTAAACCACCCCCATTTCTAATCAATAAGAAAATGACACATGATGAATGGATTAAGATTAAACATGATTATAAAGACGAATACTTGCCAGTAGATAATCATGAAATTCAAAATTTCTATAAGAATAAGGGTTGTGCGTACATACAAATAAAAGGGCGCGGATTGTATCATTTGGGAGAAGATCCACTCGAATGGGGAGTTCCCGAATTTAAAGTAGAACAGAGGATACGCATAAGAGTGAAGGTTCATTCCAAGTCTGATTCACACTTATCCGTGACGGCTGCTTTTCAACCCTTAAATATTAAAACACTTGTGCCGAGTGAGTATTCTATAGATGATAGAACACGGCTACCACCTAACCTATGATGACGATTTCAGATGATTCTTTACTCGTATTCATCCCGTACGACCATTTTACTTCACGGATTTCGTAATTTTTATACAAATCTCTGATGTAATCACAATTGTTATATGTCATTATCCAGTTTTTTCTTTTGTTTAAAACCTGAAATAGTTTTTCGTGATTGAAATTTTCATGCATGTCTCCATTTTTTCCATATAATTTTGAGTTTTCATTGAGATAATATGGTGGATCTAAAAATATAAGACCCTTCTTACCCTTTAAAAAAATTTCAAAATCCAGATTATGAAATTCTATATCATTTAGATTGAGATCTTCGGTGCGTTTAATAGATGACTCGGTAAAACGTTTTTTGGAAGATTCGGTTGAAAATCCACCTGAAAGTGTAGCACCACTAAATGAACATCTGTTAATCACAAAGTATTTATATCCTTGTATAAAATCATCTGTATCTTCCATTATTGTGTCTCTCATCGTATTAAATATAGATTTTGATACGACGTTAAGAAGTTTTCGGAGCTCACTACATAATTCAACCTTACGTGTCTGAACAGATTTCCAAAATGATATAAGAGGTTTAAACTTATCATTGACTATAAGTTTCGAGTCATATTTGGTACGTAGAAAAAACTCAAAAGAACCCCCACCAAAAAAAGGAGATATTACAACCGATTTATCAAAACCTTTTTCATTAATAATTTCATCTAAAATATTACACGCTCTCGTTTTACCACCGGGATACCTAAGAGGTGATTTCATATACTATACACTTTATAAATCTTTAAATCAGATATTTAACGTAAATCTTTATTACACGTCTAACTAAAAGTACTAACAATATCACTGAATGTATCTTCATCCGTGAAAGGTTTCAAGATATCTATGATAGCTTCATTTCCATTACATACCGCACCGACCAACCCTGGATACGCCATGACCTCCATGTATTTTGGGTAATGTTTACCGAATGCGGTTTGACACGTGTTAATAAACACATTTAACATCTCAAGAGCGAGTGCTTTGTCTTTCTTGATGGTGATCCAGTAAATAATGAAGTTTTCTTCATCATCGTTTCCGTTTCCAGCATCTTCGTACACGTGATTGACGTGTTCGAGGATTTGGTGTTCAAGCTGACGAAGCCCGTTGAGGTCGCCGCTCATGATAGTACGTTGGAGTTCCATGTTTTTTGTTGATTTCTAGGTTTTTTTGGCTTCACTTAGGTTACGTTCTTCTACATAAAGAGGTCGATTCATTCTTTAATTAATAAGGATGGGGCTAATCTATAAAATAACATCTCCAGATGGAAAATCTTATATTGGACAAACAATTAGAACATTTCATAAGAGAGTATTAGAACATAAAAATCCTAATTCCAAATGTCCTGTTATAGCTAGAGCTATTTCTAAATATGGACCAGAAAATATGAGTTTTGAAATCGTGGAGGATGATATTCCAATGGAACAACTTGATGAAAAAGAAATGTTTTACATAATAATGTTTAACTCACTCACACCGAATGGATACAATTTAACGGGTGGTGGTCAGGACGGGAAGTTTTCTGATGAAGGTAGAGAACTGGTAAAGAATGGTATTCGCAAAGCAAATATTATTCGAAAGGGTTATATTGGAAGTATAATTTGCGTTCATAATAAATATTACCCACTTGATGTAAATAAACAGTCTCTAACTTTTGGTGGTTTTTATGAAAAGAAAGATGCTGAAGATGTTTTGATTGCTTACACAGAAGATCCCGAAAATCATGTAAAATTCATGTCAAAAGACCATATATCCCTCGTGACAATCAAGGGGTGTGTATGGCGCTGCAGAAGACGTTGGATAGCAGAATATAAGGTAAATGACGTTAAAACGACAGTTGGTTCATTTGATACAGAAGAAGAAGCTCGAACATATTTAGCTAATCACATACGAGATCCAATAAATTACCCCGTAATAAGAAGACCTCGTCTACGAGGGGGTGTCATTAAATCTGGTAATAAATGGGTAGTTAGAGTAAGAGCCAAACCAGTTGGGAAATTTGATTCAAAAGAAGAAGCAGAAAATTTTAAGAGGGAATACATAGAAACTCTCTACCTTAAATCCTTATCCGCCGTAAAGTAGGTCTTCCCCTTAGTGGCGAAACTATGGACCCTAGCATACCCCCACGCTTGTGGAGAGGCTCCCGGACGATGCCCGGTTCTCCACGCAGCGAGTCCCCT
>Ga0075444_10002427_pt1 | contig 11248 bp, 9 predicted proteins | sample CoawatmetaG01DNA_FD_76836 | JGI IMG/M metagenome (GOLD analysis project Ga0075444, IMG submission 76836) | Marine microbial communities from the West Antarctic Peninsula - Coastal water metaG017-DNA | ecosystem: Environmental > Aquatic > Marine > Coastal | place: Atlantic Ocean: West Antarctic... | reverse complement strand
CATAAGTACAGAAGAACTTGGGCTTATGAAAGACTCGGCAATCTTGATCAATACCGCTCGAGGCGCTTTAGTGGACGAGCACGCGCTAAAAAAAGCACTGCAAGAGAGGACGATTGCCGGCGCCGCGACCGACGTTCTGAGTGTCGAGCCACCAGTGGACGGTAATGTCTTGCTCGACGAGAGCATTCCCAATCTAATTATCACGCCTCATGTTGCCTGGATTGCCCGTGAGTCTAGACAGCGCTTAGTTGATCAGGTGGCGGGCAACGTTGAGGCTTTTCTGGAAGGGAAACCACGAAATCAGGTATTTTGAACCCTTGATCAAACAGCTTTGAAGGCTAGCCTTCAAAGCTGTTTTTGAGCTTTTTAGGCACCATGACATTTTTTAGCTGAACGTAATCGGGGAGCCCGTTTTTATAGGGTGGGTGATCTTCTCCACTAATCAGAGGTTGCAGGTAATCGCGGGCTGTCTGGGTAATGCCAAACCCATCTTTGGTAATGAAAGATCGCGGCATTTTTTTCTCCATATTGGCAACCTTTTCCAAGGGTACTTCACCAAGTGACCAGCTGTACTCTTCAGTTGAGTCTCTTTCAATGGATACCATCACGGAGCTTTTACCCTGCACGGCGAGTTCGACGGCTCTGCGGCCAACGGCGTAAGCTTGGTCAACGTCCGTTTTAGACGCAATGTGGCGAGCAGAGCGTTGCAAATAGTCAGCCAGCGCCCAGTGATACTTGTAGCCAGTAGACTGCTTAATCATGCTAGCCAGTGTTGGCGCGACCCCGCCGAGCTGTTGATGACCGAATGCATCTTTATTAATGGAGCCTGAAATATGTGCGCCGTCACTATATTGAGCACCTTCTGAGGCAACCACTACACAGTAACCCTTTTCGCTAATTGTTTGCTCCACTTTGCTGATAAATTTTTCTCGTGAAAATGGGATTTCAGGGAATAGGATTATATGCGGCGCATCCCCAGTTTTCTCCGCCGCTAGCCCTCCGGATGCAGCAATCCAGCCAGCATGCCGGCCCATGACTTCCAAGATAAACACCTTGGTTGATGTTGCGCACATAGAAGCGATGTCTAGACTAGCTTCTCTGGTTGATGTGGCAATATATTTTGCTACTGAGCCGAAGCCGGGGCTGCAGTCGGTCAGAGGTAAATCGTTGTCAATAGTCTTTGGAATATGGATGGCCTGAATCGGATAGCCCATTTTTTCAGCAATCTGGGAAACCTTAAGGCAGGTGTCAGCGGAGTCACCACCGCCATTGTAAAAAAAGTAGCCAATGTTGTGCGCTTTAAAGACTGCAATAAGCCGCTCGTACTCTAAAGGACTATCGTCGTAACTTTTCATCTTATAACGACAAGACCCAAAAGCGCCGCCAGGAGTATGTTTAAGCGCAGCCACATCTACTGAGGATTCTTTACTGGTATCAATAAGATCTTCCTGTAGAGCGCCTACAATGCCGTTTAGTCCAGCATAAACCGTACCGATGGTGGCGCTATTTTCTCGTGCGGCCTCAATTACGCCTGCGGCCGAAGCATTTATGACCGCGGTTACGCCGCCTGATTGTGTGTACAATGCGATTTTCTTATCCATGGGTAGGTTGCTCACAAAGATCCTGTTTGTTTGCCTTTAATTTTAGTCTCTCACAGGCTAAGGTGAAAGCGGAAACCAAAATAATTTAAGTTATAGTGATCATTAGTTTCAAGATGATTTTTAAGAAGGTCAATTTATGCATATTCATATTCTCGGTATCTGCGGGACATTCATGGGTAGTCTGGCGCTATTAGCCAAGCAAAAGGGTCACAGAGTGTCTGGCTGCGATGCCAATGTTTATCCGCCGATGAGCACGCAGCTCGAAGCAAACGATATTGCCTTAATTGAAGGGTTTGATCCTCAGCAACTTGATCCTGCGCCAGATTTAATAGTGGTAGGCAATGCCATGTCACGCGGAAATCCATGCGTGGAATATATGCTCGACCAACGGTTGCCCTATACTTCTGGACCCCAGTGGTTAGGTGAAAATATATTAAAGGATAAGCATGTCTTTGCGGTCTCGGGAACCCATGGCAAAACAACCACCAGTAGTATGCTGGCAAAAATTCTTGACCAATCCGGACTGAATCCTGGGTTTTTAATCGGCGGAATCCCGCAAGATTTTGGTGTGTCAGCACGCCTAACTGAGAGCGACTATTTCGTAGTTGAAGCGGACGAGTATGACAGCGCGTTTTTTGATAAGCGCTCTAAATTTGTTCACTATTTTTCAGACACGCTAATTATTAATAATCTGGAATTCGATCATGCCGACATTTTCGATGACTTAGCTGCCATACAGACCCAGTTTCACCATCTAGTGAGAACCGTCCCCAGCAATGGCAGTATTATCATGCCCTCTTCTGAGGGTAACATTGAATCGGTGATAAAGCAGGGTTGCTGGAGTAAGAAATACGTCTTTGGCAGCCAGAAAAACGATCTTTGGCAGTTTAACCTTATTGAAAAAGATGGTTCACAATTTGAAATTTTGACTAATGACGAAAAGGGCGAAGAAAAAGAGCGCGCCCAGGTCATTTGGCAGCAGACGGGAATGCACAATGTCAGTAATGGTCTGGCTGCAATTATAGCCGCTTATCAGGTGGGTATCAGTGTTGCGCAAGCCTGCGACGCCCTGAGTGATTTTGTGGGCGTGAAACGGCGCATGGAAGTGATTTATGCCAGTAAAGGGGTAACCCTGTACGATGACTTTGCTCATCACCCAACAGCGATTAAGACCACTTTAGAGGGCTTGAGAGCGAAGGTGGGCAATCGGGCTATAGTGGCTATTATCGAGCCGCGATCGGCAACCATGAAGATGGGGGTCCACCAGCATGCCTTAGCCAACTCAGTGGGTAGCGCAGACCACGTATTGTGGTACCAAAACAGCGCAGTTGATTGGGACATAGAAGAGCTATCCAGTACTATCAAAATACCGTCTACAGCGGTGAGTAGTTTAGAACAACTGATCAAGACAACTCTTGATCTTGCCCATAGTGGTGTGCATATAGTTATTATGAGTAATGGTGGTTTTGAGGGTTTCCATGGCAAGTTAATTAATGCGATCAAAAATCCTTAGCTATGTAGCATAAAAGTAACCGGGCCATCATTGCACAGAGACACCTGCATGTTTGCGCCGAACTGCCCGCTCTGCACAGAGGCATGATGGGCGGATGCTTGGCTTAAGAAATAATCATAAAGTTGCTCTGCAAGCTCAGGGGGTGCGGCGGATGAGAAGCTTGGTCTGAGACCCTTTTTAGTGTCTGCAGCTAGGGTGAATTGGGACACCACCAGTAGCCCTCCTCTGATATTCGATAAAGATAAATTCATTTTTTCAGTGCTGTCAGAAAATAGTCGATAGTTTAAGATTTTCTGTAACAGCCTGTCGGCCTCTAAGACACTGTCACCTTTCTGCACCCCCAAAAATAAGAGAATACCTTGGTTGATTTCACCTACCACGTGCTGATCCACAGACACTGAAGCGGCAGAGACTCTTTGAATTAGGCCAAGCATTGAGTCATTCTTCGCTGCTTAAGTGGTGTGCGAGCCGCTCCGTTGCTCTGATGAGAGCGTCCAGAGTTCTAGGTTCGCTCGAGGAGTGGCCGGCGTCGGGGATAATCTCCAACTGCGCTTCAGGCCAAGCATCACTTAACGCGAAGGCTTGATTCACCGGGCATACCATATCGTAGCGACCGTGAATAATTGTTGCTGGAATATCTTTTAGTTTGTGAGCATTGTTAACAATTTGATTGGGCTCTAAAAACGCTTTGTTAATAAAATAGTGAGCCTCAATTCTGGCCATTGCCATAGCTAGATGCGGATTGGCAAAATGTGCAACAAAGTCTTCATCAGGATAAAGTGTTGCACAGCGACCTTCTAAAATTGACCATGCTTTGGCTGCGGCCATTCGTTCCAGTTCGTTATCGCCAGTGAGCCTTCGATAAAAGGCGCCGAGCAGATCATCGCGCTCTTCCTCTGGAATAACCTGTACAAAATCTTTCCAATAGTCAGGAAATATATGCTTCACGCCGTTCTGATAGAGCCAAGCGATATCTTCGTCGCGACATAAGAAAATACCGCGCAGGACTAATCCCGTTACTAATTCTGGATAGGTTTGTGCATAGACGAGCCCCAATGTTGAGCCCCAAGAGCCTCCAAATACAACCCAGCGATCAATGTCCAGTGCATTACGTATTATCTCTATGTCAGCAATTAAGGCGTGAGTATTATTATTTTCTAGCAATGCGTGTGGGGAGGATTGGCCTGAGCCCCTTTGATCGAATAGCACAATCCGATATTTGTCCGGATCAAAGAAACAGCGGTCACTAGAGCGGGCACCTCCACCGGGGCCACCATGAACAAATAAAACTGGAATGCCTTCTGGGTTCCCTGATTCCTCAACATGCAAGACGTGAGGTGCGGTGACCGCGATTTTTTGTGTATGGTAAGGACGTATCGCTGGAAACGCTTTCTTCATTTGCTGGGTGCCTTGGGGTTATTGTCTAATATTAGTCGAGTGGCGCCAATATAGACAAAAATTAGTCATGACTCTACTCTAACAGCTTAAGATTCTATTTTTAAGCTGATCGAGGATTTAGTGATGGTTGAGTTGTTGCGCTGTGATTGGTGTATTGGTGACGATTTGTATCGACATTACCATGATCACGAGTGGGGGGTGCCCTGTCGAGATGATACTAAATTATTTGAATTTCTGATCTTAGAGGGCGCCCAGGCTGGATTATCTTGGCTGACAATATTAAAGCGCCGGGAGCATTATCGGCGAGCATTTGCTGAGTTCCAAGTGGATAGCGTCGCGGAGTTTAGTTGCGCAGATGTGGCGCGTCTCATGGAAGATAAGGGCATTGTCCGCAATAGGCTAAAAATTGAAAGTGCTATTTCCAATGCACGGCATTATCAGGCTATTCAGGCCGAATACGGCAGCTTTAGTGACTATATATGGGGTTTTATTGATAGCACACCGATTATTAGTCAGTGGTCTAGCCAAGATAAAGTCCCTGCCACCACAATAGTTTCAGATCGTATAAGCCGTGAAATGAAGAAACGAGGGTTTCGATTTTTTGGGAGTACTATTTGCTATGCCTTCATGCAAGCTATGGGGCTAGTTAATGATCATCAGAAAGACTGCTTTAAACACAAGCGATAAAGGGTTTAGCTGACGATGACGGTATTGCCGCCCATATGTTTTGCTTGGTAAAGGCTATTTTCAGTATGTGATAGGAGGTCATCTGAGTCACTACATTTAGCGTTGGAGGCGATCCCCAGACTACATGATAACTTTAGAATTTCTCCTTGGGCTTTCAGTTTCGCGCGGCTTACTTTTTCGCGCAAGACTTCAGCTATTAGTAATGTTGCCTCTGCATCACCATGAGGAATGATAATAATAAAGGCGTTGCCGTCCCAGCGCCCAAATACGTAGTCATCAGCAAGGATAGTTTTAAACAGGTCACTCAACGAGCATAAAACAGTATCCCCAGTCTGGTGGCCATAACGTTCATTGATTGATCTGAAGTTATCAACGTCAGCGATAATCACCGAAAAGTTATTGGCCAGCTTTTCCGTGGTTAAAAACTTTTCACGCAGATGGGCCTCAACGTAACGCCTTGTGTTCAACCCGGTGAGAGAATCTTCAGCTTCTGTTTTTTTAACGAGGGAAGTCAGGTCTTCCATTTTTGCCAGGTACTTATCTCTGAAGTTGCTGGCATTGAATGCAATAATTCCTATTGCCGCAGCCACAAACAAGAACTGTATTGTTGTTGATGTCGAAAAAGAATTGGCGTGGTCAAGTGATGCTTGTTGGAAAAGTACCAGTGCGGCTGCACTTAAAAGGCCGACAAAGAGATACAGGTTTCGTGGGTAATGGCAAACACCAATCAATACTGGAAGTGCGGTTAAGCACCACATTAACGAGGGCGGGTCGAGGATAACAACGGTGGCGTAAACAAACCCTGAAGTCAGGGTTAGGATAAGTAGCAAGTTGGCAAAATATTTGGATTCAAACACTTTATAAATAACAAAACTAATCACTATTGCGCCGCCAAGCGCTATATAAAATATCACAGATGACATTTCTTGTCTTACGTAAGACAAGCAGGCAAAGAGCACTACAATCAAGCCCTGAGCAACCATTGCAAAGGGCAGAAAATCTTGATCAGCAGTGCGTGTGGCGTAGTTTTTTTTCATTGGGTACTACCAGTTCAGATCTTGTTAATCGATCTTTAAACTATAGCACCGAATCATAATTATTCATTATTAAAAAATTAAAACTACCTTGAATTTCTCTTTCTTAGTACTTCTGTGAGCAATTTTTTGCGTATTCGTATACTAGTTGGAGTTACTTCCACTAGCTCGTCGTCTTCGATAAATTCAAGAGCTTGCTCTAAAGTATGCTTGATTGGAGGAACTAATGTCAGTGCTTCATCTGTTCCTGATGCCCGCACGTTAGTCAACTGCTTACCCTTAATGGGGTTCACTACCAAATCATTAGATCGTGAATGTATGCCGACAATTTGTCCTTCATACACGTCAATGGCATGCCCTAAAAAGAGTCTGCCTCGAGCTTGTATGTTAAATAGTGCAAAAGCTGCGGTTTTACCTTTTACCATACTTACCAAGGCGCCATTTTTACGCGCAAACTTCTCGCCCTCTTTCGCAGGGGCATAACGATCAAAAATGCTGGTCATAATGCCAGACCCAGAGGTGAGCGTTAAAAAGGCTCCGCGGAAGCCAATTAATCCTCGTGAGGGCATTGAGAATTCCAATCGTACACGGCCTTTTCCGTCTGGCTCCATATTGGTTAATTCTGCCTTACGCATTCCGAGCTCTTCCATCACAGATCCTTGATGCTTTTCCTCAACATCAATAACGACCTGCTCAAATGGCTCATGAACAGCCCCGTCGACTATCTTTTGAACTACTTCGGGTCGAGAAACGCCCATTTCAAAACCTTCACGTCGCATGGTTTCAATAAGTACTGATAGGTGCAATTCACCGCGACCTGAAACAACGAATTTATCAGGCGTATCGCCTGATTTCACTCTTAAAGCTACGTTATGTATTAGCTCCTGCTGCAAACGATCTTTGATGTTACGTGTGGTGACATATTTACCTTCGAGACCTGCAAAAGGAGAGTCATTGACGATAAAGGTCATGCTAACAGTGGGCTCGTCTACGCTCAGCGCAGGCAGAGCTTCGACATGGTCTGGATCACAGAGCGTATCTGAGATAGCCAATCCATCGATACCATTTATACATACAATATCGCCGGCACCAGCAAGTTGGGTTTCGATTTGCTCAAGTCCCAAATAACCCTTAACGTTTAACACCTTGCCTTTACGTTGGCTACCATCGGCAGTCTTCACGACTACTTGTTGTCCAGGTTTAAGCGTCCCTCGCGTAATTTTTCCCACTCCAATAACACCAACGTAGCTGTCATACGCCAGCGCCGAAATCTGCATTTGAAAAGGACCGGATTCATCAACATCAGGTGCTGGCACATCAGCGACGATCATTTCGTACAGCGGCGTCATGTCTTCAGACATGTCCTCATGATCGCGACCGGCAATACCGTTAATGGCCGATGTATAAATAACTGGGAAATCAAGTTGTTCATCGGTAGCACCGAGGTTGTCGAACAGATCAAAAACTTGGTCCATAACCCAGTCTGGGCGAGCGCCAGGACGATCGATTTTGTTGATGACAACAATCGGACGTAAGCCCTGCTCAAATGCTTTGGAGGTGACGAATCTGGTTTGAGGCATAGGGCCATCTACAGCGTCAACAAGCAAAAGCACAGAATCCACCATGGATAAAACTCGCTCGACTTCTCCGCCGAAGTCTGCGTGACCTGGGGTGTCTACGATGTTAATACGGTAATCGTTCCAATTGATCGCAGTATTTTTGGCGAGAATAGTAATTCCGCGCTCTTTTTCTTGATCATTGGAGTCCATCAATCGTTCCGAACCCACATCTTTTCGATCTAAGGTTCCCGACTGACTCAACAGTTTGTCGACCAGGGTGGTTTTTCCGTGATCAACGTGAGCGATGATCGCGATGTTCCGCAAGTTCTTTATTGACATGATATGTACCGAATGGGTCGAAAAGGTCGCGATTATAATGGAAATTTCAAAAACTGCTACGGATCTTTTCAGTCAGAGGGCAATAGACGCCGATCTGGGGGGCAGATATCAGAGCAGGAAGAGCAGATTAATGAGCTGAATGGCCCAGTATACCTACGTTATGGAATCCTCTATCACGCAAAATTGCGGCATGCAGTCTACTCATAATACCTTTTTCGCAATACACTAAATAACTGGCCTGAGGATCTAAGGTGGCAGATTTTTCTGCCAAATGAAAAAATGGGATACATCTCACTTCATTATCGGGGTAGCAGGTGAGTGGCATTTCAGCGACCTCAGCGGGGTGGCGAACATCAATAACAATGTCTTGCTGCCTTGGAGTAAAAAAGAACTCAGTTTCACTTGGCAGCGGTTTATTGTCAGAGCTTGCCATGTTCTTACTCTCGCTTTTGTGGTCAGCACTTAGTTTAGCAATAAAAACAAACCGAAAGTTCGAAACTACACCTAACATTTGGTTGCAGCGGCGGATACAGCTAACAAGCTCCTCAAAAAGCACCATATTGGTGCTCTTAAACTTTTTATGACCTTAGATGGTGCGTAATAATATGCCTGATAATCTGTCTTGAGGTTTTTTTCTAGCGCCATGTCTTAAAAGCCTCTATTCTTATGCCCCTTGAGTTTGCGCGCTGAAATTATTTCATTGGCACGGCAATTGCACCGATTTAAGGCAGGGAAAGTCAAAAGTACGTAAGTTAGCTTTCGTTGCTAATCTCATTGAGTTCTAATGAGCAGAGGCAGGCTTTAATTTATTGGATATCTCGATTGGGATCACCTTTGGTTACGATGGTAATCGAGATAGAAAAGTTTGAAAGCAAATTATCAGAATTAATCTAAACGGAGAGTCATCAAAAATGAAAGCAAAGTTAGAATATATTTGGCTAGATGGTTATGCACCCACTCAGAGCCTACGCAGTAAAACTCAGGTTCGTAGCAACTTTGGCGGTACTCTTGAAGAGTGTCCAGTGTGGTGTTTCGACGGTAGTTCAACCGGACAGGCAGAGGGTAATGCATCAGATTGCTTGCTCAAGCCGGTGGCTATCTATCCTGATCCGGATCGCAGCAATGCTTATTTGGTAATGACAGAAGTGTTGAATGCTGATGGCACTCCGCATGTAAGCAACGGCCGTGCAACCATTGACGATGATGATAACGATTTCTGGTTTGGATTTGAGCAAGAATACTTTTTGTGGGACGTTGACACTAAACTACCTCCTGGCTTTCCTCATGGCGGGTACCCTGGACCCCAAGGGCCTTACTACTGTTCGGTGGGCGCCTCCAATGCATTTGGGCGTGATTGTGTTGAAGAACACATGGATATCTGTCTTGAAGCCGGCATTAATTTTGAAGGCATTAATGCCGAAGTGGCAGCGGGACAGTGGGAATTTCAGTGCTTTGCCAAGGGTGCTAAGTTGGCTGGTGACGAAATTTGGGTGGCGCGCTATCTGTTAGAGAGAACCGGTGAAAAGTACGGTTTTGCCATTAACTACCATCCTAAGCCGTTTGGCGCTATGGATTGGAATGGTTCGGGAATGCATGCTAACTTCTCCAATGGCGCTATGCGTGATTTGGGTGACGAGGCTGTATTCACTAAAATTTGCGAAGAATTTGGCAAGAACATCGAACGCCATATCAGTGTCTACGGCGCGGACAATGATCAGCGCTTGACCGGACTTCATGAGACTCAGTCAATAGACGAGTTTAGCTTCGGTGTTTCTGATCGTGGATCATCAATCCGGATCCCCATCGGCACGGTTGAAGATGGCTGGAAAGGTCGCTTAGAGGACCGCAGAACTGCGTCTAATGCAGATCCTTACAAGGTTGCTGCAGCGATTATTAAAACCACCAAAGAAGCGTTAGCTTAAGTAAAATGACCCCGGAGATAATTCTGTCTCCGGGGTTTTTATGTCCCTAGAAGACCAGGTCGGCATGACCTAATACCTTTAAAAACCCCTCTAGCGCTCTCTATAAGTTCAAGCACTTCTGCCGAGTTATACCGCAACCACATTAATGCACTATAATGGTGCGTAATGAAGCGGTCATTTACTCTACTGTGCCTAACATATGGGTTTTAGCGCCCTTTTTACCGTTTAAACCTGACCAATACTTGGCTTACTTATTGCAGGATTAATTGTAGGTAAAGGGTCTGGTGGTTTATCACATACTATAACGACAGTTGATGAGATTATGGATACAGAAAAATTCCACGGATTACTGTTAGATAATTTAAATGCAGCAGTATTGTTGCTTGATGAGCAGTTGTCGATAACGTACGTGAATTCCGCCGCAGAATCGCTATTGCAGATAGGAAGTTCTCGGTTATTAGGGTCGCACATTTATATTCTTTTCAATGATGCCGAAAGTTGTAAAAAAACTCTTGAAGAAGCCATTCGTTCTGGCAACCCACATACGCGGCGTCATGAGCAACTGCGTATTTTGGCGTTCAACGATATTTCCCAGGTAGATTACACGGTAACTCCAATGGAGGTACTTGGTAAGCGCGCGCTTTTGTTAGAAGTTCAGCCGATTGACCGGTTTATAAAAATTAACCGCGAAGAGGCCCTTCTGTCAGTGCATGACACTTCAAAGAGTCTAATTCGAGGTTTAGCCCATGAAATAAAAAACCCACTCGGTGGTATTCGTGGTGCTGCGCAATTACTTGAGCAGGAAATAATAGAGCGAGGCTTGGGTGATGAGCCGCGAGAATTTTGTCAAATCATCACTACTGAAACTGACCGCCTACGGAATTTGGTGGACCGGTTATTGGGTCCGAACCAAATTCCACAATACGCACCAATAAATGTGCATGAGGTGACTGAGCATGTTGCCAATCTATTGCAAGCGGAGGTTCAGGGGGCTCTGGCGATCTCGAGGGACTATGACCCCAGTATTCCAATTTTAAGTGGCGACCGAGCTCAACTTATTCAGGCAGTTCTAAATGTGGCGCGTAATGCCATGCAAGCATTACTAGAGTCGACTGTGATTGATCCCCGGGTGATCTTTAAATCGCGCATTCAGCGGAGTTTCACCATCGCTGGAAAGCGCCACAGGGTGGTATGT
>Ga0075444_10002419_pt1 | contig 11276 bp, 6 predicted proteins | sample CoawatmetaG01DNA_FD_76836 | JGI IMG/M metagenome (GOLD analysis project Ga0075444, IMG submission 76836) | Marine microbial communities from the West Antarctic Peninsula - Coastal water metaG017-DNA | ecosystem: Environmental > Aquatic > Marine > Coastal | place: Atlantic Ocean: West Antarctic... | reverse complement strand
TTTCACCATACTATCAATATCTAAAATCTCATCAATATTCACAATAAAGGGCGCAGCAAAAGGATGGTTCTTTTCACCAAAAGAGAAATAATAATGGTACTCTTTTGTCTTAGAAACCTGTATTATATTAAAGCTAGTTGCTACTTTTTGCACTGATACTGCTCGAAAGTCAGGAGAAAAATTAGAGTTTAAAGAATTTATAAATAAAGCTTCATCAATTTCGGTGTCTCTAAAGAGCTGCAAATAGTAAGAATTTGCAGATACCTTTGCATCTGTTCTACCCACACCAATAGTTTTATAGAGTGCGTCCTCAAAAACATAGGACAAAGATTTATCTACCATATCATGTAAAGTTTTTGCATTTGTCTGTTTTTGCCAACCAGAAAAACGAAAACCTAAGAATTCTAAACAAATTAAATAAGAAAATGAATATTTCATAGGTGCAAAAGTACAATAATTACAAATTTTTTTACAAAAGATGCATTTTTATGAATATCTCAAAATTTTACTACATTTTCTTATGAACCCAACATTTTAGACCTTTAAAAAACAACAAAATATACTTATCTTAATTTTACCCCCTTTTTTTTAAGGGTGTACCCCTAAATAATGGTCTATTTAAAAAAACACCCCCTTGTTAATTTAAAATAAATATATACTTTTGATACATATTTATTAATCAACACAACAATCAACAAATATTAAGAATCATGAAAAAAATCATTTTTACAGCTTTATTAGTAGTGAGTTTCATTGCAACAGCACAGGAAGAAGAAAAAGGAACGTTTACTTTAAGCGGAACCGTAGACGTATATGGCACTGCTAATTTCGCAGATGGCTCAGGAACTCCTGGAATATTAATTGCAAGCCCAGAGAACGCAAATGGATTTGGATTAGGTTTTGCAAATACTGTATTTGCTTACGAAAAAGGAAAAGCTGGAGTTGTAGCTGATATTGCTTTTGGTCCTAAAGCTGATGACGCAAATTTAGCTGGAGCAATCAACCAATTATATGCTTTCTACAATGTAAGTGACAAAGTAACTTTTACTGCTGGTCAGTTTAATACTTTTTTAGGGTATGAGGTAATTTCTCCTGCAGCTAACTTTAACTACACTGTATCTTACTTATTTAATGCAGGTCCTTTTTCTCACACTGGTATTAAGATGGATTATACTGCATCTGAAGATTTATCTTTTATGTTGGCTTTAACAAATTCTCACGCTATATCAAGTGCTGATGGAAATGTTGGCGGTGAACTGCAATTTGGGGCACAAGTTGGCTACAAAGGTCAATTCTTAAACTTTATTTATGGAGGTGTTGACGGAAGTGGTATTACTGATAATATTTTTGTTGATTATACTGGAGGATTTGATTTATCTGATTCTTTCTTTGTAGGTGTAAATGCTGCTTACTCTAACTCTTCTGGCGCTGACGCTGGTTATCAAGGTGCCGCTTTGTACTTACAAAACACTTTTTCAGACAGTTTCGCTCTAGGTTTGAGACCAGAATTTTTTACTTACACTTCTGGTGCAGGAGATACAAGTGTTACTGCATTTACTTTAACTGCGAACACTTCATTAACTGAAAACTTAAAATTGATTACCGATTTACGATTTGATAATTCAGATGATTTCATCATTGAAGCTTTTCCAACAGAGAAAAGTGTATCTGCATTAACGATTGCTGCAGTGTACTCTTTCTAAAGAAGACCACTAAAAAAATCAACCTGCGAAGGTCAGACTTCGTAGGTTCTCAAAAACTAACTAAAATTTTATAACTATGAGTTTATTCTTAACATTATTACAAGATTCTCCAGCATCAGAAGTTACCAAGGCTGTTGAACAAATCAATGGTGATATGGGAATGCTTTGGATGCTAATTGCAGGTATCTTAGTCTTCTTAATGCAAGCAGGTTTTACATTAGTAGAGTCTGGTATGACCAGAGCAAAAAACGCGGTAAATATCGCAATGAAAAACATATTAGACATCTGTGTAGGTTCTATAACCTTCTGGCTAGTTGGTTACTCTCTAATGTATGGAGACACTTCTAACGGATGGTTCTTCTGGAGTGGTTTATTCCAAGGTGAAGGTGCAGATTTATTCTTTCAAACAATGTTTGCAGCAACTACTGCAACAATCGTTTCTGGAGCTATCGCAGGTAGAACAAAATATTCAACATATATTATTTTCTCACTTGTCATGACAGCTGTTATCTATCCAATTTCTGGAGGATGGGAATGGAATGGAGGTTGGTTAAATGATACTGCTGGTTTCATGCCTGCAGAATTTATTGACTTTGCTGGTTCTTCAATTGTACACTCTGTAGGTGGATGGGCCGCATTAGTAGCTGCATTTATGGTAGGTCCTAGAATTGGGAAATATGTAAACGGTAAAGTTTTACCAATTCCTGGTCACAATCAAGTTTTAGCAACTTTAGGGGTATTTATCCTCTGGTTTGGTTGGTTTGGTTTTAATGGTGGATCTCAATTAGCTTGGGGTGGTGCTGACGCTATTGGTGCGTCAACAGTAGTCTTACTTACAAACTTAGCAGCTGCAGCTGGTGGACTAGGTGCTTTAATTACTACTTGGATTTGGTACGGAAAACCAAACTTAGCGCAAACTTTAAATGGTTGTTTAGCTGGTTTAGTTAGTATTACTGCAGGTTGTGGAAATATGACTGCCGGTGGTGCTGTTTTAGCAGGTTTAATTGGAGGTATTATTGTAGTTTTTTCAATTGAATTTATAGAAAAGAAATTAAAAATTGATGATGCAATTGGCGCAGCTTCTGTCCACGGCGTTGCCGGTGTTTGGGGAACTTTAGTTATTGGTCTTTGGGGCGTAGACGGTGATACTGGTATTGGATTATTTAATGGTGGTGGAGCTGCCCAATTAGGTGCGCAAGCAATTGGAGTTTTAGCATATGCTGTTTGGGCCATTACTTTATCTTTTATTGTATTAGGTATTTTAAAAGCAACTATAGGCTTAAGAGTTTCCAAAGAAGTAGAAATTGAAGGTTTAGATATTTCTGAACATGGTTCTATTGCTTACCCTGGTAAAAGAGTAAGAGACTTTGAAGACGACAAATAAGGAATTATTTTAAAATTCAAAAACAATAAAAATCACACAACTTTTAAAGTTGTGTGATTTTCCACATAAAAGTATTTTACCATTAAATATAGAATAATTAACTAAAACTAAATAATTATAAAATGAAGAAAATTGAAGCTGTAATAAGAAAATCTAAATACAGAGCCGTAAAAGAAGCATTGCACGATGTAGGTGTAAACTTTTTTTCTTACTGGGATGTTACTGGATTAGGAAATGAAAAAGAAGGTCATGTCTATAGAGGCATTTCTTATAGCACAAGTGATATCCAAAGAAGGTATATATCTATTGTTGTAAATGATGATTTTGAAGAAATTACCATTAAAACAATTCTTAAATCCTCTAGTACTGGTGAGGTTGGTGACGGTAAAATTTTTGTAAGTGACATCAAAGAAGCTTATAGAATTAGAACCGGAGAAAAAGGAGGGAAAACTTTAAATTAAAAAATTATAATACGTATTATTATGGAATTACTAACAATAAATAACGTGTGGATGATGATCTGTACGGCGCTCGTTTTTTTTATGCATTTAGGTTTTGCATTTCTAGAGATTGGTTTGACAAGACAAAAAAACACAATTAATATACTATTTAAAAATATTTTCATCATTACTGTTGGCCTGCTATTATATGCTTTAGTTGGCTTTAATTTAATGTATCCAAATTGGGGAGCAAATTCTGCAGGGTATCTAGGAGATTTTATATTCGGAATTTCCGAACCTTTAAAAAATGGCACATTAGATTTAGCATATAACCAAGGGTACACCTATTGGACAGATTTCTTATTTCAAGGAATGTTTGCTGCAACTGCTGCAACCATAGTTTCTGGAGCTGTAGCTGAAAGAATGAAAATTCTACCTTTTATGATTTTTACAGTTTTATATGTAGGTTTCGTATATCCAATTGCAGGTTCTTGGAAATGGGGTGGCGGATTTTTAGATCAATTAGCAACACCTTTTTATGATTTTGCAGGTTCAACATTAGTGCATTCTGTTGGAGGTTGGGCAGCATTAGTAGCTGTTTCCTTACTAGGCGCTAGAATTGGAAAATTTGAAAATGGAAAAACACAGGCTATCCCTGGACACAATATACCTATTGCTACTGCAGGTGTTTTAATTCTTTGGTTAGGTTGGTTTGGTTTTAACGGCGGTTCTGTATTATCAGCAGATCCAGAATTAACATCTATCACATTAGTAACAACTTGCCTGGCTGCTGCTGCTGGTGGTGTGGTGGCTGTATTGGCTTCAACAATTATGTATAAAAACTTAGATTTAACCATGTTCTTAAACGGAATTTTAGGTGGCTTAGTTGGTATTACTGCTGGTGCAGATCAAATGTCTCCAATGGATGCAATCTTAATTGGAGCTGTAGCCGGTGTATTAATTGTTTTTGCTGTAAGTTTAATTGACAAGTTAAAATTAGACGATCCAGTTGGGGCAATTGCAGTGCATCTCGTTTGTGGTATCTGGGGCACACTAGCTGTTGGTCTTTTTGGCAACTTAGCAAGTGGAGCACAGTTTTTAAGTCAGCTTATAGGAGTAGCCTGTTATGCTGTTTTCTGCATCGCAACCTCTTTCATTATTATTTTCACGCTAAAGAAAACAATAGGAATAAGAGTTAGTGAAAAAGAAGAAGTAGAAGGTTTAGATGCGCATGAACACGGTATGGATGCGTATCCAGATTTTAGATTAAACGAGTACTAAAATTACATTTTATAAAAAGAAACGTCTTTAAAGTTAATATTTTAGAGACGTCTTCTTTATTTTTATGAATTTCACATTTAAAATCAATTTAATTATCATAAATAAATATTTGATACTATTATTTTATTTTCATCACAAAAATTGCACTAAAAGAGTCTAAGTATTGAATTATATTCAACAAAATCCATAGATTTGTATATATAATTTAATACAAAATGGAGAAACAAGGCTTATATTTACCCGAGTTTGAACACGAAAATTGCGGAGCAGGATTCATTTGTAATTTAAATGGAGAAAAGACAAATCAAATTATACATGATGCTTTAGAGATACTAGTAAAACTAGAACATAGAGGTGGTGTTAGTTCTGATGGAAAAACAGGGGATGGAGCAGGTTTATTAATAGATATTCCTCATAAATATTTTAAAAGAGTTTGTGATTTCTCTATTCCAATCCAAAGAGAATATGCTGTAGCTATGGTTTTTTTACCAAAGGTTATAAATCAATATAATTTTTGTAAAACTACATTTGAAAACGAGGTAAAAGCGCAGGGACTTTCTATTTTAGGGTGGAGAGAAGTACCTGTAGACTCTGCGCAATTAGGGCCTATTGCATTAGCATCAGAGCCAAATATTGAACAATTTTTTATTGGTAAAACGGATGAAATTGACGAAGCTACCTTTAAAGCTAAATTATATGCCGCAAGAAAAATAACAGAACACGAAATTAGAAAATCTAAAATTTCTGAAAGTATCTATTTTTATGTTTCTAGTGCTTCTTTAACTACAATAATATATAAAGGTATTATAATGCCAGAAGACATTGGCCCTTATTATAAAGACCTACAGGAAATAGATTTAGTTACCCGTTTAGCACTTGTACATCAGCGTTTTTCTACAAATACAATGCCTACTTGGGAGCTTGCGCAACCGTTTAGATTGATGTGCCAGAATGGAGAAATAAATACATTACGTGGAAATGTAAGTAGAATGCGTGTTCGTGAGGAAATTATGAAAAGTGATGTTTTCGGACCACAAATAGAAAAGTTATTCCCCATAATTTTACCAGGAAAATCTGATTCTGCCTCTATGGATATGGTTGTGGAATTATTAACGCACACCGGGCGTTCATTGCCAGAGATTATGATGATGATGATTCCTGAAGCTTGGGAAAAACATAAAACAATGTCTAAAGAGCGAAAAGCTTTTTATGAATACAACAGTTGTATTATGGAGCCCTGGGATGGCCCTGCCTCTGTGCCTTTTACAGATGGAGATTATATTGGTGCCTTATTAGATAGAAACGGATTAAGACCTTCTAGATATACCATTACGAAAAGTGGTAAACTAATTATGTCTTCAGAAATTGGAGTGGTAGATGTTGCACCAGAAGATGTAAAAGCACACGGCAGATTAGAACCAGGAAAGATGTTCTTGGTAGACATGAATGAAGGTAGAATTATTCAGGATGAAGAAATTAAAAGTAAAATTGTATTAGAAAGACCTTATCAAGAGTGGTTAGATAATACCCGTTTATATTTAAAAGACGTGCCATATACGAGCGAAACATGTCCTATAGAAACCATTGATATTAAGACCCGTCAGCGTTTATTTAATTATACTTTTGAAGACATTCAAGAAGTAATAACACCAATGGCACAAGTTGGTAAAGAAGCCCTAACTTCTATGGGAATAGACACTCCTTTAGCTGTTTTATCTGACAGACCTCAGTTAATATCAAACTACTTTAAACAATTATTTGCACAAGTTACAAATCCTCCTTTAGACGGTATTCGTGAAGAAATCGTAACAGATATTAGTTTAAATTTAGGAAAAGATAGAAATATTTTTAGTATTACCGATCGACAGTGTCGAAAATTAAAAATTCAAAATCCTGTTATTTCGAATGCAGATTTAGAAAAAATTAGAAATATAGAGGTAGAGAGTTTTAAAGCTGCGACGGTTCAAATTTTGTATCCAAAAGCACAAGGTTTAAATGGATTAGAAGATGCTTTAGATCAAATAGTTGTTCAGATTGAAAAAGCAATTGACAACAAAAACAATATTATAATTTTATCAGACAGAGGTGTAAACCAAGAGTTTGCTCCTATTCCAGCTTTGTTGGCATGTTCTTTTGTTAATCATCAATTAAATAGATTAAGGAAACGTTCTTATTTCGATATTATAATTGAATCTGCAGAACCACGTGAACCACATCATTTTGCTACATTATTTGGCTACGGTGCAAGTGCCATTAATCCTTATATGGTAAACGAAATTATTAGAATGCAAGTAAAAGAAGGCTTCATTACTGATATGGACGAGCAGCAGGCGGTTGATAACTTCAACATAGCTATTGGAAAAGGAATTCTAAAAGTAATGAATAAAATAGGTATCTCTACGTTACACTCTTACAGAGGTTCTCAAATTTTCGAGATCGTAGGATTCAACTCCCAATTTGTAGAGAAATATTTCCCATATACTGCATCCAGAATAGAGGGTATTGGGTTGTATGAAATTGAAAAAGAAATTGATCAGCGTTATAAACAAGCGTATCCAGATAATAAAATTGACAAAAATTTAGGTTTAAATGTTGGTGGAGAATATAGATGGAGAAGAAACGGGGAACGTCATTTATTTAACCCAACGACTATTTCTAAATTACAACAAGCAGTTCGATTAAGTGATCAAGATAGTTACAATGTATATGCCGAAGCTATTAATGAGCAAGCAGAAAGCTTAATGACTATTCGTGGATTATTTCAGTTTGATAATCTAGATCCTATTCCTTTAGAAGAGGTAGAACCTTGGACAGAGATTGTGAAACGTTTTAAAACAGGTGCAATGTCCTATGGGTCTATTTCTAGAGAAGCACACGAAAATTTAGCAATTGCAATGAATAGAATTGGAGGTAAATCTAATTCTGGTGAAGGTGGTGAGGATAGAAAACGATTCCAGAAAGATGTAAATGGTGATAGCCGAAACTCTGCTATTAAACAAGTTGCCTCCGGAAGATTTGGAGTAACTTCTCATTATCTAACAAATGCAAAAGAGATTCAAATTAAAATGGCGCAAGGCGCAAAGCCTGGTGAAGGTGGACAACTACCAGGTTATAAAGTTTTACCATGGATTGCTGAAGCAAGAAACTCAACTCCTTTTGTAGGACTTATTTCTCCGCCTCCACATCACGATATTTATTCAATTGAAGATTTAGCTCAATTAATTTATGATTTAAAAAATGCGAATCGTGAAGCTAGAATTAATGTAAAATTAGTTTCTGAAGTTGGTGTAGGTACAATTGCTGCTGGAGTTGCAAAAGCAAAAGCAGATGTTGTCTTAATTGCTGGTTATGACGGCGGTACAGGTGCATCTCCTTTAACATCTTTAAAACATGCAGGTTTGCCATGGGAACTTGGTTTAGCCGAGGCACAGCAAACTTTGGTTTTAAATAATTTAAGAAGTAGAATTGTAGTAGAGTGCGATGGTCAATTAAAAACAGGGAGAGATGTTGCTATTGCCGCATTATTAGGAGCAGAAGAATTCGGATTTGCAACAGCTCCACTAGTTGCCTCTGGCTGTATTATGATGCGTAAATGTCATTTAAACACCTGTCCCGTTGGCATCGCTACTCAAGATAAAGACCTGCGTAAAAATTTTAAAGGTACCCCAGAACATGTAATTAACTACTTCTTTTATGTTGCTGAAGAATTAAGGTTAATTATGGCGCAACTAGGTTTTAGAACTTTAGAGGAAATGGTTGGTCAAACACATAAAATCAACTCTAATAAAGCTGTAAAACATTATAAAGCAAAAGGTTTAGATTTATCTAGTATTTTATATAGACCAGAAGCTTATAGAAAAATGACGGTTCGAAATACAGAACAACAAGACCATAATTTAGAAGGAGTTTTAGACTTTACTATATTGAAAGACTCTCATAGAGCTTTATACAGAAAAGAAAAAATGAATCTTGCATATCCCATCAAAAACACAAATAGAACTGTTGGTGCAATCGTTAGTAATGAAATTTCAAAAATATATGGACATTTAGGCTTACCTGAAGATACATTAAATATTAATTTTACTGGTTCTGCAGGACAGAGTTTTGGAGCATTCGGAGCATTTGGGTTGACGTTTATTTTAGACGGAAATACAAATGACTATTTAGGAAAAGGATTATCAGGGGCAAAATTAATTATTAAGAAACCCGCCAAAGCAGATTTCTTAGCTGAAAACAATATAATTGTAGGTAACGTTTGTATGTTCGGAGCGGTAGACGGACAAGCATATATAAACGGAATTGCAGGTGAACGCTTTGCTGTTCGTAATTCTGGTGCAACCGCAGTAGTGGAAGGTGTTGGAGATCACTGTTGTGAATACATGACCGGTGGTAAAGTAATTGTAATAGGTAAAACTGGTAGAAACTTTGCGGCAGGAATGAGCGGTGGTATTGCGTATGTATACGATCCAGAAAATAAATTTGTAAATGGTCTTTGTAATACAGAAACCATAGAATTTGAGAAAATTTGTGCAGAAGATGCAGCAGATTTAAAAATAAATTTAGCAAAACATGTTTTATACACGGATAGTAAAAAAGGCGCTGAACTATTGGCAGATTGGGATACAAGTTTAAAAAACTTTATAAAAGTAATGCCAACAGAATACAAAAAAGCTTTATTACGTTTAGAAACAGAAGAACCAATGTTCGAAGAATTAACAATAGCATAATGTCATGGGAAAAATAACAGGATTTAAAGAGTTCGAAAGACAAGATGAAACCTACACCTCTGTAAAAGACCGTGTGAAAAACTATAAAGAATTTACAATACCTCTGACCGAAAAAGACCTTTCGAAACAAGGTTCCCGCTGCATGGATTGCGGTATTCCTTTCTGCCACAGTGGATGTCCATTAGGAAATCTAATTCCCGATTTTAACCATATGGTACATCAAGGAGAGTGGAAAAAAGCATCATGGATATTACATTCAACCAATAATTTTCCGGAATTTACTGGAAGATTATGCCCTGCCCCGTGTGAACAAGCGTGTGTACTAGGTATTATTGAAGACCCTGTTTCCATTGAAAATATTGAAAAAAACATAGTAGAAAGAGCATTTAAAGAAGGATGGATAAAACCCCAACCACCAAAATCAAGAACAGATAAAACCATAGCTGTCATTGGTTCTGGCCCTGCCGGTTTAGCTGCTGCACAGCAATTAAATAGAGCTGGGCATTTAGTTACCGTTTTTGAACGAGATGATGCAATTGGTGGACTGTTACGTTATGGAATCCCAAACTTTAAAATGGAGAAAGGTATAATTGATAGAAGGATAGCAATCTTAGAAGCTGAAGGAATTATATTTAAAACAAATATTAATGTAGGAGTAAATTATGATGTGAAAGATTTGAAGTCCTTTGACTCCATTGTTTTATGCGGTGGTTCAACAGAAAAACGTAGTTTACCTACCTTAGGTATAGAAGCAGAGGGTGTTGTACAAGCTATGGATTTTTTAACTCAGCAAACAAAAGCATTATTTGGAAAAGAAGTAAAAGATCAAATAATGGCCACTGATAAAGATGTAATTGTAATTGGAGGTGGTGATACAGGATCAGACTGTATAGGTACATCTAATAGGCATGGCGCTAAGTCCGTAGTAAATTTTGAAATTATGCCGAAGCCTCCAGGCCATCGTTCGGCGAAAACACCTTGGCCATTTTGGCCCTTGCAATTAAAAACATCCTCTTCTCACAAAGAAGGAGCAGATCGTAACTGGTTAATTAATACAAAAGAATTTGTAAAAGATACTAATGGAAAATTAATAGCTCTAAAGACCGTAAATGTAGAATGGAAAATGGTTCTAGGAGAAAAACCAGAATTAATTGAAATTGCAGGTACTGAAAAAACATGGCCATGTGATTTAGCATTACTAGCATTAGGTTTTACCGGACCGGAAAGCACGTTGGCAGACAAGTTAGGTTTGAACACTGACGCGCACTCTAATTACAAAGCGACCTATGGAAAATATCAAACAAATGTTTCCAACATATTTACAGCTGGTGATATGCGTCGTGGACAATCTCTAATAGTTTGGGCTATTTCAGAAGGTAGAGAAGCTGCAAGACAAGTAGATATATTTCTAATGGGTAAGTCAGAGTTACCATCTAAAGATATTGCTGGCGATCTAATTGCAATGTAGATTTACAATCATAAAAATAACTATCGAAAAAGATAATTTACCTGACCCTTTATTTTTTAAACTAATTCATAATGAGTATTACTTACGTCTGTAAGCAAACTATATTAAATACTAAAAACCTACTTTAACTATATCTGTTATCCATAGCATAGTATAGCTTTACTTTTTCACATAAAAAAACCTCATATCTTTCGATATGAGGTTTTATAAATCTTGTAATTCCAAGATTAAGAAAGGCGGCGACCTACTCTCCCACATAAATGCAGTACCATC
>Ga0075444_10002418_pt1 | contig 11279 bp, 13 predicted proteins | sample CoawatmetaG01DNA_FD_76836 | JGI IMG/M metagenome (GOLD analysis project Ga0075444, IMG submission 76836) | Marine microbial communities from the West Antarctic Peninsula - Coastal water metaG017-DNA | ecosystem: Environmental > Aquatic > Marine > Coastal | place: Atlantic Ocean: West Antarctic... | reverse complement strand
TAATACTTTTTTGTGTTTTGCTCTTGCGGTTACTGATTTGGTAGTTCTTGGCATGATTTATCTTCTTATAAGTTTTGAGGCCATCTTAAGTACAACACCTGTTAACTTAGTAAGTCCTCTATTATGTCTTTTTCTTTTTGTAGACTGCTTTGTTAGGATATGATTTCTATTTGCGCTTTTACTTTTTACAGATGTTCCTGTTTTCTTAAAGCGCTTAGCAGCTCCAGAATGTGTTTTTAATTTGTATCCCATATTATTCTTCTTTTAAAATTTATTTCTTTTTTAGAGGCGATAGAACCATTAACAACTGTCTTCCTTCAAGTGAAGGCTCTTGGTCTACTTGGGCTATATCCTCTAGCTCATCTCTTAATCTATTTAGTAAATTAAGACCCATATCACTATTAAGAATTTCTCTACCTCTGAAACGGACGCTTATTTTAGTCTTATCTCCGTCAAGAATAAAGCTTTTAATCTTTTTTAATTTAATATTATAGTCACCGATGTCTGTAGATGGTCTAAATTTAATCTCTTTAGTTGTATTTCTTTTCGTTTTTACTTTAGAAGAAGAGGTATTTTTTTTCTTTTCGAATACATGTTTTCCATAATCAAGCAATTTACAAACAACGGGATCAGCGTCAGAGGGAGAGACTTGAACTAGATCAAGAGATGCAACTTTTGCAGATTCTAGAGCTACTGCAAAGGCAACCATGCCCTGTTTCTCTCCATTAGATCCTATGAGCATTACATTAGCAGCTCTTATCTTTTCATTAATTGGTGTACTGTTTTTTTTTGGGGTAGCTATGATTGGCCTCTAATTGAAGATATTGAGTATAAGTACATTGATATGTTAAAAATTTAACAAAAGAAATTTATTGAAGATAGGAAATTATATTTTGTTGATTTAAGCATCGCGAGTGATTTTAAACTAATTATCATATAAGGTAAATGACTTATGCTAAGGCTGAAGAAAGGATGAAGTCCAGACATCGTCAGTTATAGTAAAAATCTCTCTTTTATTTAACCTACTCTTATGTCCTTTCCAAAATTCAAAATAATAGGGAGTAAAAGTATATCCACCCCAATAGTCAGGCCTTAAAGATAGGTCAATATCACGCTCTTTAATGTTTTCATATTTTGATAAGAAATCTTCATAAGAACTTATGGCATTTGACTGATCTGAGGCAATAGCTAATAGGTTCTTTGATCTATGTCTTGATTTAAAATAATCGTCAGAATATTTTGGACTAGTTTTTTTTATAACTGCTTTAATTCTTATTTGGCAATTTGTTTTATGCCAAAAAAATGATGCAGAAATATTATCGATAGATTCAAACTGTTTAGCTTTCGGGCTATTATAATTTGTAAAAAATATCCACTCGTTGTCTGTAATATTCTTTAAGTTAACAAATCGGGAGTCTGGTTCACTCTTTTTTACATCAAATGAGCTTATGCATACTGCCTCAATGTTTGGTTGGTCCAAAATAGACGCTTCATTATATTCAGAAGAAAATCTTACGTAAGGGGCTTCTTTAGACATGCTTGATAGATCTATCATAAGATACCAGGCTTTCTAGGAAGACCTTTCAATAACTTCCAAGGCAGATTAGATTTAGAAAAAATAATAACCCATGCAGTTAGAAAAACAATCTTTGCATCATAATAAAGGCTTCTATTGGATGCGTACCACATTTCTAAATTAGCTTTGTATGGGGTGATTTCCTTTGCGTAAAACTCCTCAAGAGGTAACTCTGTTCTTTGCAATAATTCTTCTTCATTTCTAAATACAATAGACCCTACTCCGGTTAATCCTGGTTTTATTGAGGATATTATGGCTCTACTGTTAGGTTCATATAAATTAAAGGTTCTTTTGATTAAAGGTCTTGGTCCAACTAGACTAATATCACCAAATAAAATATTAAATATTTGTGGTAATTCATTTATTTTTGTCTTTCTAAGAAAGTTACCCAAAGGGAGTATTCTTGAATCATTCTTGGCAGTATATATACCTGATCCCATATTTTCACTATCTTTAAGCATGGTAGCAAACTTAAATATTTTAATTGGCTTATTTTGCAATCCAACCCTTTCTTGAAGATAGAAGACCTCTCCTTCCCCTGTAAACTTTAGAATAATTATTATAGGTATAAAAACTGGAAGAAGAATGAAAATACCAATTAAGGATAACAAAATATCAATTAATCTTTTAAAAAAATTATACATTTTCAGGTTTTTCAAATGATTTTTCAAATGCTATTTCGCCATTTTCAAAAAAGTCTTTATACCAGGAAAGGGTATCTTTCAATGAATCTTCCCATTTAACTTTTGGATAAAATCCTAAATACTCCTTAGCCTTGGTAATATCTGGACATCTTCTATTCGTAGATCCTGGATATGTTGGAGCTTCTTCATAACTACCCTTGTAATCAAAAAAATTGCCAGATGCTTTTATTAGCTTTTCTATAGAAATCTCTTCATCTGAACCTATATGAAATATTTCACCATTTGATTTATCAGACTCTATAGCAAGCACAGTTCCTTCGACGGCATCACTTATATCGCAAAATGCTCTTGTTTGGTCATGGCCATACATTAAGAAAGGATTCTCTTTATTCATTAAAAATCTTTCAGCAAGATGGGGTATGACATGCTTAAAACCCATTCTTGGGCCTATAACATTATGATATCTAACTATGGTGCAGTTAAAGTCATATGATTTTGCATAATTTAAAAAACCAGATTCTCCCAACATCTTTGTAACAGCATAGGTATACCTAGGGTGTGAGATATCTGCAATAGATAATGGAATATCTTCAGGTGTCGGGATGGTATATCCAAAGCTATCGATAGTTCCAGCGTAGTTTTCACTAGTAGATGTAAATACAACGTTTTTGGCAGATCCTTTTCTTAGCCATTCCAGAGTATTTAAGATAAGTGAGGTATTTATTCTTATAATTTCTCCTGGAATTTTTAAGGTATTGTTTACACCTACAACCGATGCAAGCATATAGCAGTAATCATAATCTGTATCAAGATTTGTATATGAAGATTCCTTTGTAAAATCACCTTCAATAAAATTTACGTTCTTATTTATAAGAATTTCTTTCATATAAGAATCCATCTTTCCTCTGGAGAGATTATCCGCAATTGTAATTTTATAATTCCTATTCTTTATTAAGTATCTAGCAATATTTAGCCCAATAAAACCTGCTCCACCCAATATAATAACTTTCTTCATTAATAATATCCTTATTTAAATATCGCCTCTTCCTAAGACTTTAACTGTATGATTTTTTTGTAAAATATCTATCTCTTTATCGCTCAAGATTCCAATAGTGTCATATATGAGCAATCCATCTAACCGAGCTAAATTTTGAATAAGCTTTTGGTTATTTGCATACTCGGAATGGCCTGTAGTAAATATTACAATGTCTATATCCTGGTTTAGGCTATCTAAATCCTGACTCACGTTGATATCTATCTCTTCCCAATAACTTACATAAGGATCATGAAGATATATAACACATTCACTTTTTACAAGTTCATTATAAAAAATCTCTACTGGTGAGTGCCTAGTATCTCCAACACCTGAGAGGTAGGAAACTCCAAGTAATTGAACTTTCTTGCCTTTTAAATAATTATCATCGTATTGTGATTTTAAAAAATTAAAAGCATAAGTGGGCATTTTATCATTAGTAGATACTGCCATTTCACTCATTGGCAAGCCTTTGAAGCCTTTACCATTAATGTTTTGCTTAGACCAGCTAGCTAATAATGGATCTTTTGTTAGACAGTACCCGCCTACACCTATACCAGGTAACATGATATTTTTATGAGTTGGTCTCATTCTTATAGCATCAATAACCTCATATAAATTAACTCCTGCCTCCTCAGCAAACCTTGACCACTCTACTATAAAAGAAATATTCATTGCTCTATATGAATTTTCTAAAACCTTGGAAATTTCAGTTGCGTTTGTATTTCCTAGTCTTGTTAAAGGGTACTCATCAGTCTTAATTATAGTTCTCAGAAACTGTTCAACGCTATTTGCACTTTTCTCATCAATGCCTGAGTAAACTCTATAAAAATTTTGAATTGAATCTATATAATTTGGTCCTGGCATAACTCGTTCATAAGAATGACCAATCTTAACGTTATTAAATGAGAGGCCTCTTTTTAAATATTCACTTTCTATTATTTCTGAAGCAATTTTTGAAGTGCCAGGTGGAACTGTGGTTTCAATTAGAATAAGAACATTCTCTTTGCAGTTTTGACCAATATCTTTAATAGCAGATTTAAACCCTGATAAATCTACATCAAATCCAGAAAGCCCGTGATCTGATGAAGATTTTTTTTGAACATCAAGATTTATATCTACAATAACAATATCTGCAAATTGATAAGCAAAAGTGTCATATGTAGCATAAAAATTATCTTTTTCCTTTGCTTTTAAGTAATATTCATTAACCTTTGGGTCTGATGATGTAACAGGGAAAAAACCATCATTGATAGAAGCTATTTTCCAATATGAGCTCTCTGATGCTAAATCAGTACCTATGACTGCATATTCTTTATTTAAAGCATTGGCGCATACTAAGGACATTACAGCACCGACAAATCCAAGACCTTGAACTAATACAACAGGTTTATCATTATTTCTTGAAAGGAAATACTTTATATTTTCACTGTCATCAAGTAATTTAGGAATTACATAATTCTTATTTGTTATTGGATTTTTAGATATTTTTTTCATTTATTAGATTTTTATATAATTTGTCTACATCCTTAACTAATCTTTTATAACTGAATAGGCTTGATACGTGATTATAACCCGGGGCTCCCATTTTATTTCTTAAATCATCATCATCAATTAAAATGCTTAAGTTTTTAGAAAAAATATTTACATCTTCTTTAGAGCAAGTTTTAGCAGTAATTCCTTCAAGAACAACATCAAGCACGCCCCCAACATTTGTACAAACTATTGGCTTATTTGCTGCCTGGGCCTCTATTAATGTTACAGGAGTTCCTTCATTCAATGAAGTTAAAGCAACTATATCTAAACCAGCATAAATTACATCCATATCTTTCCGCCAAGAAGTAAAGTAAATCAAGGGATCATCTTGGTCTGGTAAATTAGGTTTTAATTGTAAATCACCCGAAAGTCTCTCAAGGTATTCTCTATCTTCGCCATCGCCTATTATAAAAACTTTAAATTTCTTTGAAGTTTTATTCTGAATACTCTTAATAGCTTTCAGAAAAAAAGTATGATTTTTTATAGGCGTCAGTCTTCCAATAATACCGATCGCAATTTCATCATCAAGCAGGTTGAATTCTTTTCGAAATAGGCTTCTATTTAAGATGATATTAGATTGGAATTTCTCTAAATCAAATCCTAAAGGGATGACATGCATTTTATCTGAAGGACATATTTTAAAGTCTTGAATAAGCTCTTCTTGCTGGAGTTTGCTAATTGCAATAATAGCTGATGACTTTGAGGCTAAATACCTTTCTAGAAATATATAAAACTTAGACTTGAGATATCCAAAATATGAATGGAAGACATGCCCGTGAAAGGTATGAACAACTATGGGGACATTCATGGTTATTGCTGCCATCCTTCCTAATGCCCCTGATTTTGATGCATGAGTATGAATAATATCTGGTTTAAAGTCTCTAATAATTCTTCTTATCTTTATAAATGATTTGATGTCCTTGATTAGATTTATTGAACGACTCATATCATCAATAATCTCATAATCTATTTCATAATTTTTTAGCATGAATTCAGAACCAGCCTCTGATTCCAATTTTTTTCCAGCAATAAGTTTAGTTTTGAAGTCGGGCTCAAGATATTTTGTTAAGAAAGTAGCATTATGGGTTGGTCCTCCAATGTTAAATCTATTTAATATTCTTAAAACCTTAATCATAATTTATTATTAAAAAATAAATACCTTACAACTTCCAATGCCCTATACCTGAATCATCAAAGGTGCCTTTTTTATATGAGTTTTTAAGATCATAGATGGTGCCATCTTCAATAACAAAACCTTTAATATGATTTTTATCAAGTGCTTTAAAAGCTTCATGAGAAACAGCCATCAATAAAATATTACAAGGCTTTAAATCCGAAATTGATGTTAATTCTAGCCCACACGCATCATAAACCTCTTCGGATGAAACTAAGGGGTCACTAATCTGAATTTCGATGTCTAATTTTTTTAAGTCATTAATAATATCAATAACTTTTGAATTTCTCATATCAGGACAGTCTTCCTTGAAAGTTATTCCTAATATAGAGACCATACACTTTTTAATGCCTTTTACTTCGATCTCTGTCTTAATCTGTTCTGAAATAAAATGTGACATTGAGTCATTAATTCTTCTTCCTGAGAGAATTACTTGAGGTTCATAACCATGCTGCCTTGCTTTATGCGTAAGATAATAAGGGTCTACGCCTATACAATGACCGCCAACTAGTCCTGGTTTAAAGTCTAGAAAATTCCACTTGGTATTGGCTGCCTCTAATACATCATTAGTATCTAAATCTAATTTTTTAAAGATTAAAGCAAGCTCATTAATCAAAGCTATATTTAGATCTCTTTGTGTATTTTCAATGACTTTAGCAGCCTCTGCTGTTTTAATAGATGCAGCTTTAAAGACACCGGCTTTAACAATTTTGCCGTAAGTATTGGCGACTGCTTGCAAGCAATCTTCATCAGAACCAGAAACAACTTTGATTATATTCTCAATAGTATGTTCAGTATCGCCTGGGTTGATTCTTTCAGGACTATAGCCAACCTTGAAATCATTACCTAAAGTTAAAGACGATATTTTCTCTAAAATAGGTATGCAGACTTCTTCGGTAACTCCAGGATAGACTGTCGACTCGTAAACGACAATATCACCTTTTTTTAGAATTGATCCTATTTTCTTAGATGCTGATATTAAAGGACCTAAGTCAGGCTCATTATCTTTGCCAACTGGAGTTGGAACAGCAACTATATGAAAATTAGAATCTACTATATCTTCTACATTATTAGATAAAACAATATTTTTACTTAAAAGGTCTTCTTTAGGGACTTCATTATTTTTGTCATGCCCTTTTTTTAAGTCTTCTATCCTTTGAGTGCTGATATCAAAGCCAGTTACTTTTTCCATCTTGGAGAAAGCCACAAGCACAGGAAGTCCAACATAACCTAAACCAGATACAGAGATTTTATAATTTAATTTATTCAATTTTATTTAATATTTATTTGTAAGTTAATTAGAACCTAATTATAGTGCCTGCCCAAGAAAGACCAACACCAAAACCAAGAATAAGAGCAATTTTTTTTTCAGAGTTATCTTTTATATCTTGCTCAATTTTAATACCTATTGGTATAGTTGAAGAAACAGTATTTCCGTATTCCATGTATGATCTATGCATTTTTTCATCAGGTATTTTTAATTTCCTTTGCATCGCATCTAGTATAAATTTATTTGCTTGATGGAAAATAACTAAATCAAGATCATCTATTGTTAAATTATTAGAATCTAAAATTTGATTAAAAACTTTAGGGATTTTTGTTAATGTAAATGTATATATTGCGCCACCATTCATGAATAGGTTGGAGGGTGATCTAAGATTTTTAGAAGCATCCATTTCTTCTATGAAAGATAAGTTATCAATGGGATTTCTATGAGCGCCATGAGGAACTATTAGATGTTTTGCACCTGACCCATCAGTTCCATGGATAACCTTATTAATTTGTTCGGCATCTGCTTCTTTTGAGTTTATAAAAGTACAACATGCCGCATCTCCAAATAGAGTTCTAACACTCTTATCTTTATTATTTATATACTTTGAATAAGTCTCTGAAGTTATTATTAAAACATTTTTGACCTGTTCACTTTCAATCATTCCTTTTGCTAACGATAATGCATATACAAAACCTGAACATCCTTGATTGATGTCTATAGCTCCTATTTCTGTTCTCAATCCAATCCTTTCTTGAATCAGGCATGCTGAAGTTGGAAGAAAATAATCTGGAGATTGAGTGCAAAAAATTAGATACTCCACCTCCTCCTTTAAATATGAATATTTATTAAAAAAAGAGGTTCCGGCTTCAATGGCCAAATCAGTAGATGTGGTATCAATATCTGCAATGTATCGATTATGAATACCTGTTTTAGAGTAAATTTTATCTACTTCCCATGATGGATTCTCATTAACCAAATCTTCGTTTGAAAGTTTATTGCCAGGGACAATAAACTCTATTTTATCTATGTAAGATTGGATTTTCATTAGCTACTTCGGATCTCTAGCAGCATAAACATCAGTGGACCATAGCATCCAGCCATATTTTTCTTCAAAATTGATAACTTTACTGTCTCTTAACTTATAAAGCTCTTCTTTGTGAATAGTCATTTCCTTAGGCATTTGCCATTGTCTGGATGAAATTTTTTCAACAGAATTAAAAACACTATTTGCAAATTTTACAATTTTATCAGAATTGGAGAGTGATAAAATTGGGAAAAAGAAAGTACCGTTATTATTAAGATGTTGAGGTGCTTGCTCTATAGCTTCTATCACAAGCTTAGTGCCGTCCTCTCCCGATTCACATGCCGTCTCGTTAAACCATGGTGAAATGGCAGCAATTCTCTCTGCTACTCCTGATATATCATCGACAATGATATCAAATTTTTCATTAGCCCAGGGTTCGAAAACACTTCCAGCTCTTGCATCGACATCAACACCGTACTTTTTAGCATTAATTTTTAAGAAGTGAACAGCATCTTTGCTAAGGTCAGAAGCAAACAAGGTACCATCAATCTTATTAGATTTAGATAAGGCTAACCCTACAACTCCAGAACCACATCCTAAATCAAGAGTTTTTCCTGGAATATCAATATAATTATTAACTGCAGTAGCAATTTCAGTCGATGTTCCAGTTGGCTCGAAAACACCACTCCCCAAAGTAATATCCAGGGTCATATCTTTCAAAATCTTTACACTGTAATCTTTAGTTTTCATATAGTTACGATGCGCCTCCATCGATTGTTATTGATGCTCCATTAACGAACTCAGAATTTATTAAAAAAGATATTGCATTAGTTACATTCGAAGCTTGTCCTAGTTTCTTTGAAGGGATTCGATCTAAAAAAGCTTTTTGATTTTTCTCTGACAATGCATGAAACATTCCAGTATTGAATACTCCTAATTTAATTATATTTGAGGTGATGCCATACCTCGCATATTCTCTAGACAAGGCCTTTGAAAGACCCTCTAGACCAGACTTTGAAGAAGAGTAAGCTCCAGCTCCTATTGCAGAGTTTGTAGAGGAAACATGAATAATTCTACCCCACTTATCTTTAATCATAAGAGGAATTAAGTATCTAGAAAAAAGGAAATTTGATGAAAGATTAACTCTAATAACTTTTTCCCAATCTTCCAAGTCATAATTTGCCAACAAGCCATCAATTGAAACTGCAGCTAAATTGACTAAAGTTACATTTTTAAGATTTTTCTTGTTTCTATTAATAAAACTTAATATCTCGTCAGGATCAGATATATCAACTTTTTCAAATTTAATATTAGGGATGCTTGTATTTTTAGGCTTAGACGAATTATAAATAGCCAGCACATCGTCAATCTTAGATAGGTCTTCTAGAATTTCCGATCCAATGCCGCCCGAAGCTCCGGTTAATAATATCATTTAAAAATCTCTAAATTATCTGAACTTATACAAACTCGAGAGCCATTATAGCCATAGAACTTAGAATAAATAGGATCACTGTTGAAGTTAGTTAAATAAATACCCCCCATTTTGCTGATTTCAATAATTTCTAGGTTCATAAGCAAGGATTGCCAACCCTTATTTGTTATTTTAACGAAGGTTTCTATCATATTGATGAATTCAATTGAAGATAACGATTCTGGTTTTTTTATTCCATCAATTTTTTTTTCTAAAGCATTTGAGATATTTCTTCCTCTTAATTCATGATCAACTGCAATATTGATATTCTTTTTTGATGACAAGGCAACAAAAAAATTTTTATTGTGAGATATTGAGATTTTTATATTAAAAATATTAATATTTGCCTTTTTAAGTTCTTTTAAAATGATTGCCCTGCTTTGAAGAAAGCGATACTCAAAGATTCTAATACTTGCAAATGGTGAAAATAAAACCTCAAAAAAATAAGAGATATTTACAAAAAAAGAATCGTCAGGTCGTCTTTCAGCAAAAATGATTGATACCGAATGATCCTTTGATAAAGATTTTAAGGTAGGTTTACTCAAGAATTATCTTTTAATAGATTTAGTATCTGTGATAAAGACCTGCAAGCAGCAAGTTCATCTCCATCTAATTGAATATCAAACTCTTCATCAATTGAAGCTATTACAGAAAGCAGTGCAATGGAATCCCAGTTATCTTCTGGATCAAGTACAAGGTCATTTCTAGCCATATCTTGATCAATTTCTAGTGCCTCAGCTACAATTTCTATAAGCTTGTTTTCCATAATAAATCCTATAATAAAAAATTTATTCATTATAATTAGATAATATTAAAATTGCTATTTAAAAATAGCTGCATTAGAAAATTTATGACAGATAAAAAAATAATTATTTATTCGTGTGTAACAGGGAATTATGAAAAACCAGTGGTTCACAAAGAAATAAGCAAGGATATAAAATATATATTTTTTACAGAGTCATTTGAGAATGTTCCTGAGGGCTGGTTTATGCAACCTATTAATGGCTTAGATAATTTCTCAAATAAAGATAGAAATAGATATATTAAATTTCATCCAAGTGAATTTCTTCCAACACATGATATTAGTATTTATATTGATGGTAATATTGAAATTACAGGTAATATTTCTTCTCTTATAAATGAAGTCTCTAAAAAAAATGAGGATCTTTTTTTATATAGGCATTACGAAAGAAACTGTATATATAAGGAGGGTGAAAAATGCATTGAAGACTCTCTTGATTGGTTTTGGAGAATAAGAAAACATATGAAAAGATATGAGAAAGAGTTTTATCCAAAGGATAGAGGTTTATTTGAGAACAATATAATAATTAGTAAAAATACGCAGAAATCTAAAGAATTACTTCATCTATGTTGGCAAGAGTATTCCAAGGAAGCAAAAAGAGATCAATTAGCTCTTAATTATTGCTCATGGAAATTAAAGATTCCTATATTTGATATGGGGGTAAGTAATGTTCGGTCTGGTGGAAAATTCTTTTATTTAGATTTAGGTAATAGAGATAGGGAAATAACATTTATACACCTAATAAG
>Ga0075444_10002416_pt1 | contig 11282 bp, 11 predicted proteins | sample CoawatmetaG01DNA_FD_76836 | JGI IMG/M metagenome (GOLD analysis project Ga0075444, IMG submission 76836) | Marine microbial communities from the West Antarctic Peninsula - Coastal water metaG017-DNA | ecosystem: Environmental > Aquatic > Marine > Coastal | place: Atlantic Ocean: West Antarctic... | reverse complement strand
GTTAGAAGGCCTGTAGGAGTTGTTAAAATCAAAGGAGAAACTAAAATTCTTATTGATTTTAAGTACTGAGATCTTATTTGTACTTTAACATATATTTTCATTACAATGCCATGAATACAACAGAAAAAATTTGCCAAAAAGTTATTGACAAGCTTGAAAAAAGGGCGACCACAAATAAGCTTTATCCTTTACTGTGTAAATATGAAAGATTTGAAGATTTCGATGCGTGCGTAGGTATTAATGCCATTAAAAATAAATCCAAGTAATTTTATGAAAAAATTCATCCCTGCATTTTTTTTATTGATTGTTTCTCCCGTTTTAACTTCCCAAATAATTTCTGAAGAATTGGTTAAAAAACATCTTTATTCCCTCTCCTCTGATTTAATGGAGGGAAGAAAAGCTGGGACTGAAGGAATCGAAAAAGCTGCTCAATATATTGAAAATGAGTTTAAAAGAATTGGTCTGAAAAAATTTAAAAACTTGGAAACATACAGACAGGTTTTTAAAAAAAAAGATCTTTCTTTATTTAATATAATTGGCTTCCTTGAAGGAAAAAGCAAAAAAGATGAGCTTATTGTAATATCTGCACATTACGATCATTTAGGAATTAAGAAAAGTGATGAAGGAGATGTTATTTTTAATGGAGCCAATGACAACGCCTCTGGAGTTGCAGCAGTTCTTGCTCTTGCTGAATACTTGTCAGAAAAAAACTATAACGAAAGAAGCGTGCTGTTTGTTGCTTTTACTGCTGAAGAGATGGGGTTGATTGGATCAAATTATTTTGGGAAAAACATTAATCCTGAAAAAATAATAGCAGGGATAAATATAGAAATGATAGGTAAAGAATCTCCTTTTGGGCCTAAAACAGCATGGATAACTGGATTTGAACGTTCTGATTTCGGAAAAATAATACAACAAAACCTAATTAACTCCAATTACAAAGTTTATCCAGATCCCTATGTAAATTTTAATCTTTTTTTTAGATCTGACAATGCCTCTTTGGCCAGACTAGGAGTTCCTGCTCATACATTTTCGACAAGTCCAATGGACAAGGACTTGGATTATCACAAAGTTTCTGATGAAGCAAGCACGCTAGATCCTTATACTATTTCAGAAACAATAAAAGCAATTGCCATAGGGACAAAATCTCTTATTAATGGAACTGACTCGCCTTCAAGGGTAATGATTTCTAGAAAATAATTTTTCTAAAAAGGCTCTTTTATTCTTTTGATTCTTGTTGATATTAAACTATTTTTAAAGAAATAAATATCATTATGAACAAGAAATCAAGAAGAAATTTTATTAAAAAATCCTCTGTTTTAGGAGCTGGGTTTTTTATTGTCCCAAGAAATGTTTTAGGTGGAATTGGGTATACACCCCCAAGTGATCAGTTGAATTTAGCTGCTATTGGTGCGGGAGGAAAAGGTTCTAGTGATATTTTAAATTCCTCAGTAAATGGTCGAGAAAGAATTGGAGCCCTTTGTGATGTTGATTTTTCGGGAAGTGCAAAAGGAACCGTTAAAAAATTTCCTAAAGCAAAGCTGTATTCTGATTTTAGAGAAATGCTAGACAAAGAAAAAGATCTTGATGCAGTTACCATATCCACACCTGATCATGTTCATGGATCTGCTGCAGTTTATGCAATGGAAAGAGACAAGCACGTGTATGTACAAAAACCTATAACGCACAACATAAGAGAAGCTAGATTATTAACCAATCTGGCAAGAAAACAAAAAGTAGTAACTCAAATGGGGAATCAAGGGGGTTCTAATCCATTATTAAACATGGTTCAAGGGTGGGTTGATTCTGGAAAAGTTGGCAAAATTTCCGAAGTCAAAGTATGGACCAACAGACCTGTTTGGCCACAAGGAATAGAAATGATGAAGGCAGATCCTAGTGAAAAACCCGATGCACTGAACTGGGATTTATGGTTAGGTCCAGCTAGTGATAAACCATACACTCCCAATTTACACCCTTTCAATTGGAGAGGCTGGTGGGAATACGGTACAGGAGCTTTAGGAGACGTCGGATGTCATTTAATAGATATTCCTTTTAGGACTTTAGGGTTAAAATATCCCAAAGATGCGGAATGTAGCGTAGGAAGTGTTTACACTAAAATGTGGAATGCTGATTATTTCCCAGAAGGATGTCCTCCTTCTTCCTTAATTACATTAAATTTTGGATCTACAGAAAAAAATAATACTCCCATGCAATTAACCTGGACTGATGGTGGAATTAGACCTCCACATCCGGAAATCATTCCAGCAAATGACGACATTGGAGGGCCAGGAAGTTTAAATGGCGTTTTAATGATTGGAGAAAAAGGAATTATTTCAACCAATATTAATGACAGCTCTCCTCTGACTCCAAAATTATATTTATATAATGGTGAAACAGAATTTGGGCCAAAAACCGAAAAGATGTCTGAGCCTGAATATGGACATCAACGAAAATGGGTAGACGCATGTAAGGCTGGGTTTAATAGTAAAGAACATCTTGATCTAACCTCCTCTTTTGATTATGCTGGTCCAATGACAGAAACTGTTTTGATGGGTAATCTTGCGATTAGAAGCTATATGCTAAGAAAAGAAAATTTAAAAGGGAATTTAGACTTCTTTGCTAGAAAAAAACTTTTATGGGATGGCGAAAATATGAGAATAACTAATCTAGAAGAGGCCAATCAATACGTTACAAGAGAATACAGAGAAGGTTGGAAGATCTAATCTATAGATTATAATATATGGCATTGTTTTTGAATATGTACTTGTATGAAAAATTCTCTTTTATTTATAGTTGCTTTTTTATTAAGCTCGTCTTTAAGTTCGCAAAGAGTTTTTTCAACCAACAAGTCTTACCAGGCTGACATAAAGGTTTTCATAGTTAGTCAAGATTATCAAGCAGACTTGAAGGTTTTTAAAGTTAATCAGCCATATCAAGCCAAGGGGAATGAAGGGCTTTGGTTTTTTGCTAAACAAGAATATAAAGCAGAGAAAAAAATAATGTTCGCAGATTATCAATACCAGGCAGACTTAAAGGTTTATTTCGTTGATTATAAATATCAAGCTGGATGGAAAAATTCTGCTAAAAAACATTTATTATATTGACAATATTAATTTTCAATCCCGCTAATTAATTATCTTTGGAATTCGTTTAAATTAACAAATGAAGCCAAATCAAAAACTAAATATTCCAAAAAAGACACAGGTTCAAAACATGTTTGATTCTATTTCGATTGAGTATGATTTTTTAAATCGAATCATGACTTTTGGAAATGACATTAAGTGGAGAAAAAAGATCTATACAATTGCTAAATCTTACAGACCAAAAAACATTTTAGATGTCGCCACTGGAACTGCCGACATCGCTTTAGAAATGTCTAAGATTGAAGGTTCTAACATAATTGGACTAGATATATCGGAGAAAATGTTAGATGTGGGGAGAAAAAAAGTTAATAAAAAAAAGTTGTCTGATAAAATAAGTTTAATTTCAGGAGATGCGGAAAACATCCACTACAAGAAAGGGGAATTTGATTTAGTAACTATTGGTTTTGGCGTTAGAAACTTTCAAAACTTAGAAAAAGGGTTAAAAGAAAGTTGTAGAGTGTTAAATAAAGGGGGTAAATTGATCATTTTAGAAACTTCCGTTCCAGAAAACTCGATAATTAAGTTTTTTTATTTTCTTTTTAGCAGATCTTTTATCCCGCTTATGGGATCTATTTTTTCAAAAGAAAAAACAGCATATCAATACCTTCAAAAATCTGCAGAAAAATTTCCAAGTGGTCAAAAATTTGTTTCTGTTTTGCGAAAATGTGGCTTCACCAACATATCAATAAAGCCTCAAATGCTAGGGGCAACTTCTATTTATATTGCAGAAAAAAGGAATTAAAAAATATAGAACTGATTATGATTTCCATTAATGATTTATTTGTAAAATTAAATTCCTTCTATGATAAAAAAACTTCTTTTGTGTGTTATAGATTACCCAACTCAAAAACATTACAATGTTGTTTTGGAAAAGAACAAAAAGTAAATAAAAAACCCTTTCCTAAAGATGCGGGCTTTATAATGATGCCTTTTGAAGAAAGTAATGGAGGATTCTTTATTTCAAATAAAAAAATGTTTACTGCTAAAATTACCAAAGGCTCTTTAAATCACTCTTTAGCAAGTCCATTTGATCAACAAAAAAAGTTTAATTCTTCTAAAGAGAGTTATCTTAAAAAAGTTCTTGAAATTACCAGTTTAATATCAAAAACAGAACTAACTAAGCTTGTCTACTCTACAAGTTTTGAATTGGATTTAATTGAAAATAATTTCGAAGCTTACTTCAAAAAGCTATTAAGCTTGTACGAAAATGCTTTTTGTTATTTGTTTTATCATCCCAATGAAGGATTTTGGATGGGCGCAAGTCCAGAAACCCTTTTAGAAATTCAAAACAAAAAAATCTCAACGATGGCCCTAGCAGGGACAAAAAAAAGAGAAATAACTCGCTGGGGAGATAAAGAGATTCTAGAACAAAAAATTGTTAAAGATGAAATTACGAAAAACTTAACTCCTCTTTGCAAAAGTCTTAAAGCAACAAATTCTAATACCATAAAAGCAGGAATTGTTGATCATTTAAAAACTACTATTTCCGGAACAACAAACGCTAGCCCGAGTGAAATTATTAATGCTATTCATCCTACCCCGGCCGTTGGTGGGGTTCCCAAAGAAAAAGCTATTTCAATTATTAAAACAAAAGAATCTCATAATCGATCTTTTTATTCTGGATATTTAGGAGAAATAAATAATCTAAACTGCCAGCTTTTTGTAAACCTAAGATGTGTTCATATTAAAAAAAATAAAGCGAAAATATTTGTTGGTGGGGGAATAACTAAAGACAGTAATCCTGAAAAAGAATGGGAAGAAATAATGAATAAATCTCAAACAATATTGGATGCTCTTTTTATGTAGTCCATTAATTCATTTACTACATTTGTGATGTGATGATGTATCCAACAATCCCTTCAGCGCAAACAGTGATTCTCTCTTGTTTAAAACTTGGGATTAAAGATGTCGTTATCTCACCTGGATCAAGAAATGCTCCACTCACAATTGGGTTTGCTTCAAATAAAGAGTTCAATTGTTACAGTGTTGTAGACGAGAGATCTGCAGGGTTTTTCGCATTAGGAATAGCACAACAAACGAAAAATCCAGTGGTATTGTTGTGTACTTCTGGCTCTGCCCTTTTAAATTATGCTCCGTCAGTTGCAGAAGCCTTCTTTAGCGAAATCCCCTTAATTATTCTTTCTGCCGACAGACCAAAGTATAAAATCAATATTGGAGACGGACAAACCATTAATCAACTTAACGTTTTTGCCAAAAATATCTTAAGTTCTAATGCTTTACTTCAAGATCTTACACATCAAACCGAATCCATACTAAAAAGCAATAAACAAAAGTTGTTGCGTCCAAACCTGAATATTAAAGAATTAGAAAAGCTACAAGAAGAAGTTCAAAAATCCAATGAAGAGCTCTTAAGCGATAATATTAATGCGTCTATTTTATTGCAAAAACCCGTTCATATTAATATTCCCTTAGAAGAGCCTTTTTATGATTTTACAGAAAATCCATCAATTACTCTTTCAAATAAAGTAAAAAGAAAAGAAAAGCAGTTCGCAAATTTTAAGCTTTCTGAATATAATAATGTAATAACGAAAAACTCTAAAATAATCGTTTTAGTTGGAGCATCTAACCCTAATTGTTTATCCAAAGATGTCATAAACAAAATAAAAACTAACTCAAATATTGTTGTATTAACCGAATCTACATCCAATTTACATGACAATTCTTTTTTTGGAAAGATTGATCAATTAATAGCTCCCATAGAGCTCTTAAAAAACACACATCTGCTTTTTAAAGATCTAAAACCTGATCTTTTGATAACAATCGGAGGAATGATCGTTTCAAAAAAAATCAAATCTTTTTTAAGGGAATACTCTCCTAAACTTCATCTTCATATTGGAAAAAGTGAAGCAAATGATACTTTCTTTAGTGGCGTAAAGCACCTTAAAGTTAGTCCTAACTTATTTTTTGAAAATAAATTACCGGAAACACCCGTTTCCTCGATTTTTTATAATTCATGGCAAAGTCTTTCGATAAAAAGAGTTTATGCTCACAATAAGTTTGTAAAGAGTGCCAAGTTTTCAGATTTTATTGTTTTTTCTATTTTATGTTCTCGAATTCCTTTTCAGTATCAAATTCAGGTAGCCAATAGCTCCCCAATAAGGTATCTCCAGCTTTTTAACCTCTCTAACTCAAATAATATTTACTGCAACAGAGGAACCAGTGGGATAGACGGAAGCACATCTACAGCAGTTGGAGCTTCTGTGGCTAGTGATTCTCCGGTGCTTTTAATAACTGGAGATTTAAGTTTTTTCTATGACATAAATGGACTTTGGAATAATTATATTAAATCAGACTTTAGGGTCATTTTAATTAACAATAGTGGTGGTGGAATTTTCCGAATTCTACCAGGTCACAATGATGATGAAATCTTTTCAAAGTTTATAGAAACAAAACATAATTTAAAAGCCAAAAAATTAGCGGAACTTTATGGGTTTGACTATCAGAATAAAAAAACAAAATTGGGAATTAAAATTGCTTTAAAAACTTTTTTTAAAAAAAACCAAAAACCAAAAATTTTAGAAATCACTACTCCTTCAGGCTTAAGTTCAAAGACTTTAAAAAATTACTTTGAATTTTTGTCCAAAAATTGAAGTGTGTTTAATTTTTAGAAGCCTTATATTTGATAAAAAATATTGTTGATGAAAATCAAGTGGAATAGCATAAAAAAATACTCTGATATAAAATTTGAATTTTACAATGGGGTAGCAAAAATCACTATCAATAGACCTAAAGTTTACAATGCTTTTAGGCCAGAAACAAACATTCAAATGCTTGAAGCTATTGATGTTTGCAGAGAGCGAAACGATATTGATATTGTTATTTTTACTGGTGCAGGAGAAAAAGCGTTTTGTAGCGGGGGTGATCAAAATGTAAAAGGCTCGGGAGGTTATATAGGAGACGATGGAGTACCCCGCTTAAACATCTTGGATTTACACAAAAAAATCCGAGAGATTCCTAAGCCTGTTATCGCTATGGTAAATGGATATGCTATTGGCGGAGGACATGTACTGCATGTCGTCTGTGACCTTACTATCGCTAGTGAAAATGCTGTGTTTGGACAAACCGGCCCTAAAGTGGGTAGCTTTGACGGGGGCTTTGGATCCTCATATTTAGCTCGACATGTTGGACAAAAAAAGGCAAGAGAAATCTGGTTTTTATGTGAACAATATTCTGCAGATGAAGCTTTAAAAATGGGTATGGTAAATAAGGTCGTCCCTTTAAAGGAGCTGGAAGAGGCTACCGTTGAATGGTGTTCTATAATGCAAAAAAGAAGTCCTCTTGCCTTAAGAATGATAAAAAGAAGTCTTAATGCAGAACTAGATGGCCAACACGGACTAATGCAGCTTGCTGGAGATGCTACTCTACTATATTACCTAACTGAAGAAGCTCAAGAAGGTAAGAATGCTTTTTTAGAAAAAAGAGAACCCAATTTTAAAAAATATCCGAAATTCCCATAGGATTAATCGTTTTAAACTTTAAGAAAGATGTCTTCAAGGCTTAAAGATTGGATTTTAGCAGCTAGACTTAGAACAATTCCTTTGTCTATTTCTGGAATACTAGTAGGTTCATTTGCTGCAATTTCTGAAAACAAGTTCAATATTTATATTTTTCTATTGGCCATTTTCACTACGATTTTTTATCAAATCTTATCAAACTTTGCCAATGATTATGGAGATGGTATAAAAGGGACTGATGACAATAGAATTGGTCCAAAAAGAATTGTTCAAAGTGGTAAAATTAGTGTAGAAAAAATGAAAAAAGGTATTTTTATAGCAGTCATCATTTCAATATGCTCAACATTAGCTCTAGTGTTTCTTTCTTTAAGGAAAGACACCCTTGGTTTAATCATATTTCTTTTACTTGGATTAGCGGCAGTCATTGCAGCTATAAAATATACCGTAGGACAAAATGCTTACGGATATTTAGGCCTTGGTGATCTTTTTGTTTTTTTGTTTTTTGGACTTGTTAGCGTGCTAGGTTCCAATTACTTGTTTACCTCCTCCTTTAATTCTCTTTTAATTTCTCCAGCCTGCACAATTGGGTTATTGAGTGTTGGGGTTCTAAACTTAAACAACATGAGGGACATAGAAAATGATCAAAAGTCTAAAAAAAACACATTAGCCGTAAGATTGGGCGCTTTCAAATCAAAAATTTACCACTATTTTTTAATCTTTAGTTCGATAGTGCTAATGGTGATCTTTCATGTTCAAATAGAAAACGATTCTGTTCTGTTTTTATCTTTAATTTTTGGTAATATTTGTTGGCTCATTTTTCATGTATTTAAAGTTTCAAAAGTTAAAAGTCCAAAAATATTTGATGGATACTTAAAGCATTTGGTTTTTTCTACTTTTTTTTACTCCATTATTTTATCAATTTATTTCTTTAAAATTTTCTAATTAATGAAAGCGTATTATTTTAAATATTTATTAAATTTTAAAATGCCTAGCGGTACTTCCAGAGGAGTTCTTAATAATAAAGAAAGTTGGTTTATTATAATTATTAACGGAGATAATTATGGAATAGGAGAATGTAGTCTAATAGAAGGACTTAGCCCTGATCCTTTTTCTACATTTGAATTAAAACTAAAAGACGTGTGCAATAAAATTAATCTTGGTCTTAAAACTTTGTCTAGAGAATTAGAGAACTATCCTTCGATTTTATTTGGACTGGAAACGGCTTATCGTTCGTTTAAAAATGTAAGTCCTTTTGTTTTTTCAGAATCTAAACTAACTAAAGGGCAAGACTCTTTATCCATCAATGGCTTAATTTGGATGGGCGAAAAATCTTTTATGAAAAATCAAATAAAAGAAAAAATTAAAGCTGGATTTAATTGTATAAAAATAAAAATTGGAGCTTTGGATTTTGATTTAGAATGTGAACTTTTAAAATCTCTCCGATCTGAATACCTAGAATCTGATATTGAAATAAGAGTGGATGCTAATGGGTCTTTTTCCTGCGATTCAGCTTTTGAAAAACTAAATAGACTTTCAGATTTTAAAATACATTCTATAGAACAGCCTATCGGAGTTAGGCAATGGCAAGAAATGGCTTTACTTTGTGAGAAATCTCCGATTCCAATAGCTTTAGATGAAGAGCTTATTGGGGTTTTTGACGTAAAAGAACAGAAAAAAATGTTAATTGAAATAAATCCAGATTATATCATTTTAAAACCAAGTTTAATAGGCGGGCTTAGTAAAGCAGATGGTTGGATAAAGCTGGCAAACTCTTTAAAGATTAATTGGTGGTCTACTAGCGCTCTAGAAAGTAATGTTGGGCTTAATGCTATTTCTCAATGGGTGTTTGATAAAGCTCCTTTGTTACAACAGGGTTTGGGCACCGGAATGCTCTTTTCTAACAATATAGACTCCCCTTATTACATTGAAAATGGCTTTCTTAAATACAATCCTAATACCGATTGGGATTCCAGTTTGTTCAAAGTTTACCTATCTTAAGTATGGGAGGAATACACCAAAAAATTCATTCTGAATTTAAAATCAACGGAATCTCTTTTGTTAGATCAGAACTTATAACAAAAAGCAAAAGTTCTTTAAATAAAAACAAGGCTTTATTCTCTTTTCTCTTAGAGTGGCTAAATGATAGCTCTCAAATTGAACTTCAAACTTCTGGATCAACAGGCAAATCAAAAAGAATAAAAGTAAATAAAAAGTCAATGATTGTGTCGGCACAAAACACTGCAAAATACTTTAATCTTAAGCCGGGAGAGAGTGCGTTGCTTTGTTTACCTATAACTTTTATTGCAGGTAAAATGATGGTAGTAAGAGCTGTCGTATTGGGCCTCGATCTATATGTTACTAAACCAAGTGGCTCCCCAGTAAATCAGTTGTCTAAAAGTTTTGATTTTATTGCAATGACACCTTTTCAGTTGGAAAAAACAATCAATCATATACATAAAATAAAATGTTTACTTGTTGGCGGAAGCCCTGTGAGCGAAAGTTTACGAGAAAAAATTGTAAATAAAACATCGGGTGTATTTGAGACTTATGGAATGACCGAAACCGTCTCTCACGTTGCTATTAAAAACTTAAGCTTAGGGGAAAATTCATTTAAGAGCATCCCTGGAATTACGTTTAGCAACAACATGGGCTGTTTAGAAATTAACGCTCCTTTTATTTCTAAATTACCTGTTTTAACAAATGATAAAGTTGAACTAATTTCCGATACTAGATTTAAATGGATTGGAAGAAATAGCCTTATAATAAACTCTGGTGGAATTAAATTTAATCCTGAAAAATTAGAAAAAACTTTAAGTAATTGTTATTCTCAGCCTTTTATAATAAGTAGCTTGCCAGACTCTCTGTTAGGAGAGAAAATTGTAATAGTTTTTGAAAATAAAATTCCGTTTAACTTTAACCAATCTTTCGATAAATTAAAAAAACACGAAAGACCTAGGGAGGTCTTCTATCTAGAAAATTTTAGCAGGATAAACGGGAAGATTAATAGAAAAATTATTAAAAATAAAATTTTAAATAAATTTAAAGATGGAAACTAAAGAAGAAGAGTTTTGGAACACTGCCACCCATTTTGTAGGCCTGATTTTTAGTTTAATAGGCTTGCCTATATTGCTCTATTATGATCAAAACCTTACGGATTTTAGCTTAGTTAGTATTCTTTTTTTTGAATTTGGAATGATTTGCGTTTACACCTCCTCTACTTTATATCATTATACTACAAATTTAAAAACAAAGCATAAGCTTAGGATTTTTGATCACATTAGTATTTTTTATTTAATTGCAGGTTCCTATGCCCCGATTTGTCTAATAACCCTATACAATAGTTCGGGTGTGAAAATTTTTGTTTCTGTACTTGCTATAGCATTATTAGGAACCATTTTTAAGGTTTTTTATACTGGTAAATTTGAAAAGTTTTCGTTATTTCTTTATCTAGCGATGGGATGGTTAATTGTTTTAGACTTTGGCGCGATGCTAAACCTCTTGAGTTTTAACGGGCTTATCCTTTTAGTTATTAGTGGATTATTTTATTCGTTTGGAACCGTTTTTTACAGCCTCCAAAAAATGAAATATTCTCATGCAATTTGGCACTTATTTGTTATGGCGGGAAGCACTTCTCATTATTTATTAGTATTATTCTATATAATAT
>Ga0075444_10002413_pt1 | contig 11286 bp, 11 predicted proteins | sample CoawatmetaG01DNA_FD_76836 | JGI IMG/M metagenome (GOLD analysis project Ga0075444, IMG submission 76836) | Marine microbial communities from the West Antarctic Peninsula - Coastal water metaG017-DNA | ecosystem: Environmental > Aquatic > Marine > Coastal | place: Atlantic Ocean: West Antarctic... | reverse complement strand
CTATTATTTTTATGAAATTAATAATATTTTTGTATATTTTTTTTAAAAATAAAAAAATACTTGCTTTAAATTATTGATTTATATATACTTATAATTTATGTAAAGCTATTTTGATAATTGAAGACCAATAAAAACAGCTATAAAACCAAATAAAAGTGATAAAAATGTATAGAAAAATATTTGGCTAATGTCACCACTTTTTATCATTGAAATATTTTCATAGGCAAAAGTCGAAAATGTAGTCAATCCACCACAAAATCCAGTGGCTAAAAGTAGAGTTTGTGGAGAGTTAAGTTGTTCATTTTTTATTGCATACCCTAAAATTAAACCCAAAATAAAGCATCCAATAATATTTGACAACATAGTAGAGATTGGAAATTTAGAAAAGTTAAAAAAAGATATTTGAGATAAAAAAAACCTAAATACGCTTCCTAATCCCCCTCCAACAAAAACTAATAAGAACTGTTTCATGAGACACTTAGTTTTTTTAATACCACTAGAAGTGTAATAAAGGCAATAAACCCAATGATTACCCATTTGATTCCTTTGTAAGAACCATTAAGTTTTTTTAAATCTTTTTTATAACTATAACTAACAATAATTAGAAAGGAAATAAAAAAGATTAATCCAAAAAGTAATTGACCGTTGCTAAACATATTTAACTATTTTAGATCAAAAATAATATTAAATTTAATATGAAACATCAATTAGACTGTGTTAAAAAATTCCATGAAGTTTATAAACTAAATTATAAGGAAAGTCCATTCGCTAAATTGGATGATGAAACTATTAGTTTAAGATTTAATTTAATGGCAGAAGAAAATCAGGAATATATTGAAGCTGCAAATAATAACGATTTGGTAGAAGTAGCCGATGCTTTAGGCGATATGCTTTATATTCTATGTGGAACTATTATTGAACATGGAATGCAAAATAAAATTGAAGAAATTTTTGATGAAATACAAAAAAGTAATATGAGTAAACTTGGGGAAGATGGAGAACCAATTTATAGGGAAGATGGAAAGGTAATGAAAGGACCAAATTATTTTAAACCCAATATTTTAAAATTATTAAGTTAAGCTTCAACTCTCCAACCAAAGGGATCATCAGAAATATTATACTGAATATTATTTAATTTTTTCTTTAAAAAAGTTGAAAAAGAATTTTTAATTATTGGTAAATCATATTTTTTGTTTTCATAACCAAAGCCAATAATAGGTAATATTATTACAGCAGTTCCACTTCCAAAAATTTCTTTAAGTTGACCGTTTTTTTGAGCCTCAATTATTTCAGATACCCTTATGGGTCTGACTTCAATATCAATATCTTCTTTTACAGCAATCTCAATTATACTTTTTCTAGTTATTCCGTCTAAAATACTATCACTAGTTGGAGCTGTTAATAAAGTGTCTCCTATTCTAAAAAATAAGTTCATGGTTCCAGCCTCTTCTATATATTCATGATCATTTGAGTCTGTCCAAATAATTTGTTGAAAACCTTCTTTTTTTGCTAAGATTGTTGGGTAAAACTGGGCGCCATAATTTCCAGCTGCTTTAGCATATCCAACTCCACCTTTTGAAGCTCTACTAAAAGATTTTTCAATTTTAACTCTAACCTCTCCGCTATAATATGTGTTTGCTGGAGCACAAATTATCATAAACTTATATTCGTCGGCTTCTGAAGCAATTATACTAGCTTGGTCAGCGAAAATAAATGGTCTTATGTATAAAGAATTTCCTAATCCAGGTTTTATCCAATCTTTATCTAAGCTTATAAGTTTTTTTAAGGCTTTTATAAAGATTCCTTTAGGAATTTCTGGCATAGCTAATCTTTTAGAAGATTTAACTATTCTACTGTGATTATCTTCAGGCCTAAATAACCAAATTTTATTATTTTTATCTTTATAAGCTTTCATTCCTTCAAAACAAGCTTGCCCGTAATGAAAAACTCGAGCTGATGGGCTTATTAAAATTGGTTGATATGGTTTTATTTCAGGACTGGTCCATTCTCCATTTTTAAATGAGCATACAAACATATGGTCAGTAAAAACACCACCAAAATTTAAATTATCAAAATCAATGTTAGAAATATTAGATTTTTTTACTTTTTCAATTTTCATAGCAAATCAATTGTTATTAGCAAAATTACAAATTAACTTTGATCTATAATATAAACATACATGAGATTTTTAGTTACTGGGGCCACAGGGTTGATTGGAAAAAAAATTACTAATATTATTTTAAATAGAGGAGATGAATTAAGCATATTAACAACCAATAAAAAAAATATTTATAAATCAGATGAAGTAGATTTCTATCACTGGAACCCTGAATTAGGATTTATTGATGAAAAATGTATTTCAGATGTAGATGTCATTATAAACCTGGCAGGTTCTCCAATTGCTCAATTATGGACTAAAAAAGCTAAAAAATCCATTTTAACTAGTAGATTAAAATCTGTTAAATTATTAGAAGAATTAATACTAAAAAAAAATAATAAAAAGGTTAAACAATTTGCCTGTGCTTCTGCAATTGGTATTTATCCTTCAAATATGGATATTGAGTTTGAGGAAAACTCCAATCATATTTCCAAATCTTTTTTAGGAGATACTGTAAATAAATGGGAAAAATGTTGTAACACTATTGAAACTTCAAATATAAAATTATTGAAACTAAGAATAGGGTTAGTGCTTTCTAAAGACGGCGGGCTATTAAAACCAATAGCTTTATCTATTAAATATTATCTAGGAGTTTGGTTTGGAAAAGGAAACAATTACTACTCTTGGATTCATATTGATGATATTGCTAAATCAATTATTTATTTAATAGATAATAATAAAGAAGGCACATACAACTTAGTAGCTCCAAATCCAGAAACAAGTAAAAACTTTGTTCTTAGTATTGCAGATATATTAAAAACAAAAATAATATTTCCAAGTATTCCTAAAAGAATTATATTATTATTTACTGGAAAGATGTCTGAATTGTTAGTTTTTAATCAAAAAGTAAGTTGTAAAAAACTGATTTCTGAAGGCTTTGTATTTAATTACCCAGATTTAAAATCAGCATTAGAAAATTTACTTAAATAATTTAGTGACATTTTGACAAAATTTCAAAAATGGCCGTACTTTTGCAATTATTTTTTAAAAACACAATATGAGTAATTCAAAACCTAAATCTCCTAAGAAACCTACCTTGAAGTCTCAAATAGAAGAACTAAATATTTCAGTAAATGAAGAAAAAGATAAATTTTTAAGACTTTTTGCTGAATTTGAAAATTATAAAAAAAGAACCTCCAAAGAAAGGTTAGAATTGTATAAAACAGCTTCACAAGAACTGATGAGTGCTCTATTACCTTTAATAGATGATTTGGATAGAGCATCCTTAGAATTTGACAAATCAAAAGAAGAGGGATTAGTGGAAGGTTTTTCTTTGATTAAGAATAAATTTTCTGAAATATTAAAATCACAAGGATTAATTATTACCAAAGTGAATAAGGGGGATGAATTTGATGCAGAAATTCACGAAGCAATTACTCAAATTCCAGCAGAAGATAAAAAAATGAAAGGTAAAGTGATAGATGTTATTGAGTCTGGATATAAACTGGGAGAAAAAATACTTAGATATCCAAAAGTCGTTGTAGGTAAATAAAAAAATCATGAAGGAAGATTATTACGAAATTTTAGGAATTAGCAAATCCGCATCTGAAAGTGAAATTAAAAAAGCTTACAGAAAAAACGCTATTAAGTATCACCCTGACAAGAATCAAGGAGATTCTGTTGCTGAAGAAAAATTTAAAAAAGCTGCTGAGGCCTATGAAGTTCTTGGTAATCAAGAAAAACGTTCAAAATACGATCAGTTTGGACATTCTGCTTTTGATGGTAGTAGTGGATTTGGTGGAGGAGGTATGAATATGGATGATATATTCAGTCAGTTTGGAGATGTTTTTGGAGGTGGGGGATTTGGTGGTTTTAGTGGTTTTGGAGGAGGACAACAAAGAAGATCTAAAGGAAGTAATTTAAGAATTAAAGTTTCTTTAGATTTAAAAGAAATAGTTCTTGGAGTTGAGAAAAAAATTAAAGTAAAAAGAAAAGTTAAGGCTGAGGGAGTTACTTATAAAAATTGTAACTCATGTAGTGGATCTGGACAAGTAACAAGAATAACTAATACCATTTTAGGCAGAATGCAATCAGCTAGTACATGTCCAACATGCAGTGGATCTGGTCAAGTTGTTTCTAATAAGCCTTCCAACTCTGATTCTAATGGACTAGTTTCTTATGAAGAAACGGTTCTTGTTAAAATACCTGCTGGAGTTGAAGATGGTATGCAATTAAAAGTTACTGGAAAAGGAAACGAATCTACTGGAAATGGTATCGCTGGAGACTTGATAGTTCTTATTCATGAAAACGAACATCCTAATTTAAAAAGAGAAGGTAATAATCTTCATTTTGATCTATATATAAGTATTTCCGAAGCTGTATTAGGTATTTCAAAAGAAATAGAAACGGTTACTGGAAATGTTAGAATTAAACTTGAGCCAGGAATTCAATCAGGAAAAATATTAAGACTTCGTGGTAAAGGTTTGTCTAGTCTAAATTCATATGGTTCAGGAGATCTATTAGTTCATATTAATGTTTGGACTCCTAAAACTTTAAATAGAGAACAAAAAACATTCTTTGAAGAAATGAAGAATGATGAAAATTTTGTTCCTTCACCTGAAAAAAGTGATAAATCCTTTTTTGAGAAAGTAAAGGATATGTTTGCCTAAGATCTAATTAGTTTACTTTAGTAACTTCGTTCTTAAATTTACTTTCAATTTGATTATATTTATTCCATATTTATTGTATGAAAAGATTTGTAGATTTTATTAACAAGGAATTTTTCATTACTGAAAGTATAAAATTCTCAATATTTACTATTTTACTAGTTTCACTAATATTTCTTTCCACTTATTTACTTTTAAAATTAACAAAGAAAATTGCTACCAAGAAATTAGATGAAGAAAGGAAACTAAAGTTTAAGTCGGTTTTTACTTTCTTAAATTATTTTGTTTATATAATAGTTGCTTCAATTACATTTCAAAATTTTGGAATAAATTTAACCGGAATTTTTGCTGCTTCAGCTGCACTATTAGTAGGTGTTGGTCTAGCTCTTCAAACATTTTTTCAGGACATAATTTCTGGTATTTTAATTTTGGCTGATCAGACTGTTCACGTTGGAGATATTATAGAAATTGATGGTAAAGTAGGAAGAGTAGAAAATATTAAAATTAGAACTACCAGAGCAGTAACATTTGATAATAAGGTTCTTATTATTCCTAATCATAAATATTTAACTTCTACATTATTTAATTGGACTGAAAACGGTACTGTCTTAAGAGGAAGTGTTTCAGTTGGAGTAGCATATGATTCTGACGTAGAAAAGATTAAAGATATTCTTTTGGAATTAGCTAATTCACACCCTCATTTGATTAAAAATCCATCTCCAAAAGTTATATTTAAAAATTTTGGTGATAGTGCATTGGAATTTGAACTAATTTTCACTTATAACAACGGATTTAGGGTAAATCTAATTGAAAGTGATATTAGGTTTTTAGTTCACAAGAGATTTAAAGAAAATAATATTGAAATTCCATTCCCTCAAAGAGTTGTGCATTTACAGAAATAAATTTTATGTCAAAAATTTTAATAATTGAAGATGAAGAAACTATTAGAAGAGTTTTAAGGAAAGTTCTTTTAGAAGAAAATAAAAATTATCAGATTACTGAAGCTTATGACGGAGTTCAGGCTATAGAAATGATAAAATCTAACAAAATAGACTTGATTTTATGTGACATAAAAATGCCTAAAAAAGATGGTATTGAAGTACTTCAATTCCTAATAAAAAATTATTCAGAGATACCTTTAATTATGATTTCTGGTCATGGGGATTTAGAAACTGCTGTAGAATCAATGAGATTAGGAGCATTTGATTATATTTCTAAACCCCCTGATTTAAATAGATTATTAAATTCTGTAAGAGCGGCACTAAAAAGTAATGATTTTAGAAAAAAAAACAGATCAACTCTAAAAAAAATAAAAGATTTTAAAATTATTGGAGAGTCTTCTGGTATAAAAAAAATAAAGAAATTAATAAAAAAAGTCGCTAATACAAATGCTAAAATTTTAATTCTTGGTCCAAATGGATCAGGAAAAGAATTAGTCGCTAATCAAATTCATTTAAATAGTTCAAGATGTGAAGGACCATTTGTTGAGGTTAATTGTGCAGCTATTCCATCTGAACTTATAGAAAGTGAGTTATTTGGTCATATTAAAGGTGCCTTTACGTCTGCAATAAAAGATAAAATTGGGAAATTTGAAGCTGCAAACGGAGGAACAATTTTTTTAGATGAAATAGGAGATATGAGTCTGTCGGCTCAATCGAAAGTTTTAAGAGCTTTACAAGAAAATAAAATTCAAAGAGTTGGAAGTGAAAAAGATTTGATAGTTGATGTAAGAGTTGTTGCTGCAACAAACAAAAATTTAAAAAAAGAAATATTAAATAATAATTTTAGAGAAGATTTATTTCACAGACTTGCTGTAATTGAAATTATTGTTCCTTCGTTAAATCAAAGATCCTCAGATATTCCTCTTTTAACTGAACACTTCTTAAAATTAATTTCAATTGATAATAATGTTAAATTAAAGTCAATTGATAATGATGCAATAAAAAAAATGCAAAATTTTGATTGGAGTGGTAATGTTAGAGAATTGAGAAATGTTGTTGAAAGATTAATTATTCTTAGTGAAACTTCATTTATAACAAAAGAAGATATCGATAAGTATTCAGGTAAATAAAAAATTATGAAAAAATATTTTACATTATTGATTTTGTTAATTGTATCATGTGTTTATTCGCAAAATGATAAAGAAATGATAAAAATTTTTTTTGATAATACTATGTCTTCTAGCATAAGTTATGGTCTATTAGATCATCTTTCAAATGAAATAGGAGGAAGATTATCAGGTTCTTTAAATGCGGAAAGGGCAGTAGAATGGGGTAGAGATGAACTTAAAAAAATAGGTTTTGATAAAGTTTGGCTTCAAGAAGTTATGGTTCCTAAATGGGTTAGAGGCCCTAAAGAATTTGCTTTAATTGAAACACAACCAGGAACAACATTCAATGTAGACGTTTGTGCGTTAGGTGGATCAGTAGCAACTCCTTCGGTGGGAATTAAAGCTAATGTAATTGAAGTTTCTGATTTTGATCAGCTTAAAAAATTAGGTAAAGAAAAAATAGATGGTAAAATAGTTTTTTTTAATAGACCTATGCAATCTAATTTAATTAGTACATTTCAAGCATATGGTGAAGCCGTTAATCAAAGAACAAATGGGGCTAAAGAAGCAGTTAAGTATGGAGCTATAGGGGTTATAATTAGGTCTATGAGTCTTAGAATGGACGACTTTCCTCATACAGGTGTTATGAGCTATGGAATGTTACCCTCAAGTAAAAAAATCCCTGCAGCTGCAATAAGCACTAATTCTGCAGAAAAGTTGAGTAATCTACTTTTAATTAATCCTGATTTAAAATTTTTACTTAGACAACAATGTAAGCAATACGACGATGTAAAATCTCACAATGTAATAGCTGAAATAAAAGGAACTAAATTTCCAGAAGAAATTATTTTAGTTGGTGGACATTTAGATTCATGGGATTTAGGAGATGGTTCGCACGATGATGGAGCCGGAATAGTTCAGTCCATGGATGTATTAAATATCTTAAATAAATCAGGGTATAAGCCAAAAAGAACAATTCGAGTTGTTCTGTTTATGAATGAAGAAAATGGAACTCGAGGAGCAAAGAAATATTCTGAGGTTTCAAAAAAAAACGGTTTAAATCATATTTTTGCATTAGAATCTGACGCAGGAGGTTTTACGCCCAGAGGTTTTTCATTTACCTCCAGTTCTGATAAATTTACATTTATTGAAAAATGGAAAGGTTTATTCGATCCTTATTTAATTCAATCTTTTATAAAAGGTGGAAGTGGAGCTGATATAGCTCCCTTGGAAAATGAAAATAATGTGCTTGCTGGTTTAAGACCTGATTCTCAACGATATTTTGATTATCATCACTCTGCCAATGATACTTTTGACGCTGTAAATAAACGTGAGTTAGAATTAGGCTCATTTGCAATGACCTCCTTGATATATTTATTTGATAAATATGGAATTAATTATTAGAATTTGGAAAGTTTAATAGAACTAGATAAAGCCTTATTTGTTTTTTTAAATGCTCTAGGATCTGAGAGTTTTGACTCTTTTTGGTTGCTAATTACAGATAAAAAATCCTCAATTCCTCTTTATGTTTTGTTGATATTTTACATATATAAGAAATTATCATTTAAAGATTTTTTAAAGTATTTAGTCTTTATTGTTATATTAATTTTTTTATCAGACCAAACTAGTGGTTTTTTTAAAGATTATTTTCAAAGGTTAAGACCTTGTCATGATCAAGAAATTAACAGCTTTATAAGGATTGTAAAAGTGGGTTGTGGAGGATTATACGGATATTTTTCTGCTCATGCAGCTAATACTTTTGGTTTAGCAACTTTTTTTTATTTTACATTAAATAGATATTCAAAAAACTTTAAATATCTTTTTTTGTGGGCAATAATAGTTTCTTATAGTAGAATTTATGTTGGAGTTCATTTCCCTATTGATATTATCTTTGGAGCTTTAGTTGGATTTTTGTTAGGTTTTATTTTTTCATATATCTATAATAAATTTCACGTATAATGTTCTATAGAATTCAAGAATATAAAACACTTTTTTTAAGAATTTCTTTAGCATATTTTTTCTATTTTATTGCTAGAGTTCTTTTCTACTTTTATAATAGTAATATTATTATAATTGATAGTTTTAGTGAATTCCTTAATTTATGTTTAATAGGTTTAACTTTTGATACATCAGCTATTTTATATACTAATGTATTTTTCATATTAATTTCTTTAATTCCTCTAAAAAATTATAGCAAACCCTTTTTTCAAAAGGGAATGTTTTTTTTATATTTTTCGACTAACACAATAGCATATCTAACAAATTATATTGATTTTATATATTACAAATTTTCACAATCCAGACTAACAACAACTTTTTTTGATTTAATTGAAAATGAAAGTAATAAAACAGATTTAATGAGTTCTTTTGTTGTGGATTACTGGCATGTATTTGTGCTTTTTAGTTTGTCTATTCTTTTTTGGATTTATCTTTACAAGAAAATTGATTTAAATAAATCAAACTCGAAAATCCCTTCTTCATATTATTTTTTTTCATTATTGTGGTCTTTAGTTATAATTTTTGTTTGTGTTATTGGAGTTAGAGGAGGCCTTGGAAATGCTACAAGACCTATTAATATGGTTGACGCTCATAGATTTGTAAAAAAGGGAATTCATGCAGATTTTGTCTTGAACTCTCCTTTTTGTCTTATAAGAACTTATAATAAAAATTACTTTAAAAAGAAATCTTTTTTTATTGATTCCGAAATAGATTCGATTATTAAACCTATAAAAAAATTAAATGATTCTATCTATTCTAAACCTAATGTTGTTTTAATTGTAATGGAAAGTTTTGGAAGAGAATATATTGGTTCATTTAACAAAGATAAAGACATTGAGAACTATGTTAGTTATACTCCTTTTTTAGATTCTTTATCAAACCATAGTTTGATTTTTACTAATGCATTTTCAAATGGGAGACAATCGATTGAAGCTTTACCTTCAATTTTAGCAAGCGTTCCTTCTTTTAAAGTTCCCTTTACTTCTTCTCCTTACGCTAATCAAGAAATACAATCTCTTGTTTCCGTATTCAATGATCTAAATTATTCAACTTCATTTTTTCATGGAGCTCCAAACGGATCTATGGGTTTTTTAGGCTTATCTAACATATTAGGTTTTGATAATTATTTTGGAAAAAATGAATTTAATGACAACTCTTTATATGACGGGTATTGGGGTATTTGGGATGAACCTTTTTTAGGATTTATGAAAAATAAACTTAATAAGTTTGAAGAACCTTTTTTTTCTACATTTTTTAGTTTATCCTCTCACGAACCTTTTAAAGTTCCAAAGGAATACGATAATATATTTCCTAAAGGTAATGTTGAAATGCATCAGGTTATAGGGTATTCTGATAATGCCTTGAAAACTTTTTTTAATTCTTCAAAAGATGAACCTTGGTTTAAAAATACTTTATTCGTTATTACCGCTGATCATTGTAATCAGTTCTGGTATCCCTATTATAGAGAACCTATTAATAGATTCGCTATACCAATTATTTTTTATCATCCTGAAAAAAGCTTCAAAGGGGTAAATAACGAACTTTCTCAACAGATAGATATATTTCCATCTGTTGTAGATTTAGTAGGTTATAATAAACCTATTAACACTTGGGGAAGAAGTCTTTTCTCTAGTGCTTCTGATCAGCCATTTTCAATCCATTTTTCAGGAACTGTTTATCGTTTTTCAATGAATGATTTTATTTTAGTGTTTGACGGAGATAAAGTTATTGGAGTGTATAATATCAATGATTATGCTTTAAATGATAATATAATTGATGAGGTTGATTATTCAACAGAAGAAAAATATTTAAAAGCATTTTTCCAAGACTACATGGATAGAATAATCGAAAACAAGTTAAATTAAGTTTATTTTATAATATCCTTAAAGTTCATTTTAAATTTATTTATTCTTGGAGCTGAAACTTTCATGATGTACAAATCATTTGGATTTTTTTTCTTATAATCTTGATGATAATATTCAGCTATGTAGAATTTATTAAACTTAGTAACTTGGGTTGTTATATTTTTATATACTTTTTTATTTAAAAGATCTTGTATTTCTTTATCAATTATATTTTTTTCATGTGGCGATGTATAAAAAACTATTGATCTATATTGAGTTCCAACATCAGGACCCTGTCTGTTTAATAATGAAGGATCATGTGATCCAAAAAATACTTTTACTAATGTTTTAAAGTCAATGATATTTGAATCATAGACTACCTCAATAGTTTCAGCATGACCAGTTTTTCCGCTCATTACTTGCATATATTTAGGTTTATTTGTTGTTCCACCTGAGTAACCCGAATCAACTTTAATAACTCCTTTTAAGTTTTCATATATACTTTCAACACACCAAAAGCATCCTGAAGCAAAATAAGCTTTTGATAATTCTTGATTTTTAGTTATTACATCTGAATTATTAAATTGAATTATCACTAATGAAAATATTAAGAATTTATTTATCATATTT
>Ga0075444_10002410_pt1 | contig 11292 bp, 12 predicted proteins | sample CoawatmetaG01DNA_FD_76836 | JGI IMG/M metagenome (GOLD analysis project Ga0075444, IMG submission 76836) | Marine microbial communities from the West Antarctic Peninsula - Coastal water metaG017-DNA | ecosystem: Environmental > Aquatic > Marine > Coastal | place: Atlantic Ocean: West Antarctic... | reverse complement strand
GACTTGAAGATTTATCTGACTGCATCCATAGAAGAAAGAGCAAAAAGACGACAAGTTCAGTTGAAAAGACAAGGTAGCGAGGTTAATATGCGTGTCCTTTTACAAGAGTTAGAGGACAGGGATAAAAAAGATACGGAGCGTGAGCACTCTCCTTTAAAACCTGCAATAGATTCAATAATAATAGATACAAGTAATTTAGATCCAATAGGAGTAATAAAAGAAATTAAAAGCCAGCCTTTTAATTTCTTTAAGAGATAAAAAATATGTCAGCAAGTTTTGAACAGTTATTAGATGAGAATTTGAGCACAGTAATAATGAAAGAAGGCAGTCTAGTTACTGGGATTGTTATTGATATTTTAGAAAATCATGTGGTGGTTCATGTGGGTTTAAAATCTGAAGCAGCTGTTCAGAAATCTGAATTTTTAAACGGCCCAGGTGAATTGGAAGTTGATGTTGGAGATGAAGTTCAATTAACTTTAGAAGCAATTGAAGATGGGCATGGAAATACGAGGGTTTCAAGAGAGAAAGCTATCAAACAAGAAGTTTGGAAGAGAATTGAAGATTGTATGGAAGAAGATACAATTCTTAAAGGCTTAATTACAGCTTCTGTTAAAGGAGGAATGACTGTTGATGTTCAAGGAATAAAAGCTTTTCTACCTGGATCATTGGCTGAGGTCTCACCAACGAAAGATTTGGAACATCTAATAGGTAACTATGAAGAATTTAAAGTTATTAAGCTAGATAAAGATAAAAATAATGTTGTCTTGTCTAGAAAGGCTGTCCTTCAAGAGGTTAATTCTGAAGAGAGAGAAAAATTGCTTTCAGAACTTTCTGAAGGTCAAGTCATTAAGGGCATTGTCAAGAACCTTACCGATTATGGTGCATTTGTAGACTTAGGAGGTATAGACGGACTTCTTCATATTACTGATATATCTTGGAGTAGGATAAATCATCCATCTGAAGCTCTCAGTATTGGCGAAGAGCTTAATGTTAAGGTTATTAAATATGATCAAGAGGCAAAAAAGGTTTCTCTTGGTATCAAACAGCTCATAGATGATCCTTGGGTGGGTATAGAATCTAAATTGCCTATAAACACCTCAGTTATGGCTAGTGTCACAAATTTAACAGATTACGGTTTTTTTGCTGAAATAGAAGGCGGAGTGGAAGGTCTTGTCCATGTTTCTGAAATAGATTGGACAAATAAAAATATTCATCCTTCTAAAGTGGTACAACTGAAAGATAAAGTAGAGGTTATGATTCTTGAGGTTGATGAAGGAAAACGAAGAATTTCCTTAGGCCTGAAACAACTTTCAGAAAACCCGTGGCAAGTTTTTGCACATACACATAATGAAGGTGATCGTGTAACTGGTCTCATTAAATCTATAACTGACTTTGGAGTCTTCATAGAGCTCCCAGGTGGAATAGATGGATTAGTCCATCTATCTGATATTTCGTGGGATGAAAATGATCACGCGCTAAGGTCTCTAAACAAGGGGGAAGAAATAGAATCTCTCATTCTGTCTGTTGAAGCAGACAGGGAAAGGATATCTTTAGGTATTAAGCAGCTTGTTTCTGATGCTTTTAGTGATTATGCAGATAGTAATCCTAAAGGATCAAAGGTACTAGGAAAGGTATTGGACTTTAATGAAGATAAAATTCATTTAGAGCTATCGCAAGGTATTAACGGATATTTAACGCAGAAAGATTTTGCTAACTCGTTGACAGATAGCAATCTAGAATCTGGTCTTGAGATAGAAGTAGTTATAGCAAATATAAATAGAAAAGATCGTGAAATTATACTTTCACTAAGAGCTTTAGAAAAACAAGAAGAAAGAAGCGCTTTGCAAGATAATGCTGAAAAGAATAAAGAAATAGAAAAGGCCACTAAATCTAATATAGGCGACTTGATTAAAGCGGAATTAGGAGATGCTAAGAACGAAGATGAATAAATCAGAGTTAATCGAGTCATTAGTAAATAATTCTTATTTATCTAGGAAAGATGTTAACGATTGTATTGATGAGATCATTAATTTTTGTTCGGAAAGTCTTTCGCAAGGTAAAAGAATAGAGCTAAGAGGTTTTGGAACTTTCTCTACCAGACTAAGAAAAGAAAGGATTGCACGAAATCCTAAAACAGGTTCTTCAGTAAGGGTAGAAGCAAAACTTCATCCATATTTCAGGGCTGCAAAATCCTTAAGAACAAATTTAATTTCCTAATTATGTAAAGCATTTAAGCATTATCTCGTCATATGATATTCTTAATTTCATAAATAAAATGTCTGAGTCAGTTTTAAAAATAAAAAAAACATTCGAGCAATCAATAGATGTAAAACAGTCTATTATCGACGACAATATTTATGAGGTATTGATTTCATCTGGAGATATCATAGCTAAGTCAATAAGAAATGGAGGCAAGCTTATGCTTTGTGGCAATGGAGGCTCTGCAGCAGATGCTCAGCATCTTGCAGCAGAATTTTTGATAAGGCTAACGTCAGATGTAAACAGGCAAGGAATTCCTGCAATATCTTTAGTCCAAGACTCATCAACTTTAACTGCTTGCATAAATGATTATGGCCCTGATCTTATCTTTAAAAGAATCCTTGCAACACTTGGAAACTCCGGAGATGTTCTCTTAGCTATTACTACTTCAGGTAATTCAAAAAATATAATAGAGGCTATGAAAACAGCTAAAGAGAAGAAAATATTCTGTCTAGGTTTTCTTGGAAATGGTGGGGGTCAAGCTCTAGAGTATTGCGATGCTGCCTTTGTTGTCCCATCTAAAATAACAGGTAGAATTCAAGAGTCTCATATTACTGCTGGCCATGCTTTGTTACAATATATAGAAGATTTATTGATTGTAAGTGGTTATTTAGAAAAAAAATAAAGTAATGGGTTTCTTCACTTTTGCTCTTCTTTTAAGTTTCTCTTCAGTATTATTTTGTTCTTATCTTCTTATTTCTTTAAATACTTCAATTATTTCAGTTGATCTACTATTTGTTGAAATTCAATTAACCACAGGGCTAGCTTTACTTTACTTTTTATTAGCAGGAGTTCTAATTACGATAATTTTAGAAACTTTAGTAATTTTGAGAAAGGGCAAAAAAAGTAATGAATAGAAGAGCCCAACAACTTAGAGCTAGATTTTTTAAGATGCAACAAAGATTTTATGAAGGATAATGTAAGAAAAGAAATTCTTAATTCCATAAAAAGTTTATCTAGAAAATATTCAAGTCACCATATAAGGGAGTTTATGGATGAACAGAGGCTAAAAGATTTTCAAGTGAATTCCAATACTCTTTCTTTAGATTATTCAAAACAAAGAATTAATGAAGAGATTTTACAAGAGCTCTTGTTGATTCCAGATAAAATTGATCTTAAAAAATCGATTTCCCAAATTTCAGAAGGAACCTACATAAATTCAACTGAAAATAGAAAAGTATCTCACATGGTTTATAGAAACTTTAATAAGATATCAGGAAGTATGGCCAATGAAATAGGTTTGCAAGAAAAAAAACTAGAAAAATTTTTTCTAAATTTTGAGAATGATTTTAAAACAAATATTACTTCAGTTATTTGTATTGGAATTGGTGGCTCAAGGTTAGGGCCTGAATTACTTTCAGAGGTGTATGAAGATCAATCATCTCAAAGACAGGTTTATTATTGCTCTAGCTTTGATCTAATAGAATTAGAAAATCTGATTTCAAGCTTGAATTCTAAAAATACTCTTATCGTAATATCCTCTAAATCTTTTAAAACTCCTGAAGTTCTAGCTAATGCAAATCGTGCCATAGAGTGGATAGAAGAGTCAGACCCTAAAAATTTTATGAAAAGAATAATAGGGATATCTTCTAGCAATGAGGAAATGACAAGTTTTGGAATTATTAAAGATAATCAATACAACATTTTAGATTCACTGGGAGGTAGATTCTCGATATGGTCTTCGATTAGCTTGCCAGCAATCATTGATATTGGGTGGAATAGTTTTGTAGAATTTAAGAGGGGAGCGCAAGAAGCAGATGAACATTTTATAAATTCATCGTGGAGAAATAATATCCCAGTTTTAATGGCCCTTCTAAATTGTTGGAATATGAATGGCCTTGGAATAAATAATTTAGGAATTTTTACTTACGCTTATAGGATAAGGTCACTGATAAACTATTTATCTCAAATGGGTATGGAAAGTAATGGAAAGATATCTAGCTTTCAAGATTCACAACATAGTTTTAAAACTTGCCCTTTGATTTGGGGGGGCTATGGACCAACAGAACAACATTCTGTTTTTCAATGGATCTTGCAAGGTTCGTACTATGCAGCCTGTGATTTTATTGGTGTACATAATAATAATAATACTGCTTCAGACTCCTATCGAATGCTTCTATCTCAAATAACAGCTTTGAGCCAGGGGGAGAATAATAATAAATCAAGATTTAAGTCTGTAGAAGGAAATAACCCAATTTCTTTGTTAAAACTTAATAATTTAAGTCCCAGAAGTTTAGGTTTTTTAATTGCTACTTATGAGCATAAAATTTTTGTTGAAAGTCAGATCTATGGGATTAATTCTTTTGATCAATGGGGAGTCCAGCTGGGTAAGAAGTTAACAAAGATGTCTCAAGATGGTAAAGGAATGGAGAGTAAATTTTTTGACACAAATTTCTATTCTTAATAACATTATTAGATTTCATAGCTGAGACATGAAAAAAAAACTTAGACCAATCCTACTAGCTGGCGGAACAGGAAGCAGACTATGGCCTTTGTCTACAGAAGAGAAGCCGAAACAATTTATTCCTCTGTTTAAAGAATTCTCTTTATTTGATCTATCTCTTCAAAGGCTAAATAAGAGCTCTTTGTTCAAAAGACCAATCATAGTAACTTCAAAGAAGTACCTAGAATTAGTTCAGAGCTCTGTAAATAAAATGGACATTGATGTAAAAAAAATAATTCTAGAACCGGAAGCTAAAAATACTGCACCCGCAATAACTTTGGCAGTTAACTTAGCAATAAAAGAAAATCCTTATGAATTTTTTTTCGTAGCTCCTTCAGATCATTGCATTTCTCTAAATAAAAATTTTTATGATTCTTGTTCTATTATTCAAGAAAACCTTAAAAATGAAGGCCTTATTCTAATGGGGGTTAAGCCAACAAGGCCTTCTGGAGATTATGGTTATATTTTGGCAAATAAATCTAGCAAAAAAATTAAAATCGTTAACGATTTTATCGAGAAACCAAGTCTCCAAATATCAAAAGAACTAATTGCTAAATCTAATATTTTTTGGAATGCAGGCATGTTTGCCTTCAATGGCAATTGGTTGCTAAGAGTAATTCAAAAATTAGATAAAAGATTGAGCGACTCAATTGAGGATATTGCTGAATCTAATGTTAAAGAATCTTTATATTTTAATCCTGATGCAAGCAAATATTCTTTAATAGAGAGCTCTTCTTTCGATAAAAAATTTGTAGAGAAGGTGGATAATATTCTAATGACAAAATTAGATGCTGGATGGTCTGATTTAGGGTCCTGGGTGTCATTGGCCATGGCACAGAAAGATCCTAATAATAAAATAACTATTTATACTGATAAAATTCATGAACGAACAGATAAACCTTGGGGATTTTTTGAAAACCTTATGGAAACTTCTTCTTCAAAAGTTAAGCTAATCTCAGTTTTCTCTGGCGAGAAATTATCACTTCAGAAACACAAGCACCGTGTTGAAACATGGTATGTTATCCAAGGGAAAGCTCAAGTAACTAGGGGCAATGAAAGGTTTGAGTTAGAAGCTGGAGATTCTGTCACAATAGAAAAGAATCAGGTTCATAGGTTGGAAAGTACCTCGGTAGAAGATCTTGAAGTTATCGAAATACAAACTGGTAGTTACTTTGGAGAAGATGACATAGTTAGACTCGAAGATAGTTACGGAAGAAAAGATATTCACTAAAATCAATGCAAGCTTTACCTAATTCTAGAAACGAAATAATTAGTTTTCTTAGAGAATTACCAAAAGATGCAGGTATTTATAAGTTTATAGGAGAAAAGAAAATTCCTATCTATATAGGGAAAGCCAAGAATATAAAAAACCGAGTAGGATCATATTTTCAATTATCAGGTAGAACAGAAAAGGTTATAAATCTGGTAAAGGATGCAAAGTTTTTAGAAATAACTGTTACTTCAACAGAGCTTGAAGCTCTGCTCCTTGAGCAATTTTTGATAAAAGAATTCAAACCTAAATATAATGTCCAGTTTAAGGATGACAAAGGATACCCGTGGATAAAATTAGAAACCTCTAGTGATTTCCCTTCTGCTAAATCCTATTTAGGTAAGAAAGATGACAAAGAGACTTACTTTGGTCCTTACCCTAATTCTTATGCTGTTAGAGATACTCTGGGTCTTATCCAGAAAACATTTAAGCTAAGAAACTGTTCCGACAGTTTTTTTAAAAATAGGAATAGACCATGCCTTCAATATCAGATTGAAAAATGTTCTGCTCCTTGCGTAGGCCTAATAAGCAAAGAAGATTATTTACAAGATGTAAAGGCTACTTCGATGTTGCTTGAAGGAAAATCTGAAGATTTAATCACAGACCTATATTCTTCAATGGATCTTCATTCAAAAAATCAATCTTATGAAAAAGCTGGATTTTATAGAGATAAAATTTCAGCATTAAGGGATATACAGAGAAGTCAAAGTATTTCAGGTTTTTCAAAAGAGAGAGACGCTCTATATCTTGCTACTGTAAATGGTAATACAAGAATAGGAATTACACATGTTCATAAAGGCTGGATAACGGGCCATGAAAATTATATACAAGAAACAGAAGGTTTAGAAGAGTCAGTTTTTGAGACATTTATTAAAAGATATTATTTATCTAATAATTATTGTCCTCAGTCTCTTGTAATAGGACAAGAACTTATAAATAAGAAAGAAACTGAGGAGGCATTATCAGAATACCATAACAAAAGAGTTAGGATAATATCTAAGTCTAATCAAAAAGATAAGGGGCTTTTAGAAATTACCAAATCAAATACAATCCTTGCTTCTAGAGGAAAGTCAAAAGATACAAAAGATCTATCCTCCATTTTTGGTGCGCTAAAAAAACAACTCTACTTCAAAAAAGATATAAGAGTTATTGAATCCTATGATATCAGCCATCATTCAGGATCTGGAGCAGTTGGAGGTTGTGTGGTTTATGGTGAAGAAGGTAAGGTAAAAGAAAAATACAGATTATTTAATATCAGCAAAGATAACGCAGGAGATGATATAGCTTCTATGAAAGAGGTAATAAATAGAAGGTTTAAGAATAAAGACATTGGTTTGAGCAAGCCCAGTTTAATTATTATTGATGGAGGTAGAAATCATTTAAATGCTGTGAGGTCTACTTTAATAGAATTAGAATTAGGATTAGATGATATAGAGCTTCTTTCGATATCTAAAGGTGCAAGGAGAAAGGCAGAAATGGACTCAATTCATACATTAGAAAATCGTGTGATCAGAATAAAAAAAGGTTCCATCTCTCACTTGTTTATTCAAGAAGTAAGAGATGAAACTCACAGATTCTCCATATTGAATCAAAAAAATAAACAATCAAAATTATTAATGAGGTCAACTTTAGATAATATAAATGGGTTGGGGATAAATAAAAAAAAGGTTCTCCTTAGATATTTTGGAAGTCTAGAGCAGGTTAAAAGAGCAAGTTATAGCGATTTAATGAATGTCTCTGGAATAGGGCCAAAAATAGCTAGTTTGATTTATAATGAGCTACATTAAATGATCACGCTTGCAACAAAAATTACTTTTCTTAGGATAGTTTTGATATTACCCATCATCTACCTTACATATCTTGCAACTTTTTATACTAATTTGTTTGCATTAATTATCTTTATTTTTGCAGGATTAACAGATTATCTGGATGGCTTCATTGCAAGAAAGACTAATACAGAAACAAAACTGGGTGGTCTTTTAGACCTCCTAGCAGATAAACTTTTAGTAAGTTTAGTACTTATTTGGCTTGTTACAATTAACAATTCTCTTTTATTTGTCATTCCAGTATTACTGATAGTTCTGAGAGAATTTATTATCTCTTCTACTAGACAATTTATGGTCGAAATGCAGGGTAAGAACAATGTTCAAGTATCTATTATAGGAAAAAGTAAAACAACAGTTCAGTTGATAGCAACGGCATTAATAATTATTTCGCCTAATTTAGGACCTGATTTCTACAACTTTTCTTTGACTATTCTTTGGTTGGCATCTTTCATTTCTCTTTTCTCTCTTTATATTTACCTATCTCAATGGTTGCAGATGATAGATTAATGAAGATTGATCTAGTCTAATTTCTAATAACTACTAGAATGAGCATATGGCTGAGTAGCAAAGTGGTTATGCAGCGGATTGCAAATCCGTCTACGCCGGTTCGATTCCGACCTCAGCCTCCATTTAAGTAGAGTATAAAATGAAAGAAATCAAAGTAAGGTCTACTGAGGAAGGTGTTGAGGCAGGCCTTGATGTCTTAGCAGGAGCATTTACCAAGCAGGTAGGCAGCTTAGCCTTCACAGGTGGAAATTTTGGTAATGCCTTCTTAGAATCTTTTATTAAACAAGAAGTGCATCTAAAGGGAGTTTCCTTTTTTCAGACAGATGAGAGATATGTAAACTTGCAAAGCTCTTATTCTATTCAAAAAAATATTAAAGAGTATTTTCTTAATTCAGTTATTTATCAGAATTCATCATTCAATTTTTTTAATACTTCACATGGTATAAAAGACTGTCTGCAAGAAATGAATTTAGTTTTAGAATCTAAGAATTTAAAAAAGTTCGATTTCGTATTATTAAGCTTAGCTGAAGATGGACATTTAGCTGGTCATTTTCCTAATTCTATCTATCATTCTGACAAAAAATTTTGCTACACCTTGAATTCTTCTAAGCCACCCAAAGAGAGAATAAGTTTTTCAGTACCCTGGCTATTCGAAGCAAAAGTTGTTGTTCTTGCTGCTATAGGAGAAAATAAAAAAATAGCTTTAAGAGAATTTTTAAGAGGAAATAGTTTGCACTCTGAATTTTCAAGAAATAAAAATCTATATATATTGCGATCATAAAGAAGTAGCTTGTTTTTATAATTGCTTTAAAATTTTAATTAAATAACGTTAAATCAATTTAAAATTATAATGAGCCAATCAAACGAAGATTCTTCAATGTCCATGAAAGAGAAATCTAATGAAGCTGATTTATATGAACTTCTATCTTCAATATTCTCTCTTTTAAGAAGCAAGATAAGATATATATCCATATCTATAATAATATCAATATTAGGTCTAATCATGTACTCGCTTCTAGCGGAAGAAAGATTTACATCGACTATTCTAATATCAGCTTCGGAAGATGATGAGTCTTCTATGACTTCTATTTCTTCTCAACTTGGTGGTCTTTCAGCACTTACCGGAGGTTTAAATTTCCAGGAAAAAACTTCTAAGGTTGATATTAATTTAGCTATTTTAACTTCTAGATCTTTTTTAGAGGAATTTATAGAAAAAGAAAATTTATACCCTCTGCTTTTTGAAGATTTTAATAGTCAACCTCATAACGCCAAAGACTTATCTTGGAATTCTTACAAGGCGCTACTTAGCTCCATTAAAATAAAACAGGACAAAAAAACTGGTCTAATAAAGCTCTCTATTACCCAATCTAATGCAGAATTAGCTTCAACTTTAGCAAACAGTCTGATTTATGCTATAAATGAGAAAATTAGAATTGGAGATATTCAGGAAGCAAAACAAAATATAGAATTCTTACAAATGCAAATAAAAAATACCAAACTTACAGAGGTTAAGTCATTGTTCTATGCCATTATGCAAAAACAAACCGAAAAGGTTATGTTGGCAAATGTTAAGCAATCTTATGCTTTTGAGGTTATAAATCCAGGTTATCCGCCAGAGTTTAGATCTGCTCCGCAGAGAAAATTAATAGTTTTTGTGGGTACGATAGTAAGTTTTATAATAATTATATTATCGGTTTTTGTTTTAGAGTTCTTTAGAGTCCTAAAACATAAACTAAGTGAATAATCATTATTTCTAATTCTCTTTAATTCTAAATTTAGAACAAAATTTACTTTTTCTATAAGGGAAATTTAGAGGAGTGCTTCTAGGTAGGGCCTAACTCTCAATGATCAGATCCTGTAAAGAGATTGGTGGCTAATAGGTGTTAACTGGCGGGTTTATTGTTGTACTTGAGGTACCTTTTAATATAGAGTGCTTTCAAATTTATGAACTTTCCTAATAAAAATAATAAAGACATCAAGGGATTTGTTGAGAGTTATGCAGAGCAAGTAGATAAAGCTTACAAATCTATTGATTTAGATGAGCTAGACATCATAGCAGAGCTATTAATTTCTTCTATAATGACAAAAAAAACTATCTATACTTGCGGTAATGGAGGTTCCTCTGCAATTTCAGAACATTTTGTTTGTGATTTCTTAAAGGGCGCATCTACAGACACTTCAATTTCGCCTATTATCCATTCTCTTACAAGCAATATCCCTACACTTACTGCTATAGCTAATGATATAGATTACGAAAGTATATTTTCATATCAACTTGATAAGTATGCAAATAAAGATGATGTTCTAATATGCGTTTCTAGTAGTGGTAATAGTAAGAATATTATTAATGCACTCACTGCTGCTTCAGCTAAGGGAATAAAAACAATTAGTTTTGTAGGTTTTTCTGGCGGAGAGGCCATGGAATTGAGTGATTTTTGCATCCACATACCAGTTAATAACTACGGTATAGTAGAAGACTCTCATCATAGTTTAATGCATATATTATCCCAGTACGTAAGATTAAAAACCTTATCTAATCCCGAAGATCTTGGGAATATAATATTTTAGTCTTTGGAAAAGGCGTAATTATCTTCCAATGACACCAAGGAAATTAAATGCTTTAGTTACTGGAGGGGCAAGAGGTATTGGGTTGGCTGTAGTTAATAAGTTTATTAATTCCGGTTATAATTTTGTATCTACTGGTAGATCGCCCGGTTTTTTAGATTTATCTCAAGTTGAATATCACAAATTAGACTTTCTAGAAAGAAATTCACTAAGTAATTTTATTGATTTAGTAAAAGATAAAGAAATTACTCAAGCTATAGAATGCTATTTCAAAGAGATTATTTAAAACAGGAAGCATAGAGTGATGAATATCTGGTCCAATACCTCTACTTTAGAAGATTTTAGTAAAAATCTTTTATTTACAGATGATAAATCTAAAGCTGAGATAATCCTTATGGGAAGTAAACCTATTAATCTGGATG
>Ga0075444_10002399_pt1 | contig 11313 bp, 10 predicted proteins | sample CoawatmetaG01DNA_FD_76836 | JGI IMG/M metagenome (GOLD analysis project Ga0075444, IMG submission 76836) | Marine microbial communities from the West Antarctic Peninsula - Coastal water metaG017-DNA | ecosystem: Environmental > Aquatic > Marine > Coastal | place: Atlantic Ocean: West Antarctic... | reverse complement strand
GCTGAGGGCTGGCACGGCGTTCCCTACATCCGCCCGCTTGAACGCACACGCGAGTACGTCGCCATCATTCGTAAAATATTGGAACGAAAAGAACCGCTGCAGCACGACGGTTTCCATTATCAACTGCCTCTAACTGGACCCAACACTACGGGCGCGGGTAAACCTCTTAAGAGCGTCGCGCACCCTAATGCCGATCAGCCAATAGTCCTTGCCTCTATTAGCCCTGGCGGATTGCGTCTGGCAGCCGAGATTGCTGATGGTGTGCTGCTGTCTTTCATCGACCCCAATGCAACGCAGGACATTGTGGATCGTCACCTCGCCGATGGCTTTGCCAAAGACGGAGCACGCTGCACACGTGAGGACTTTACGGTTAGCACTTTTGTTAGTGTCATTGTGCATGATAATGTCTCTGAGGTGCAGGCAATGATGAAGCCGACCCTTGCTAGGCAGCTAGGCGGCATGGGCTCCAAAGGGAAAAACTTCTATGCGGAATTTGCTAAGCGAATGGGCTATGCCGATGAAGTAGACCAGATCCAAGCGTTGTATCTGACCGGCGAAAAAGACAAGGCAGCTTCAGCGGTACCCGCCGATCTCATTGACCTGACCAATCTTATTGGTCCGCCAGCACGCATTCGAGAGCGTCTTAGCATGTGGAGAGAGGCTGAGCAGCGCGGCTCACTCGACATGATGCTGATTACTTCTTCGCAGCCGGAAGCGCTGAACTTGATGGCTGAAGAATTACTTTAGCGAGTCAGACCCAATGATAAAACGCACGAGGATATAGATGTCGCTGTGCGTTCGAAAGCGGCCCGCGCGTGCTCCCTCTGCGCTGGATGCATTAAAAGCGTATGCGGGTGCACCTAAAATGTTGATGCCATGCGCTGCGGGTTAGGCCACATAACGCCCCGCTAGCTCCTGCATAATGCCCCGAAACTCTGACACGGTTTCATCAATAATCTCTTTGACACTCTTCACTGACTCGATGCGTCCGGCGACCTCACCCGACAAGGGAATAGCTGCCTCCATATCACCGCCGAAATATAATTCGGACAGATTGGCCATATGCTCCATTAAATCAAACTGCCCTAACAGCGCTAGAGCCGCGGTTCGTTCGGTACGCAATGCTCTCAGCGCAGGTCGTGCCTGCTGATTTAAAAAAACAGTATCCGTTGCCTTGGCCTGAATCACCGCCTCTTTCCAGTTGTCGTGCACCGGAGATTCTAAGCAAGACAACATACGTGTTCCCATCTGAACGCCCTCAGCACCCATAGCGAATGCACCCGCCATCGATATTCCATCACAGATCCCGCCTGCGGCAATAATGGGCACGTCGGTGTACGCTCGGATCATAGGTAATAACACCATCGTTGAAACAGGCCTGGGGTTTTTGAAACCTCCGCCCTCCCCACCCTCAACGATCAGTCCATCTACGCCGGCATCAAGTGCCTTTATCGCCATCTCCAATGTCGGAATAACATGAAAAACCTTGATGCCGGCAGCCTGAAATGCCTCTGTGCACACGTTAGGACTACCAGACGATGTAGTAACAAACTTGATGCCCTGATCGATAACGAAATCGATAATATTGCTGCCTTTCACATAGGACAGGGCTACGTTCATGCCAAAGGGTTTGTCGGTTAGATCACGCATCTTCGCGACCTCTCCTTTGATGTTGTCTAATTCACCTGAAGATGTTTCGATAATGCCCATGCCGCCGGCATTACTTACAGCAGAGGCCAACTGTGCGCGGGCGATCCAGCCCATGGGGGCCTGTATAATCGGATAAGCGGTGCCAGTCATTTCGGTGATGCGGTTGCTTATTGCTGCTTGGTTCATGATCGTCTTGCCCTTTCGATAGGTGTCGGTTTTTTCGCCTGCTTAATAAGCGATGCTGTAGAGCCTGCATAATATTGACACAGTATGTGCCAGCATGTAATTGTCGCAAGTCTTAATTCGATATAAATACGATATAAATACGGCGAATGACGTGCAGCGCAAATGCCCATCATCCGTTTCAAGGAGAGACCATTATGTATCGTGGAAACTACGGCCTAGTAGGCAACCAAATGAGTATGTTTACCCGCAAGCTGGAAGCACAGCTACGCTTTCAGGGCATACCCTGGTACTGGCACTTCAAAACACACGAAGGAGGCCCGCTGATTGAGGCGCGCACGGGCAGTCATTTTATTCCTGCCTTAATAACCCCTGAGAAATGGATGATCCACGATACTATCGCGCTGGGGCCACTGCTCAATGATCGATTTCATGGAGCACCTGTCATTCCAACTTCACCGTTACAACGTGCCTGTTGCTTTATTCTAGAGGATGCATTTAATCATTGGTTAGGTCGCGTATGCGTACATACTCGATGGTGCTATCCGGATAATGTCACCTGGGTTGGCCCCCGCTTTGGTGCGAACATGCTATTAAACCGATCAGTGGAAGAACCCTTCACCGAGCAGGAGTTGGTCGACCTGACACCTGTCGGGGAGATGATGTACCAGGCTTTTGGCAGGAACGCGTGTGAAGTCAACGGTGTTGGGCCTGCGCAGGAAGACGCAGTGCATGGGGACTACAACAACATGCTCTCAGCGCTAGACGCACATTTTGCGCAGAATGACTTTCTGCTCGGGCCGCGTCCCTGCCTCGCGGATTTTGCGTTGGCCGGAGCCTGTAAAGCACACTTTGTAACGGACCCGGTACCTAAAAGTTGGCTTGGAAAACATGAAACGATGCTCTGTGCCTATACCGATCGACTCTTTGGGGAGCATGATTTTTCCGAATGCGACTGGCTGGCGGACGACACTGTGCCGGAAACGTTAACCATCGTTCTAGACTATATTCAGCGAACCTATTATCGTTCCGCTGCGGCTAACATATCGGCTGGATTAGCCGGTGAGAAGTACTATCAGTACGATTATGGATTTGGTGTGACACAGGCGCGCACGCAGAGGCGCCTGAATCTGGCAAGGCTGCATGTGCAGGATGAATTGGTGCAGGTGGGGGCTTCAGCGAATCAGGCAATCAGCCGTCTTTTTATGGGTCGTGAGATATTGGAGTATTATTTCAACTAATCTTCTGACAATACCCGCGCCTATATGAATATAGAGCGTTTAACCATCACACAGTGGAGCATTCTAGATGCAGATCAAGGACAAAATAATTGTTGTTACAGGCGCCGGCAGTGGTATCGGTAAAGCCTTGGTAGAAAAGTTTATGGCTGAAGGCGCTAAAACCGTCGTTGGCGTCGACATCAACAGTAGCACGGCACAAAAGACCGCGGCAGAATTGGGCTGTGTCGCCATCTCCGCAGACGTCACTAAAGAGGATGATGTGAAACGCGTTATCGACGATACCGAAAATACCATAGGCCCTATCGATCTGTTTTGCAGTAATGCAGGCGTCGCCGTAGGTGCAAGCGAGCAATCAGCAAACCTCGAGTGGGAACTTTGTTGGAATGTGAATGTGATGTCCCATGTTTATGCTGCACGCCATCTGGTACCGCGCATGCTCGAGCGAGGTCACGGCTATTTTCTCAATACAGCGTCCGCCGCTGGCTTACTCAATCAGATCGGTGGAGCCGCATATGGTGTCACCAAGCATGCCGCTGTGGGGTTTTCCGAGTGGCTTGCGCTGACCTATGCACACCAGGGCATTAAGGTCTCTCTGTTGTGTCCTCAGGCGGTCCGCACGGCGATGACGGCTGATGCGAATGATCAGGGTACAAAGGCTGCGAGTGGTGATGGGATGATGGAGCCGGCACGACTCGCGGAGATCGTGGTTGAACATCTGGAACGAGAAGATTTTCTTATCCTCACGCATGAAGAAGTGAAAACGTATATGCAGCGTAAAAGCGCGGACTACAATCGCTGGATCGGCGGCATGAATCGCTTATTTCAAAAGTTGTCTGGAGCCGCCTAGGGGCCTTACTGCATATCCAGTTGAGCCACCGGTAAAAATTTATTCAAGCAGTCAGATACAGGCTTATTCCTCACGTAGCCTGAAGGCCAACACCTGCTGCTTCGTTTAAAAAAACGGGGTGAACGTCTGCTTGTTGGCCTAAAAATTATGGATGTGGTACTACAGATGAGCAGCCGCTTCACCGGCGTTAGAACTGATAAGCTTTACAAACTGCGGTATTAGTTCGACTGGCAAGTCATGCCCCATACCCTCGATCAGTTCCAGTTTTGCGCCCGAAATAAGATGCGCCGTATCAACGCCGCCGGACACGGGCACCAGCGGGTCATCCTTGCCGTGGATCACAAGCGTGGGCGCGACAATCTTTTTTAGCACCGCAACACGATCTCCACCTGCCATTATTGCGACCATCTGGCGCGAATGCCCTGCCGGATAATAAGAACGCTTGTAGCTGCGGTTCAGCTTGTCACTCAGAGCCTCATCGGTCGGTGGTAAGCCGGGCTGCCGATCAGTCGCCAGGTGCGCATTGCGTGCTGATGCATAAGCTGAGCGTCTCCTTTTACAGGACGTCGCAACATATGCAGTGCGATTTTACGATCCGGCCCCGGCAGTGATTTACGACCACTGGTCGACATAATGGACGTGAGAGATAGAACCCTACGGGGGAAGTGCCCCGCTACGATCTGGGCGATCATGCCGCCCATTGATGCGCCTACAATATGCGCAGACGCTATGTCCAGCGCATCAAGTAGTCCGATTGCATCGCTTGCCATGTCGTCGAGTGTGTAAGGCAGTGTTAGAGGCAGCTTAAGGCGCGATAAGAGCATGACTTTTAATAATTTCGGCGTGGGCAGGTTATCCATTTTTTGCGACAGGCCAATATCTCGATTATCAAAGCGAATAACGTGATACCCCTGTGCAACAAGACCGGTACAAAAATCGTCTGGCCAAGCCGTCATCTGAGTGCCGAGTCCCATTATCAGCAGCATCACGGGATCTTTCGGGTCGCCAAATTCCTCATAGGCCAGTTCAATGCCGTTGGCATTGATATACTTTTCGGTCATTCTTATCTCCGTCACAATATACCGGCTTGCAGGTCATGCAATACAGTGATTCAATCGTCGGCGTTTTCAGGATATCCGTGAGTGCCGATATTCCCTGACACCGGAATCGTTGCATTGTATATTTCACTATATGGCTTGCCAATCAACGAATGAAATTTTTTGACCTCGAGTGCACTATGGAAATACACAAAATAAGCGCGAGCAAGCCCTATGTCGTTTCAACTATCAACGAGGACACGCAGGTGCTGCGTGAGCGATTTAATGACTGGGGCTATCTGTATATCAAAGGCTACATTCCCTTAGCAGACTGTGAGGGTTTACTCAGTGCAGTGCTGAATGAGTGTGACCCGTATATTCGCCGCAATGCGTCCAGTTTGCCCCACCTTGAGGGGCAGCCATTTTTTGAAACGGACCCTATTTGGGATGAAATCTATCCCAAAATTCAATCGCTAGAGGCGTTTCATACGTTTTTTCATCAGCAGCACGTTCTCAATCTGATGGAAATCGTTGCCGGCGCCCCTGCTTTTGTTTATCCCATGAAAATGGCGCGAATTTCCACACCGAGAAAGATTGGCTTTGAAACGCCGCCTCATCAGGATGCGCACTCACACCACGCCGGACCTACAATGGCTGGGTTCTGGGTTGCTTTGCATGACGTGAGCGAAGCGATGGGGCGGGTCAAGGTGCTGCCCAAATCTCATAGGCTAGGCGTCCGCCCCGTTTTTAATACTCAGGGCGTTGGCGGTGTTCAGTGCGAGATTTATGAAGATGAAACGACCTGGCATGTTTCCGATGTTGAAGCCGGAGATGTATTGATTTTTCACTCCTGTACTGTCCACAAAGCCGAGCCAAATACGACGTCTGAAGCTGTCCGTATTAGCGTAGATACACGCTTTTGCGATCACGGCGCAGCGGTATTTTCAACCAATCTCGACCCACATCATGGGTGGCGGATAGAAGGATTGGACTGGCCCTCTATTTATAGTGGTTGGAAAAACACGCAATGCCAATATTACTGGCGCGATTATCCTGGGCTGTTTTAGTTCGCCGGCTGATCGCTTAGCAGATGGGCTGCGGCATTGCCAACACCCCGGTGGTGCATCACTGTCGAGTACTGAGGTGACGCTGGATCAGTCTAGCGAGCAACCACAGTCTGTCCTGTCCCCACAACGCTAGCAGCTCTTTCCCTGTTTCATCAAGCAGACGAAAACTGGGCACGCCCCAGAGGCCAGACGCGTACATCGTGGTGCGGTTATTTTCAAGCGATGCTTCCCAGCCTGACTGTCCCAACCTTTGCTTTGCCTCGCCCCAGTCAAGCCCGGCCTTGGCTACCATTTTTTTAACACCCGCGTCATTGTTCAGATTAGTGGATTCAACGAAGGCGCAGCTCAAAAAGGCACTGATTAACTCAACACCTTTACCCTGCTCACATGCCCATGGGTAGAGTGAGTATCCGACACGAGTAGGATTGCCGATAGGGTCATAGAAATTACCAAACGGCACGCCATAAGCTTGTGATTCCCTAGCAGCATCAGAAAATATATACATGCCTTTCTGGCGAGTAGCAGGCACACCGCGCATTACCATAGGAAGCACCGGGCGCACCGACAGCGTGACACCCGTATCGCGCGCAAGTTTAACTGCTCGGTCAAAAATAATAGCCGTATAAGGACTCCGCAAAGAGGCATAGACCTCCAGTGTCAGTCTGCCATTGTCTCGCAGTTGTCCATTCTCTATTGGTGGGCGAGGCATGAGCAATGGAGCCTCGCTGTGCTGATCGACTCCAAGGTCGCCAAGTCGTTGTTCTAGGTGATACAGCCTGTCAACGCCCCAGTACCACTCGCCGCTATAATAGAACATGCCGCCTGAATAGTGCTTCAGCTCGTTTTGGCGTGTGGTCCCCGCAGCGATACAGTCAATGGTAATAGCCTCAGAGGCGCACCCCAACTGCTGGGCAAGCTGTTTCAAGGTTAATTCGTCATCGGCCCATAGAGCGCGTCCCACTTCTACAGCATGCTCAACAAATTCAACAGAATTTTGCGCCGCAAGTATACTCGATGCAAGTTCCACTAACTCGGGAGACAGGGACTGCTCATGTTGAGGGAATTCCAAACCATACTCCGGCGCAACCTGCCAGGCATCACGCCGAGATAGCGCTAGCAGCAGCTCGGGTTCAGGAGAATTTTTGTCCTGCGGCCCCGCTACGAGGTGGCATACAATTTTTATTCCGTAACGTTTGGACAGTAACTGCAGCGCTTGCGCAGCAAGGTGGCTGTAACCGTCATCGACCTGATGGAAGTACTCGACCACGTGTGGCTGACCGAGCTTGACTCGTTGTTTTTCAAGTCGCGCGCGTCGCTTCAGCAATCGCGCTTGTTGAGAAACCCGGGTCATTACACGCGAAGTGAGCCAGCGCATTACCGGACTGGGATCCATGGTGGCCGCCCCGCCCTGCTCCTGAAAATTATCAGACATAGCAGCTCCTTCTAGTCGTTGACGATGATACGGCTCATTAACCGCGTTACCAGCTCAGTGCTGGTCTTTTTATTTAAGCCCTGGTGCTCCCGCAGTCGATTCCAGTACTCAAAGGAAGCGATCGAATCTACCAGCTCACGCTCTCCTAACGCGAGTTTTTTGAGCTCTGGCAGCCAGTCGTCGAGATCCTTACGCAATTGGCGTTGCGTTCGAATGTATTGTTCTCGAAGCACGGGATAGCGCCACGCTTGTGCTCTGTTCGTTAACAAATAATTCCCTGACGCCTCGTAAGCCAACGCGCGTTGTTCTACGGCGTGCTGGAGTCGCTCTTTCAAAGTGCCATTACGATCACCGCCGGCAAACAAGCCTTGATACTGCTTTCTGACTTCTATATCCAAAGTCGCAAACACACTTTCTACGTCGGAAAAATGGCGGAAGACAGAACGAAGGCCAACGCCAGCGCGTTCTGATACTTGCTGCGCAGTTGGGACCAGAGTGCCCTCAGCCACCAGTTTCAGCATGGCGTCGATAATGGCTTTTCGGCTTCGCTCACTGCGAACTCGGCGCCCGTCCGGCACGGCCTTTTGTGTTTTTTCATTTATTGTTTTTTTCATCACCGTATCCATCTGGCAAAAAATAGCGCGGAAGCACCGTTTTATCGACCGTTTTTAGGCCGTCGATACCATTGCCGCAAGGCGTTCGCTGATAATCTGGTTAGCGTCTGACATTATATTATCAACTAGCTGCTCGCAGGTGGGAATATCTTTAATAAGGCCGCCACACATTCCCACCGTTACCATTCCTGCATCGATATCGCCGGTGGTCCACGCAACATCCTGATTCTTCCCCGAGACAAGTGCATGTACTTGGCCAAAATCACCGCCGGCCTTCTCGATTTCGACAACCTTTCTCGCGATACTATTAGTATACACTCTGGCCGTATTACGAAAACTCCGAAAGATCAAAGACGTCTGCGTTTCGTCCATCTCAACAATTCGTTGCTTGATGTCGTTGTGAATGGGGGCTTCTTGAGTGACCATAAAACGCGTGCCCATGTTAATGCCCTCCGCGCCCAGCGCCAGCGCAGCAGCAAGACCACGGCCATCTGCAAAGCCACCTGATGCCACTACTGGTATTTTAAGGCGCTGGACTGCCGCGGGGATAAGCACCAAACAGGTAACATCCTCTTCGCCTGGATGCCCTGCACACTCAAAACCGTCTATACTCACTGCAGCAACACCAACCCGTTCTGCCTTAAGAGCATGGCGAACCGCGACACATTTGTGAATGACTTTAATACCGTGGGCGTTGAACGCCTCCATGAACGGCTCTGGACTGCGGCCAGCCGTTTCAACAATCTTCACTCCACTTTGGCAGATTACATCGACGTAATCGTCGTAGTTGATTTCCGTTGCCACCACGCCCACCGTCAGATTAACCGCAAACGGTTTGTTCGTAAGAGACTGGCATTTTTCAATTTCCTGCTTGAGCAATTCAGGTGTTGGCAGAGTCAGTGCCGTCATCACACCTAAAGCGCCCGCATTCGATGCGGCAGCCGCTAGTTCGGCAGTGCCCACACGCATCATGCCCCCGCAAATAATCGGTGTTTCGATACCAAGTAGTTCAGTGAGTTTTGTTTTCATAATGCCTTTGTCCACGGTAATGTCATTAAATCTTCGAAATGATAGTGTCAGCGAAGTGCGTAAGACCTGCTACCGGATCTTTGCCTAGTCCAAATATCGGCACGATGATTCGTGACGCGCCTGCATCCTCAAAGGCCTTGATAGCATCCATTCCACCCTGCATATTCCACATGCACGAGATTTCGACAGTGTCTGGGTCTCTTCCCACCGCAGCGCACGCCGCAGCTAATGGCGTCATTTTTTCTGCCAAAGCCTTCGGGTTATCTACGGGCAGGAACCAGCCATCGCCTTGGCGCGCTACCCGCTCATATATTTTACCTTTTGTACCGCCCATAATGATGGGAATTCCGGATTCCTTGTGAGGAATAGGATAACTTTTAAACCCCGACCAGTTTATAAAGTCACTCTGGTGCTCCACCACCTCGCCCGACCAAACTTTTTTCATAGCAACAATGTAGTCGTCAAAGCGTGCGCCACGACGCTCGAACGGGACACCCATGGCATCAAATTCTTCCTGCAGCCAACCAATGCCGGCACCCAGCATGAAACGTCCGCCTGATACAAAATCCAGACTGGCAACCTGTTTTGCCAGCAGCATAGGGTTAGCCTGCGAAACAATATTAACCCCGGTGCCAAGCCGCAGCGTTTTGGTGTTGGCTGCAATCGCCGTCAAAGCAATCAGCGGATCAACAAAGTTGGTTTCTGGCCTCGCACCCATTTTTCCGTCGGCATTGTATGGATATTTCGAGGCGTAATCTTGGGGGACAATAACGTGTTCGAAGGTCCACACCGATTCGATGCCGACGGACTCCGCCAGCTGGGATAAACCGACGACCTGTTCGATACTTTTTACGCCAACGTTGACGGGTACTAAGCCAAATTTCATTATTTTTACTCCTTTTGGGATACTACAAATGCGGCAACTGTCCTTCGACAAGTTCCAACTGCCCTGCCCTGCGTTCAAGCCAGTGGCTAATTGAAACGTTCAGGGCTGAACGGCCGCCGATACTATCGAGCAACGTATCTGCAGCAACCCTAGCATCGCCGTTTAGGGACTGGTAGTGGAGCCAAGCGCGCTGAAACAACCATTGCGCATAGCTACTGATGAATCGCTCTCCGGTAGCAGGCCCGGAAGTAAAGGCGTGGTGACCTAGAAATCGCGGAATGTTGCCGCCCGGTGTTTCCCGCAGCCATGCACTGTTGTGCTTAATAACATCCAGTACATCGGGCAGTTGGTCACAGCACATCGTTTTGAGTATAGGCAGTAATGTGTCGGGAATGACATCATGCTCAAGAAACTGTCCTGAAAGAGGCTGAGGCCCATTCATTCGTTCTACCCAAGCATAGACGCTGGGAGCCCGCTGCTGCATAAGTGCTTTGGGAACTGGGTCGCGACCCAGATGCGCATACAGTGGCCCCATCAGGCCATAATCGCCAATGCTGGGGCGCGACCCCAACAGGAAGTCAAATTGAGAAAAGTGCTGCTCCAGCTGGTCCAGCAAAGCGAGGTAAGTTATCTCGATCCCGGGAATGGTGTCCGCGGTGATCCCCAGATGGGGAACCATCGCGCTGAAAGGTTTAGAGATCGACTCGCCAATGGCGATCTGCTCCTCAGTACTCGCCCCCGGGGCACTCAACCGGCCAAACTCAGACATTACAAAGTCATACTGCTGATCCAGCACGCTCCACCGATAATGCATGGCGGGAATCATCAGCCACTCATCGCCATACAGCTCCAACAGCAATGCAACAAGACGCTGCACCGGCGTTTCGGGATAGACTGAGAAGTCAGGGTGTCGATCCTCTAGAAAGTCGATAATATCGGTCGTGTCCTGAACATACTGACCCTCAGCGGTTTCCAGTATCGGGATAATCGGGGCGCCAATATTGGGCAGAATGACATCCAGATAGACCTGCCGTGAGGCGGTCCGCTCCTCCCAGTTCAGCCCCTTATAACGCATATAGGCACGCACCTTGCCCGTAAATAATGAGTGCTCAGAACCGTAGATAATGTAATCAGCTGCCATGGAAAGCTTTCCTCCTCGTCGCTTCAGGTGACATCGGCAGTGTTAAGGCTCCAGAACTGCAACGCTGGTCGTTGGGGTCGGGAAGACTGCCGTCTATTGGCACCCAGTGTGTCAGTATCGACCCGTTTAATCAAACTGGACACATAAGCCCTGGGCAGGTCGAGCGCGAGTTGCGGGGTATATCTG
>Ga0075444_10002398_pt1 | contig 11314 bp, 9 predicted proteins | sample CoawatmetaG01DNA_FD_76836 | JGI IMG/M metagenome (GOLD analysis project Ga0075444, IMG submission 76836) | Marine microbial communities from the West Antarctic Peninsula - Coastal water metaG017-DNA | ecosystem: Environmental > Aquatic > Marine > Coastal | place: Atlantic Ocean: West Antarctic... | reverse complement strand
TGCCCGAAGGAGAATTTTTAAAGGAAGTCGCAGTAAGTTGGGGAGTCGATCCTAGTGCAATTCATCTAACAAAAAAAGTTCAGAATACAGATCAAGAAGCGAGCGCTGTCTCTGAAATAATTTTAAAAGGACAAAAAATTGCATTAATCACATCAGCGTTTCATATGCCACGGGCAATAACAGTTTTTGCAAGTAAAAATCTTCAAGTAATTCCTGTACCCGTGGACCATAGGTCGAGTGCGCAAAAATTTCAAATCATGGAACTTTTACCAGATCCAGGCGCTGTAGAAAATATAACATTGTTTATCAAAGAGCTAATTGGACGCACTTATTACTCTTTAAAAAATTAAAACTATATTTGGTGAATTAATTATTAAGAAAAATGCAAAGGTATTTTGTCGGCACCAACAAACTGAATGAGAGTAATTTTATTAAAAATATTTGTATATCTGTGTAAACCCCAAAAGGCCCACCCAGATATAAAATCTAACGCCAAAATGAGTAATAAATCGATAAAGGTCTTTTGTTTTTTAGGTAGTAATATTAAGCTAAGAATTGACAATATGTGATTCTTTGCAATAAGATTTTAACCCATTATTTTCAAAAGGCCTTAATTTTTCATGCAACATAATACTTCTATACAATTCATTAACCATGCAAGTATTTTAGTAAAGCATGGAAATATCTCGTTACTCAGTGACCCATGGTATCAAGGAGATGCATTTAATAAAGGTTGGCGTTTAATACATGAATTACAAGATGATGAGATTGTCACACTTTTAGATAGCGTTACTCATTTATGGATTTCTCACGAACATCCTGATCACTTTTCAATTCTATTTTTCAAAAAGTTTGAACAAAAGTTAAAGGCTGACAACATTCAAATTCTTTTCCAAAAGACTAAAGACAAAAGAGTCGAAAGTTTTCTCTTTAAATCTGGATATAATGTACAAATTATTGACTTTAACTGTTGGATTAAGCTTTCTAATGACTTTGAAGTTTTATGCATTAAAGATGGATTCTATGATTCAGGTCTTGCGATTAAAACAAGTGATAAAACTATTATTAATTTGAACGACTGTGAAATTAAAGATAAAGCGAGATGCGAAGAAGTACTTAAATTAACCGGCGAATGTGATATCCTTGCTTCTCAATTCAGCTATGCTGCATGGAAAGGTGGAGTTGAAAATGTAAGTTGGAGAAAACTTGCAGCAAAAGATAAAATTGAGACTATGAAGCTACAAGTGTCTTATTTTAAACCTAAAGTTATAATTCCATTTGCTAGTTATGTTTACTTCTCAAATTATGCAAACTTTTACCTAAATGATGCAGCGAATAAACCCATTGATGTAATCGATGCTTTTATGGACCATCGTACAAAGGTAAATGTCATGAAACCTTTTGAGGTTTTTTCTGATATTGGAACAGAAATAGATAATACGGAATCAGTAAATTTTTGGAATAATGCATTCAATGAAATTGATCAGAATAGCCTCATAAAATACGATATTATTCCACTAACTCAACTTGAAGCATCTTTTGGAAATTACAAAAGTCGAATTTTCAAAAATAATGCCAAATGGTTTATGTGGCTAGTAAGGTATCTATCCCCAATATCAGTATTTAAACCATTGGTCATTAAGATCACTGATTTGGATGTCAATATTACTTTAGACCTATTTGCAGGCTCTCTACAAAAATGTACTTTAGATGCGGATATTAGCATGTCTTCAGAGTCACTTAATTTCATTTTATCCAATACATTTGGGTTTGACACTCTAACTGTAAATGGGTGTTTTGAAGAGATAGTAAATTCAGGCTTTTCACGGGCAGCTAGAACACTGGCAATTGAAAACTTAAATAATATGGGTATTGAATTTCGCCCTAGTATTATTTTCAATTACCAATTAATGATAATGTTTACATCTAGGCTTTGGGCAGTTTCCAAAAAACTTAAGCTGGCTAAAAGAACTTAAGAATTAAAATAGCCAAAGGCAGTTTTGATAATTCAATAAGATAGAATAACCTTTAATACGATTAAATACTATATTTGTTTGGCATCACAAGGTTTTCTAAGAGGTCTCTTATAATCTTTTCTCGGTTAAACACCACTCCCAACAGGTACTCATTCTCTCTAATAAACTCATCTTTCTGTTTGCCACCCATATTTATGCATTCCTGAAACAAGGTACTTATTCCCACAACATCAGATGGATGAGCATGGCAACCAAGATTATAGCTCTTCACTAAATCTGCCGTATCGCCATTTATAATAGCGAGGATAGGTTTCTTGGCTGCAATATAAGTCTGTATTTTAGCTGGGACGGTTATAGAAAATACAGGTTCATCTACCAGTGATACAATTAAAAAATCACTTGCCTTGTAGAATGCAGCCATCATCTCACGTTTTTGCTTACCATGAAAAACGATTTTCGCGTTGTTCTTACCAAGAGCTTTAAGCTCATCTAGTTTAGGTCCATCGCCAACAATATTAAGTTGACATTGTATTTGATAATTATGCGGTATCAAGCAAAAAGCACTTATAATATTTTCAAGATTCTGTTGCTTGCCAACATTTCCTGCGAAGGTAAAATGGACTAAATGCTCTTGACTTAGAACAGCAGGGCATAAACTCATATCCAAATCATCTGCCCAATTAGGCAGATATTGGAACTTTAAATTATGTCTAACATACGGTCTTAATTTTTTTTCAAACCCCTTACCAGAGATAGCAATAGAAGAAACATTTTTATGCATAAACTTAACAAAACTATCTAATAAATAAGTGGTAAGTTTATTTTTACTAAAACCAAATGCATATAAACTATCAGGCCAAATATCCTGCACCCAAAACATAAGTGGTTTTTTATACATTTTACTAGCAATTACCGCTGGTAGCATGCTTGTTAAAGCACCAACATTGAAGCCAAAGATATAATCATATTTGCGCCCAATAAATATGGCGACAATAGTACCCAGACACATAAAATTTATAAATCTTAATAATTTTTTTAAAAAATTCTCTCGATAACCACTAACTGCTCGAACCCTATAAATATTTATTTCTTCAATTGTTTCTTTATAAAAAAATCTATTCTTATAACCTGGAAATACCTTACCTAGCGGGTAAGTAGGCGTTAAAGTTAATACGTCGACAGCATATCCTTCTTTTACCCAAGATAGAGCAACGTCATTTATCTTAAATTCTTCAGGTAAAAAGCATTCTGTTACAATTAAAATTTTTTTATTTTTAGGTAACATTATTTAAGCCTATAATGAGGATATAACTGTCTTTGACTAACCATTAATGCAACCATTTCAGCAATCATCTCATCATATGAAGGGATTTTAAAATCTATTAATTTTCGCGTATCTGCAAAGCTTTTATTATTTTTTTGTCCATCAGTTGGAATAATTTTGATATTCGCACTGGTGTATTTTTGAAACAAATTAATAAGGTGAAATTTACTGATAGATGTGTTATTTGTCACATGATACAAACCAATTATATCTTTTCTGATTGACCATTCCACAGCTCTAGCAAGTTCTACACTAGTAACACCTGACCAAATAGATTTGGTGTATCCCGAAATAGTACCTGACTGTAACATAAACCAATGAAAAAGCTCCGAGCCATCTTTTTTCAACTCAGGCCCTACGACAGATGTCCTTAAAGTTAAGTGATTTTCATCTATTATTTCACCAAGGTTTTTAGTTTTGGAATACATTCCTAACCCATCTTTACGATCAGTTTCGATATATGCAGAGTCATTTTCTCCTGAAAAAACACAATCTGTTGATATATGTATTAACTTCGCGTTAATCTCATCTGCAAGTCTTGCCAATCGATGTGGAATATATGCATTAAGAAAAATAGCATTTTCTGGATTTTTATTAGATTCATTTATTAATATACCCATACAATTAACAATAATATCAGGGGCTACATTAGCTATACTATTTAAAAAATTGAATTCTTCTCTTGCATCTAATAAAATAGTACCTCTCTGAAGTTTCTTCCGATATGCAAAATCATATAATTCATACTGACCATTTGCTTGAAGATAATTAAAAACTTGATGACCGATCAATCCAGTAGATCCAAGAACCAAAATTCTTTTTGTCATATTATCTATCCCTTGCGCCAGACTGTTCTATTCACATAATCAATATGTGAGACAATAATCCTCAGTATCTTTTTCGATACATTATCAGTTTCATAATCTTTAACTGGTTTGATAACTCTGCCAAATTCAGCTCTGTGAGTTGTTGCAATATCAACGGACTCTATTACTCGATCCTTACTCAGGCCAGACATTATAACAATGGTTTCATCCATTCCTTCAGGGCGTTCGTGAGCCTGCCTAATTGTTACGGCAGGCAAATTAAGGATTGATGCTTCTTCAGAAATTGTTCCGCTATCCGAAATCACACAAAATGCGTTCATCTGGAGATTGTTATAATCATGAAAACCATAAGGCTTAGAAAATCTAATTAGCTTGCTTTTGTTTTTGTACCCTATGTCATCAAGCTTTTTTCTCGTTCGTGGGTGGGTTGAAATAATTATTGGAAGTCCATATTTATCATCCAATGCCTCAATTGATGCTAACAAATCTGAAAAATTCGATGGAGAATCCACATTCTCTTCCCGATGAATACTCATAACTATATAATGTTGCGCTTTGAGCCCTTCCTTATCTAATATGTCACTAGATTTAATTTTATCAATATTAGCATTTAATACTTCTTTCATTGGTGAACCCGTTTTTATAATTGTTTCAGGTGATATGCCCTCAGCTATTAGATAACCTCGCGCTTGTTCAGAGAGAGGCAGATTAATATCACTCAAATGGTCAACAATTTTTCTGTTTATTTCCTCTGGCACCCTTTGATCAAAGCATCTATTGCCAGCCTCCATATGAAAGATCGGAATTTTTCGCTTCTTTGCAGGAATTACACTTAAACAACTATTCGTATCACCATAAATTAATATTGCATCAGGTTTAATTTGCCCAAATATCTTGTCAGCCTTTGCTATAATATCTCCAATGGTCTCCGAAGGAGTGCCTTTTACTGCATCTAAGAATATATCTGGTTTTCTAAGCTCTAAGTCTTCAAAAAACACTTGATTGAGTTCATAATCATAATTTTGGCCAGTATGAACAATAATATGATTAACATGCCGGTCTAACTCTTTAATTACCTCACTAAGCTTAATTATTTCTGGCCTAGTACCTACGATAGTCATTAATTTAATTTTAGCCACTGACACCAAACTCCTTTAAATCATCTTGAATTTCTCTAAGGTTTAGAAGAAGATCTGTTAATTCTTCTTCGTTTAATCTGTAAGTATTATGAGAATGATATTCGTCTGCTTGAGTTATTATTTCTTCACCTTCTTCAAAAAACTTTTTGTAATTCAGGTCCCTATTGTCTGCTGGAATTCTGTAATAATTATCTATATCAATAGCCTTCACCATTTCTTCTTTTGTTAGAAGTGTTTCATAAAGCTTTTCACCATGCCTTGTACCGATAGTTAGGATTTCATGATGAGGTTTGCCAAGAATTTTAAATATTATTTTGGCAAGCATTTGAATTGTGGTAGCAGGTGCTTTTTGAACGAAAATATCACCACTTTTACCATTTTTAAAAGCAAACAATACCAAATCAACCGCTTGATCAAGGCTCATCATAAATCTGGTCATTTCCGGATTAGTTATAGTAACTGGCTTGTCGTTCTTAATTTGATTTATAAATAATGGGATGACTGAACCTCGGCTGGCCATTACATTACCATACCGAGTGCAAGCAACCATAGTTCCTCCCTCTCTTCGTCCTTTTGCAACTATGACTCGCTCCATCATGGCTTTACTTACGCCCATAGCATTGATTGGATAGACTGCTTTGTCTGTGCTAAGAGCAATAACTTTCTTAACACCAGCCGTTATTGCAGCATTTAAAACATTTTCCGTTCCAATTATATTCGTTTTTACAGCTTCCATTGGATAAAATTCACACGACGGCACTTGTTTAAGAGCCGCTGAATGAAATACAAAATCTACTCCGTTAATCGCATCATCAATAGATGCCCTATCTCTTACATCGCCAATATAGAACTTTAGCTTATCGTTATTATAAAATTTTCGCATATGTTCTTGTTTAAGTTCATCTCTCGAAAAAATTCTTATCTCTTTAATTTCAGTAGTTAACAATCGCCGTAATACAGCATTACCAAATGAGCCTGTACCACCAGTAATCAATAGAACTTTATTTTTAAACATCTAGCACCTCACCAACTACTTCTAAAATAATAGTAATTTTCTTAATTTTTAAGTTAACACCCACATTACAGCAGAAATAATCAATTTTATAAAAGTTCTCGTTACAACTTTACAAGCAAAAAATCTATCATGATGATTGTTTTCTCAACGTCATGCATGCTGTTATCGTATTTTTCCTCGTCAACAGCGATAAATATATCAATAATTGTATTTTATAAACTTAAGGCAATTACAATTAAATTTAACATACGTCATTATTTTCTTGATTATTAGGTACTTATTTATAAATCTTTCAGTTTAGTATCAACTATTTGCAAAAATTCTTGTGTTGCAGTTTTATAATCAATCATTTCTGATGCTCTAAAAAGAGATTTTTTTTTCATAAGACTTAATTCATTATCATTAGCCAATAAGGTTTCTAATTTCATAAGTAATGCTTCTTCGCTATAAGCATCAAAATAATCTGCACCATCTCTGCATGTAAAGGGCATAGCAGTTATATCTGAAGCCAAAATTGCGGCACCACAGGACATAGCTTCAATTAAAGTGTATCCACTGCTTTCACATAACGAAGGAAAGACAAATAACTTACATGTAGAATATGCAAATCTGAGCTCATCTTTGGCCACCATGCCAGTAAAAATAATATCATCTTGAAGGCCAAATTTAAAAACTAATTTTTCCAATCTTTTACAATATCTTGGATCAGCTTTTTTTCCAGCAATATATAGCTTTTGAGCCGTAGCGTTGTTTTTCTTGTATGAAGCAAAGGCTCCTATTAGACGCTCAATATTCTTATAAGAATATAAATGAGAAACACATAACAAATCTTCCTTATTAATAAGGGAGATTAAATTTGATGATTTAATTTGTTTTGGAAATGGCTTATAAAAATCATCCTTTCCACATTCGATTAAAAACTGAAATTTACCCCGGTATTTATACTTATCTTCAAATAGTTGTTTCGAGTAATATGATTCATGTATCACAACATTAGACGAATAACCTGATAACAGAATAAAATATTTATTAACAATTGTATGAAATTTATCACGTAATTTTAATCCAACGTAAACATCTTTGCTAAAGGGACCAACTGTTGCTATCCATTGCGCTTTAATCTTGGTTGTTTTTATCATGGGAGAAATATTTCCAGGACAAAATAAAATATCTAAGCCATCAAAACTGGACGATATAGGTAAAACTATCTGACCCCAAATAACTCTAAAAAGATTACCATAGGAAGCTGAGCGGACAAGCCTAATAGTACATTTATTTAATATATCTGATCTTATTATATCAATATTTTCTTTTTTTGTATACAAAATTAGATCTGACTTAGTATATCTGTTTGACAACTCTTTTATGAATTCCAATAAATGGCCTAAGGAACCACCATGTGGAGTAAATGTTGCATCTATTCCAATTTTCAAATTTTCAATCTCCCCTTACAAAAATAGAAACCTTAGTGAGCAGTGTCAGCACGATAAAGACGATTCCATAAAATAAATAGTTTAGAAAACATTTGAATTATAATACCAAGATACTTTTTCATAATTAAAAATAAGCACCCCTTTACTCAAAATCTATTAACTTTTAAGAGATTTTTCAAACCCAGCATACTAATAGCTTAATCAAAATCCAATTTTATTATTATTTTTTGAAAATATATATAAGATATATTAACCCAATGATTTCATTTTGATCATCTTTGCAACATAGATGAGACAGACAATGCTGTTTTTTTTATCTCTTCAATTCAGAAACTACCTTATTAATTTGCTCAGGTTCTAATCCATACCAAATTGGCAAACATATATGTCTATTTTTAATATTACAGATATCACTTCCTAATGCATAATCATAAACAGGAGACGTTCTAGTTTTAATTGTTAAAAACTCATCAATAGGGTCTTTTGATTTTGATAATAATACAAACTTATATAAATTAGATCGTTGGCCATTTACCAACGGATCAATGTATTCCCAACCATAATCTTCACACGCAGATATATATTTATCAGCAATTGAGTATTTATTTTCTATAATAGCGTCAATCTCCCTAAGAACAGAAAACGACATTAAGGCGCCAATTTCTGACATTCGATTATTGACTCCTAATTCTAACTTTTGGTCGAAACGATCATAAATTGAATATTTATCTACCATCTGAGATAATTCTTCATCATTAGTAATAACAATCCCACCCTCCCCAGCAGGTACCGCTTTTGTCGCGTATAACGAATACACACCGGCATCCCCAAACAAACCCGTATGCTTTCCATTTAGAGTAGAACCAAGACTGTGAGCACAGTCCTCAATCAAAGTCACTCCTGTTTCTTCACACAATTTTGCAATACTTTCTATATCCGGATTAGCCCAACCAGCTATATGCGTTAATAAGAAAACACTCTCACGAGGGTTTCTAATTCCCGCAATAAAAAGTGCCACTTGTTCAAAAGTTGGCATCAAATATTCCAAGGAACAATCTACAAACCCAATTAACTCAAGTCCCGATGTTAAAGACATAGTTTTGACACCGTACATAGTATTACTTTGGATAAAAATATATTTTTTATTTCTGAACGTCTTAAGAACTTGGAGAAGTGCTAATATACCAGCACCATTTGAATTTACTGCGAGGCCATAAGCTGAAGAAGTATAAGAACATGCCCAATCCACAATAGCTTTGTTCCATTTCCCTTCAGCTAGGTTACCTGAAGTAAATATTTCTTTATAATTTGCATCAAAATAATCAACTGATGCACTTGGTAATTTTATCATTCCCATATTATTTTTCTCTATTTTCCGACAATTTCTTGCCACGTGGTTTTGGAAATCAAATCTGACTCTATGTTTCCATTTTCTTGGTTTACTGTTGTAATAGGATTCTTATTATATACCCTTCTATAAAATTCTGGGGCCATACTAAATGCTAATGTAAATTTTCCTAAGACTACAGACCACATTCTTGAGGTATGTTGATTGATATGATATAAATAGTTTCTTTTTTCTCTTTTTTGTACCAACTCTCTTTTTAAGCCAACGTAATCATCAATTACTACGATTCCTGGATTCCTTTTTTTATGTTCTGCAATAATATAATCGAGATATAACTTTATTTCAGCCTCACTTTTAACAGTAATGCCACCAGCTAATCCAATCCCATTTCCCTTTCTTAATAAGTTGATACATGACTTCGTATGATAATCGAGTTCCACAAAACTCTTCTCTTTCTCAGGAATGTTTTCTACTACAGCCATGGGAGCATATCCAGTAACTATTGGTATATCAAACTGTTTTGAAATGACGTCAGGACTACAAATCACTATATTATCTGCTTTATATTGATTGCCCGAAGTTGCCACGAAAACACCAGAACTCGTCTCATTGATATTTTCCACTGGCTCCGAAGTAATAATATCTAATCCACCAAGACGAGCAGATGAAATTAAGTCAGCCAACAATATTCTAGAATTCATTGTGAAATCTGGGCTATCAACTGAAAAAAAATTCTCACTTGATATCAATTGTTTATAAATATGATCAAATGAATACTTTAACCTTATCTTTGAAGAACTGTATTCCGAACCACCCGCATTCCTTCTTAACCAGTCATGATTATTTATCAAGTTTGAAACATTAACTGACCGAGATACTAAAGTCATCCACATCGGATTTAATTTTCTAACTTTGTATCTATACTCAATATAATCTTTATTAAACCAGCCAAGATTCTCTCCCCCTTCGATCAAAATACCACTTTCACTTTTAGCCAAATTCATTTTTGTGAAGTTGCTATAGTACTCAAACAAATCATCCATTGCTCCTAATAAATATCTTGTAGTGTTCAAATTATCAGGAACTAATGAGTACAATGCTCCCGTATGTAGCCATTCATGAAATAGCTTACTTGTTTCAGAGGCTATTTGTTCATTTTTTTCAATTAATAAAACTGATTTTCCCTGGCGACATAAAATTTCAGAAATAGAAATGCCCGCAATTCCACCACCAACTATTATCCAATCATATTTTTGCTCACTCATGATACATTTTGACCGTCTGCTTAGTTAACTAATTAACATATTTTATCACTAATAAAATTATAAAGGCTTTTGCTAATCTTTAATTAGCATTATTTTTGTAAAACATAAATTTAGAACCATAAGTTCACTTTTCTATTCGTACTCTTTGCCTTAACATTACCAATAAATCTATAAAAGACCAAAAAATGGCTTTCACATATTCTTTGAAAGTAACAGAATATTTTAACCGCACGATTGCTCCATCATAAAATGATCGAATTATTACTTTCGGGCATACTAAATAGCGCAAATGAATTTCTGGGAGATTATGGAACTTTCCAACACTTCTCGACCTAAGCCAAAGATCATGGTCTTCAGCTCTTTTACTCAACTCATTATAACCACCCATACGGTCAATGAATTCTTTTCTCATCATTATAGTAGAATGAAAAAATGGCGATGTTTTAAAAATATGTTTTACAATGTTTTCATGCATCTCTGGTTGAATGAATTCTTCTAAATAATTACCCTGACCATCAATTAATATTGCACCAGTGCCAAGGACATCAATATCAGAATTTAAATCCAAAAATACTGTTTGGCACTTAAGCCTATTATGGAAGCTCTCATCATCCGCATCCATTCTTGCTATATATTTTCCTTTAGCTCTTGCTATTCCTATATTTAAACTTTTTGCTAAACCTAAATTAACCATATTTTCGATTAAAATAATTCGTTTATCTTTACTTACAAAAGTATTAATAATTTTTTTAGTAAGATCTGTAGAGCCGTCATCTACTATTATAAGTTCCCAATTTACATATGACTGATCAATAATAGACTTGATAGCTTTTGCTATTAATGTTTCTTCATTAAACGCACTCATTACTACGGAAACAACCACGTGATCTTTCATAATATTTGAACCTCAAATAAGATTTTTTTTAAAATTTGAATGCTAACTTTCCAAAAAAGTTAGTATTTCGATTTTTGCTTTGCTCACAGAAC
>Ga0075444_10002394_pt1 | contig 11323 bp, 7 predicted proteins | sample CoawatmetaG01DNA_FD_76836 | JGI IMG/M metagenome (GOLD analysis project Ga0075444, IMG submission 76836) | Marine microbial communities from the West Antarctic Peninsula - Coastal water metaG017-DNA | ecosystem: Environmental > Aquatic > Marine > Coastal | place: Atlantic Ocean: West Antarctic... | reverse complement strand
GGTCAAGATTGGTGCCTTGCAACTCAGCCATACGCTTCAAATTAAGGTACTGATGAGTCTGTTTTTCGCTGTCGCCATGACCAGTGTGTCGATCAAATTCACCACGCAAAGATACACCAAGAGGTTTATCCCACTGAGTATCTAACAGTTTGGCAGCATCCAAATTGCGCTGGGTGTAGCCTAAATCACCACGGGCTTGGCCCTGGTCAAAGTTTTCAATAAATTTGCGCACGTCACGACGGGAAATGTCACCATCGGGATTGACACCCCGTTGAATGTCGAGCACAGCGCCTAGAGAAGTTCTTGGATCACCGTTATTTTGCATGAGAGCATCAATCACAAAGCCCTTCTGGTCAGCTTGGCGCTGAGCCAATTCTTGAGCTTGGGTCTGCTGAACGTCGCGACGAACTGGCTGCCTATCAGCTGGAGCATTATCTTGGGCTTGGTCATCAGCCGAAACCGCTCTGACAGCGCTACCATCGCGAACAGGCTGGCCAGAAGCAACTCTCCTACCGGTGTTCATATCAGGGCTAACGTTAGCGGCATACAACTGGTCAAGAGTCGTACCCTGCAATTCGGCCATGCGCTTAAGGTCAATACGGTCGTGGGTGACCATATCGCGGCTACCACCATGACCACCGCCATTATTGCGCTCAAACTGACCACGAAGTGAAACACCCAGAGGAGCATTCCACTGCGAATCTAAAAGCTTGGCTGCATCTAAATTGGCTTGTGTATAGCCAAGGTCTCCGCGGGCTTTGCCCACTTCAAAGTTGTCCACAAACTTACGAATGTCACGGCGAGAAATCTCACCATCTGGATTGACGCCTCTTTGAACGTCGAGAACAGCAGCCAGTGAAGTACGGGGATCACCGTCATTCTTCATCAAGGCGCTTACAACATTGTTTTTCTGATCAAGCTGTCGCTGAGCCAACTCTTGCCTTTGCGCGGCCTCGTGGCTCTCTGTAATAGGCTTTTCACGAGACTCTACTAGCTTTCTAAAATTCTTCTGCGAGAATGAATCATCAGCATCTCTGCTACCAATGAACGGCTGGATGCTGTCTGATTTATTGAGGGTTTCATACTGATTCTGCAAACGTTGCATCATCGCCCGCTCAAACCCTGACACAGCAGTGGGGTTGCGAGGATTCATCTCTTGTTTGTCGACTTCGCCATCACCAGATGTGTCGAAGCGTCCCATGTTGTCGCGACTCCAGCGCAGCATGTGGTCATCAATATGGCCAGTTTTTTCTAAACCTGCCGCCACTTTCTTGCCCAGTTCATCAAACTTGGCCGGGTCGTTAGCATATTTTTTCTGATCTTGAGCAAGCTCAGTCATCAGCGCTTTATAAGCAAACTCTCCACCCTGGGAGAAATCGCTGCCAGCTTTTACTGCCTTTTCAACATCTTTGTTGAATGTATCATCGCCTTTTTGGGCCATTGGAATGATCCTCTGAATCTCAGTAACTGATAAAGGATGGACTAAATTATGTACGCGGGGGGCGCATCAACTTATTTATTCCCAGCTTTTAGGCGTTTAGAACCGCCCTAGTGGAGACTTTCATAGATTGACAACACCAGTCTGACAGGCCACAGGCAATGTGTCATGGGGAAAAACACGTAGTTAAGTGCTGAAATTTATTAAAATGGAACGATGGAAGAGCCAATTTCGCAATCTAATCTATTAACTGAACTCGAACCCTACCAACCGAGCGACGAACGTGACGGCTGGGAGCGTGCTGTTTTTCTCTCAACCTCGATGGCAGCGCTATCTTCTAACATTTTGGCTTCCTACGTGCGCTACTGCCTCGATGGCGCCAAAGCTAATTCGGTGGCGGAGCCCTTTGCTGTGGTCGACGCAGACTACACCCGCACAACCAAAGAAATACTTACTCTTGGCCTCTGGTTGATGATTTGCGAAGAATGCGGCCCCAAAGTTCCTGAATGGTTTCAAAGCTATCTATATACAGCCTTCCAGGTAGCCGACGAATTATGCCAAGAGCCAACTGTAACTGCCATTTTTGAGACCTACCCCATGGACAACGGCCCCATAGCCGTCGCCCAGACACTTTCAATGATTGTTTGCCACAGGCTCGGCCTTGGCGCGACTAAAGCTGAAGCAGCCCTGGCCCTGGGCGACTTTATTCTCAATTGTCGCGAACGACGTGAGGATCTGCTCAAATTCTCTCTAACCGAGTCAATTATGGCCCTTGATGCCTGGGTGGCAGACATGAAGCCCCAAGCAATTTAGACTCGCGCTCTAAGGATTAAAAGCAAACAAGAAGGTGGTAACGAAGTTAAAGCCAGCGTGACCAATTATTGTTGTGGTCGTATTGGTAAAGCGTTTAACGATTCCCATACAGCATGACCACAGCGAAACTTGCAAAATAAGCATCGGTGCATTAGCAAATTGAGCATGCAAGATGCCATGCAAGAATGCTGCTGGCAATATTCCCAGCACCGGTTGAATGGCACCTCTAATCAGAGTTTCTTCCCCTATGCCAGCACAAATCGCCGTGGCCAGGGCGAGAAAGACCGAGGCGCCAAAACCAGCGGGGCCGCCCCCGGCAACGCCAGCAGAAAAAGTATTGGCGTTGTAGGCCGAGATTTTAGTGGCCATATCACCCGACTGGTGAGTATATAAAGCCCAAACCAGGTCATAAAGGAAGCTGAAAACCACCAAACTCAAGCCAATACCTACTTGAACACCAGTGGGCTTGACCCAGGCCATACGCTGAAACATGGCTTTCCATTTGCGCGTAATCATTATGCCGGTGCCGCAAATCGAGACTACGACAAGACCGATGAAGTTGTACCAGAAGAGCTGGTCTAAAGGCACTGGGACAAAAGGAAGAGGTATCTGGGGGAATTGAAAGCCGCTAGATAAATTGGTATTGGCCAGATACATGCCAAAAGTGGCGATATAGCAAAAAGCACCCACCATATGAGGAACAGACTGGGGTTGGAATATTTGAATATTAACCATGGCCGCCATCATTGTCATTTTGTGGCGAGCTGGTCCGGTGAGAAAACGCAGGGAGACAATGCCATCTAATAAAGTAAGAATGCGCGATAACACCTTTCGCGCTGGTAAAAATAGCAGCAGCAGACAGGCTACACCCATAGAGCCACTCACCTGGTAGCCCCAAGAAGGTGAATCAGTGGCGCTTCCCGCAATATAGGCCAGACCAGCAGAGAAGAAGAAACAACCGATGAATATACGCAGCAGCCATTCTAGCCACTTCTTTGTTCTTGCTCCGTGAGCCATTAGACCGAGCATCGAACACATGAAGATTGTGATTACGTCTGACAACTCCACACCCTCTTGAAACTCAAATAATCTGTCGGTATCTCTTTAATGGATACTAACCCCTTTTAATCTTTTCAGGACATGATAGTATATTGTCAAGGTCCGAAAGTGTGGGTATCTTCTATCATAGGGGTAAATATCCGAATAAGCCTGCAATCTGGGTACATCATATTAAGGATGTAGGTTACTGGCTGGAATCAAAAATCAAATTTTTTGAGCAGCTTTCCTAAAGCTGTGGTCCAATAAGTAAAAGAAACAAGTGCAATATCGACTTGTAAGCCTGTTTTAAAGTTCGCCTGTTTTGAAGTTCGGAGGAATAAACACTAAAGATGAAGAAGCGTCTACTATCAGCGGCTGTTCTGGCCACCACTCTAGGATTCGGACTTTTAACTACGGCCAGCTTTGCTAATGGCCCGCTCATGATTGGCCCTGCTCCAGTACCTGTAACCCCAGGCGTGCATGCAGTGGTCAACACCGTACCTGTGCAAACCAAAGTGCTCAGCACTTACAGACAGGTAAGAGCGTTCTGGCTATCACGCGCACTAGTTAGATAAATAACTAAGCGTTTAGCTCTGCTTCTGTAGGCTAGTTCCAACCTTTAGAAAGTCGTCCCTCGGGACGGCTTTCTTGCTTTTGAACGAGGGACGAGTGGGGGATAGTCATAGCGAATGTTGCCTGACATCTCAACAGCTTCAAATTTTGCCAGACTTCCTCTGCCAGTTATAGCTCCGATATATTCACCTTCTAGCAATCGACGGCGTCGGCGTAGTGCCATTTCAGCTAAATCATCCTTGCCAACAGCCTCATAGATTTCGGCTAACTTCAAGAGAGGCAGTGCTAAGTCAGCGCTCTCCCCAACAACCCTGGCACGCAGCAGCAAGGACCTACAAAAAATTGCTTCAGCACCGGCCCAGTCTTTATCCTCAATCAAAAGTTGGCCATAGGCGTTGAGAAATACGCTGTAGGTGAGGGCATCGACATCACTATGACGAAAATGGTCCAAGGCTAGCCGGCAAGACTTTAACGCCTCTTCTCTCATTCCGAGAGCGCTAAGTGAGAGAGCTAAATTGGAATAAACTTTAGCCCGCATGGCAGGGGCAACAACCTTAGGGTGGAGGAAAAGAGCTCGCTTGTATGACTCTATGGCCTCAGCGTCTCTTTGCTGGCAGTGCAATGTAACACCTAAGCAATTGTGCACATCAGCAAGCCGAGACAAACTGAGCTGAAAGCCAGCGGGATCATCAATGATTTCTCTAAACCTTTGCTCTGCCGCAGAGTAGCGACGCTCGAGAAGAAGCTCCTTTGCCTGCTCTAGGCGATCTTCGAATTTGCGATCAAAGACTCCTGCTGAACAGAGATCAATCTTTTCTCTTTCAAGGCTGTGAGAACCGTGAGCAAACTCAGATGAAAGCAAAATATTGCGAGACAGAACAAGTGAGATGCAAATCGAGAGTGCAGAATAGCTCATTCGCCCTAGCCTAATTCTCGCAAAACGAAACGCAAAGAATACCCGACGAAAAGCCTCGCACCGCTGGCGACACCATCGCAACACTTCCGACAAGCACCCAGAAGGTAGCAAGCTACCACAATTTGCACGAAGGATTGTGCAAATTTTGTGCAATTGAAAAACCGCAGAACATTAGGCTTAAACTTAACCATCGTGCGAACCTATGAGTTAAGATAATAAACAAACCTTGGCGATGGGAATCAAGAACATGTCTCGCATTTTGGTTGTTGAAGATGAAGATGGACTTTCCGGAGCAATTCAGGAATGGCTTCAAGACGAACACTATGTTGTGACGGTGGCGAGCGATGGCCTAGAGGCGCTCAAGAAGCTGCGGCATGATTCCTTTGAACTTGTTCTTTTAGACTGGATGCTTCCCAACTTAAGTGGTCTTGAAATATGTAAAAGATTCAGAGCCACGGGTGGAATCACACCAATTTTGATGATCACAGCGAAGAGTACTCTCTCCGCGAAAGAAGAAGGTTTAGATAGTGGCGCAGATGATTATCTGACAAAGCCATTTAGCATGAGGGAATTGTCAGCGAGAGTAAGAGCCCTCCTGCGCAGACCAAAGACCAAACCGGAAATGATTATAGAAGCAGGAGGCATCCGCCTCGATAGGAAATCACTAAAAGTGACGAAAGGCGATCAGCTCTTGAGACTCCTGCCAAAGGAGTTTATTCTACTGGAAGTCTTGTTGAAACATAGCGGCACTGTTCTGAGCACAGAGGAGTTGGTAGATCATGTCTGGGGAAGCAATTCAGACATTACACCAGATACGGTGCGCTCACACGTGAAATCGCTGCGCAAAAAAATTGACTCAGAAGGATCGCCATCGCTAATTAAAACTATCCACGGCATGGGCTATAAAATCGAGGCAGACTGAGGATGTTTAGAAACTTTCGCTGGCAAATCGCGACATGGTTCTTCGCCCTATCTTCATTCGTCTACATTGCTTTTTCGATTGCCGGAGGCGCCTATTTCTTCAACAGCATATCGAACTCCATGGACCACGAACTGCAAGTTGTAGCCTCACAAATAGGTCATGCTATCGACCTAAGCGCCAGCAAGCCAACCTTTCGCGACTGGCTTAGGGTAGTAGAGACAGAGCCAGCACGTTCCGTAATGGCCATGCAGCTATTCGATAGCAAGGGGCAATTGCTTGAACACTACGGCCCACCAGGAATTCCCACGTTGATAACGGACACGAAAGAAGCGACTGGTCACGGCGACACGTATCGCATTCGCTACTGCAAACTTACACACAAAGGCTCTGTAGTCGGATATCTACAGCTGCAGCTTTCAACGGCAAAGAGAGCCGAACTAACCAAAGAATTTCTACTAACAATGGCTTACATGGGACCTTTCGTCTTGATCGGCTTTGGCCTCTGTGGTTATTTTGTCTCAGGTATGGCCGCCAAGCCAATAGAACAACTAGTGGGCACCCTCCAACGACTGGTTGCAGACGCCGGCCACGAACTCAACACACCAGCCAGCATCGTGCAAGCGCGAGCACAGTCACTCGAGCGAAAACTAGCAAAACACGGTCAAGAAGAGAACGACCTGAAGATTATTGCCAATTCCGCTGAGCGCATGGGATATATAGTCAAAAACCTCATGCTACTAGCAGAACTCGACAGCAAAGACAACCACTCCAACCACTTGTTCAATCAGAAATCGCAAACCAAATCAACAACAAACTTAAGACAACAGATAATGACCGTCTTTAGCGACTTCAAAGAACGTTTCAGAGAAAAGAAAATCGAGCTAGAAATTGACACAATTGAAGATGCAGTAGTAGGCACGGACAGCCAATCACTCCAATGCATACTAACGAACTTACTAGAAAACGCCCTCAAGTATACCGAGCCGGACGGCAAAGTATCTATCTCTTGCATACTCTCGGCTGATGAAGCTCGAATCACTGTCAATGATACTGGTATTGGAATCCCGGCAGAGGATCTCAATAAAATCTACGATCGGTTTTATCGAGTAGACAGGTCTCGCAACCGCTCTTCAGGAGGGGCTGGACTCGGCCTTTCAATTGTCAAAGCGATAGTAGAGCGTGATGGTGGCTCCGTAACTGTCAAAAGCATTCTTGGCACAGGCAGCCAATTTACAGTGGCTCTACCCATAGACAAGCCCATGACCATTGCACAAAAATTGCACACAAGTTTATAGCAGCTTTACTACACTAGATTCAATGTAAGTGCTGCTCGAAATCAGCTGTCCATTGCTCCCCGGAGCGGGTGAATCCAGTGCGCTCAAAGACAACCAGACAGATTCTAAGCGCTATTGTTTTGCTAATTTCTCTGCCTAACCAAGCTTTGGGCGAAAGCAACATCAAGCTTAGACCAGAAATACAACTAAACGAAACTTCGCTGACTCTAGTTGGTGCAGTGCAGCTAGCAGCAAACAAGTATCCCCAAATTCTCAAGCAGCAAGCAGAGTTAGAGGCAGCCAAACGCAATGTTACACTGCAAAAAGTAAAAGAGTACAATCCAACAGCCCTACTTTCATACCAACAAGTAGACGCAACACACAATCGCTTGACTCAAACTCTCTTCGGCTCCGCTGTTCTTCCGACGACTCCGGGTCCGGGGCCAGACAATGTCAGATTTGGTGCTGACGCTTTTAGCGCAGCAGGCTTCATTATTGACTGGGCGCCAATTGATTTCGGTTTACACAAAGCGCGCATCAATTACTCGAAAGCAGAGATGCATTTCGCATCCGCCAACTATGACCTTACAGTCCTAGATGTGACAGTACAAGCAGCGGCGACCTTCCTAGATGCCTTGATAATGAAAGAGCAAGTCGGAGTAGCCATTGCTAACGTGCAACGTTTCGCCGACTTTAGCAAAGTAGTTCACGCCCAAGTAGACGCTGGCTTAAAGGCAGGAGCAGACGCTTCCTTAGCAGACTCACAGCTGGCCAATGCAAAAAATGACCTAATTCGAGCTCGACTAAACTACGAACTAGCTTTAGCAGAACTAGCATTTAGAGTGGGCATAGGCGGGACCAGTATTGAGATCAATCCAGGCGGCATTAGCAAATTGACTCAACCGGATGACCCACAAAAGACCGCACCAACATTTACGAATCATCCTCTCACCCTTGCGAAACAGTCACTAGTAAATGTCAGAATGGCAAATCGCAAAATATTGGAAAAAGAATACTATCCAAAATTTCGTTGGCTCGGCGGAGTTAACTTGAGAGGCACGACCTTCAAAACGAATAGAGGAGACGTAGAAGCACCAGGCATCAGCGGCCTCTTTCCCACTATTCCCAACTGGAATGTTGGCTTAGTTATCGATTTTCCCTTCTTCGAAATAATACGAATTCAGGCAGAGAAAAAGGTAGTCGACCAACAAATAAATTCAGCTCAACAGTCGTACGCCCTAGCACTGCAGCAGCTCAAAGCAGAAGACGTACAGGCCAGAGCTAGGGTGAAAGCCTCTCTTGAACTGGCGGCCAATATGCCTATTCAGGTAGAAGCAGCAAATCTTGCAGCACAGCAAGCTCAGGCGCGCTACCAAGCTGGGTTAGCGACAGTGGCACAGGTCGCAGAAGCCAATCAGATATTGGCAGATTCAAGGGTCAAAGAAGCAGTAACAAATGTCGGAGTGTGGAAAGCGCTACTTGCCAACGCCGCTGTGCACGGCAATCTCAAGCCCTTTTTAGGGGCCGCCGCTCAAGCTACAAACAGTATGTACAAAACAGGAACTGAATAGATGTGGCTAATCAAGCTAGCCATGGGTCGACCGATCACTATCATGGTCTTCGTCATCACGGCATTAATAGCGGCAGTTCTTGCTGTCAAAGGCATGAAGGTTGACATTTTCCCCAACCTAAATATGCCAGTAATCTACGTAATTCAGCCTTACGGCGGAATGGACCCCGCCCAATTTGAGGCCTTCGTTGTCGCCCACTACGAGAATCACTTTCTTTACGTCTCTGGGGTAGACCACATTGAGTCTAAGGCAATCCAAAATACCGCGGTATTAAAAGTGGTGTTCAAAGCCGATACAGATATGGCTGAAGCCATGTCTAACATTGTGGCTCAGGTCGAGCGCTCTCGAGCAAAAATGCCACCGGGAACGGTTACACCATTCATTCTCCGCTTCGACGCTGGCAACGTGCCAGTCGGCTATGTGGTCTTAGCTAGCAAGACTGAACCAGTAAGCAAAATAGAAGCCATTGCCGATGAGCGTATCAGACCAATCATATCAACAATACCAGGCGCAACTACGACCCATCCATTTGGTGGCAACGTCCGTACCATTGTCATCACAGTCAATCCTCAGCGCCTAAGGGCCTTGCACCTTAGTTCAGAAGAGGTAGTCAATGCGGTAACTAGCGGCAATATGATTACACCTTCAGGTTTGGTGAGATCGGGTGACACACAAAGAATAGCTAATCTCAATTCGACGGTATTAGACATTCATCAACTCGAAAAAATCCCACTTAAATTAGGTCCAGGGGCTAGTCTCACCCTCGGTGATATTGCCACGGTAGTTGACGATATGGATATCGCCACTGGCTACGCCCTAGTAGACGGCAGAAGAACTGTGTTTATGACTATTTCAAAGCTCGCTGACGCATCTACTCTTGACGTGGTGCAACGAGTCAAAGCGGCTCTACCGCAGATGAGAGCAGTCATTCCTAAAGACATCAGCGTAAGCTTTGACTTTGATCAATCTATTTATGTTACGGAAGCGATCACGGGGCTAGTATATGAAAGCCTAATTGGTGCTCTTCTCACTGGCGGCGTAGTGCTGCTATTTCTGCAAGATATTCGCAGTGCCTTAATTGTCGTAGTGACAATTCCAATTGCATTAGCCATCGCAATAGTAGGACTGTTCGGCGCCGGTCAAACAATTAACATCATGACTCTAGGTGGGCTATCACTGGCCGTAGGCGTCTTAGTGGACGAAGCTACGGTGGCAATAGAAAACATCCACACTCATCTTGACCGAGGCGAATTACTCTTTAAGGGAATAGCCGATGCCAGCTGCGAAGTAATCACGCCACAACTACTGGCGGTGCTGTCAGTCATTGCGGTATTCCTGCCGTCATTCTTTATGGAAGGCACCACCAAAGCGCTTTTCGTACCGCTTTCCCTGGCAGTTGGCTTTGCCATGGTGGCTTCATACGTTCTATCTAATACCCTAGTGCCCGTGCTCTCTGGCTGGCTTCTGCACACAAGTAAAACAGGTAAACACCAGAAGAATATTATAGCCACAACTATTATAAAAATCCGTCGGCAATACGCCCACACCTTAGTGCGTCTATTTAGATGGCGGGCGCTCTTGCTGGCGGCCTATTTAATTGCCACCCCGCTAATTCTTTTGGTGGTGGGCCCACAACTTAAGACAGAAGTCTTCCCTGCGGGCAACCCATCGAGTTTTCAGCTGCGACTGCTGGCACCAGTCGGTACGCGCATAGAGCTAACAGAACGCTATACGAAGAGAATGCTCGATATCATACAAAAGGAAGCTGGTCCAGACAATGTAGAAATTTCAATCTGCTATGTTGGTACTCAACCCCCTAATTTCGCAGTCAGCAATGTCTACATCTGGACCTGCGGTCCACAAGAAGCACTGCTGCTAGTGTCGTTAAAGCATGGGGCAAAGATCAAGCTTAGCGACTTCAAAGAGCGATTACGCCGAGAAGCCACCAAAGAGATACCGCAGATTGCCCTTTCGTTTGAGTCGGGCGACATCGTCAATAAAATCATGAACTTGGGCGCACCAACACCAATTCAGATAGACATCACGGGTTCAAGCCTGAGCCAAGACCAAGAATATGCCAACAAAATCTTAAATGAACTAAAGCATGTGGCCGCAATTCGAGATGCCATGATTGTGCAACCATTGGCCTATCCCACCATCGATGTCACCGTTGACAGGACTCGCGCAGGGCAACTAGGTCTTACCACTGCTGACGTTAGTAAAGCTCTTGTGCCAGCGGTCTACTCAAGTAGGTTCCTTCGTCAAATCTGGTGGCGCGACCCTCACCACGGCCATTCTTACCAGGTTCAAGTGCAGTATCCTGCAGCGAATATGGAGTCAATAAAAGACGTTGAAATGATTCCAATAAGAAGTGGAGACGCTGATAGCCCGCGCCTTGGTGACGTAGCTCAAGTAAACTTCGGCACAATGGTGGGAGAATACGACCGCTATAATTTAAGACGGATGCTCAGCATCACAGCAAACATTGCCAATGACGACCTCGGTAACGCTGCTCGCGAAGTGAACAAAGCAATAAGCAGAGCAGGTAAACCTCCCCGTGGCCTAAACGTTGATGTTAGAGGGCAGGTACCGATTCTAAAAAGCACAATGGCCGGCCTCGGCAACGGCCTAGCGCTGGCTGTAATAGCAATTTTGCTTATGCTGATTGCCTACTTCCAACGAGTGAAATTGGCCCTAGTGGTGATGTCAGTCATACCAGCAATTTTGCTAGGCGTAGCCCTGAGCATAAAGTTCACAGCCGTGACTCTGAATGTACAG
>Ga0075444_10002393_pt1 | contig 11324 bp, 12 predicted proteins | sample CoawatmetaG01DNA_FD_76836 | JGI IMG/M metagenome (GOLD analysis project Ga0075444, IMG submission 76836) | Marine microbial communities from the West Antarctic Peninsula - Coastal water metaG017-DNA | ecosystem: Environmental > Aquatic > Marine > Coastal | place: Atlantic Ocean: West Antarctic... | reverse complement strand
ATATATTTATTTGTTCACTTTTTGGAGTAATGTTATGCCAACAGCCCTTGTTACTGGAGCAGATGGTTTTATAGGCTCACGACTCGTTGAGTTGCTTGTAAAAAAAGGTTATAAAATCAAAGCACTTTCTCAATATAATTCTTTTAATAATTGGGGCTGGATTGAAGATATTGAATGCAAGGATAAAGTTGAAGTATTAACTGGTGATATTAGAGACCCGCATTATTGTAAATTTATTGCTAAAGATATGGATATTATTTTCCATCTTGCGGCTTTGATAGCTATTCCCTACTCTTATATCGCCCCTGACAGCTATGTAGATACCAATATCAAGGGGACATTAAATATCTGCCAAGCGGCAAAAGAACATGGCAATATACGAGTTATTCACACTTCAACAAGCGAAGTATATGGTACGGCGCAATATACGCCGATTGATGAAGAACACCCAATGCAGCCCCAATCACCATACAGTGCAACAAAAATTGCAGCCGATGCAATGGCAATGAGTTTTTATAATGCATTTAATCTACCTGTCACTATTGCAAGGCCATTTAATACTTATGGTCCTAGGCAGTCTGCTAGGGCGGTTATTCCTTCAATTATTATACAGATTGCAAATAGTGCAACAGAGATTAAGTTGGGCGATATAACACCAACAAGAGATTTTAATTATGTAGATGATACTTGTCGTGGATTTATAGCCCTTGCAGAGTGTGATGAGTCTATCGGTCAAACAGTTAATATAGGCTCTAATTTTGAAATTAGTATTGGTGATACACTAAATATTATTAAAGAGCTAATGGATAGTGATGTTAAATTTATTGTAGATAGTCAGCGTATTAGACCAGAAAAATCAGAGGTTTTTCGACTTTGGTGTGATAACTCTAAAATAGAAAGATTAACTGGGTTTAAGTCACAAGTTGGTATTAGGGAAGGTTTGCAAAGGACCATTAATTGGATTGTACAATCAGATAATCTCAAGAATTATAAATCAGAAATATACAATGTTTGATAGTGCTATTGACTTTATTCAGAGTCTCTACCAAACAAATAACTCTATACCTTTGCATGAGCCAAAATTTATCGGTAATGAAAAAAAATATCTTAACGAATGCATAGACTCTACATTTGTATCATCAGTAGGTAAATTTGTAGATGAGTTTGAAGAGATGGTAGCAAGGTTCTCAGGTGCTAAATATGCTGTAGCTACTTCAAACGGAACTTCTGCACTTCATATAGGGCTTAAGCTTGTGGGTGTCGATGGGAGTTGCGAAGTTATAACTCAGCCTTTAACGTTTGTCGCTACTGTAAACGCTATTAGCTACTGTAACGCTAAACCGATATTTGTAGATGTTGATAGAGAGACTTTAGGGTTATCTCCATCAAAATTAAAAGAATTTTTAGAGGAGTTTGCAACTTTTAATGAAAATGGTGAGTGCATAAACAAATCTACAAATAAAATCATAAAGGCTTGTATGCCGATGCATACTTTTGGTCATCCCTGTAAAATAGATGAGATAGTGGAGATTTGCGATAGTTATAATATAGCAGTTGTAGAGGATGCGGCTGAATCTCTAGGTTCTTACTATAAAGGAAAGCATACCGGTTTATTTGGTAAAGTTGGAGTTTTCTCATTTAATGGCAACAAGATCATCACGGCAGGTGGTGGTGGTATGTTAGTATTTGACGATGAACAGCTTGCAAAAAAAGCAAAGCACATAACTACGACATCGAAAGTGCCACATCCTTATGAATATATACATGATGAAATAGGTTATAACTATAGAATCACAAACTTAGCGGCCGCTTTAGGCGTAGCCCAGATGGAAAATCTTCAACTATTTATAGATAAACAAAGATATTTAGCAAATGTGTATAAAGATTATTTTAAAGATACAAATATAGATTTTATAAAAGAACCTAAAGATTCTAAGTCAAATTATTGGCTAAATACAGTAATGCTAAAAGATGAACAAACAAGAGACGAATTTTTAAAATATACAAACGATAATGGAATAATGACTCGCCCTATTTGGAGACTTATGAATAAACTTGATATGTTTAAAGACGCGCAAACAGGTAATCTAGATAACTCTAAGTGGCTAGAAGATAGGGTTGTTAATATTCCTAGCAGTGTAATTCTATAATAAAAAAGAAGAAAATAGAATGAAAAATAAAATAGAAGAAATAATAATTGAGGTACTAACCGAATTGAATGAAGAGCTTGAAAAGGAAGCTCTTAACAATCCAACAAAAGATACAAAACTATATGGAGGAAGTGGAGCTTTAGACAGTCTAGGCCTTGTTTCATTAATCACAGATTTGGAAGAGAGGATTTCAGATGAATTTGATAATGACATAATATTAGCAGATGAAAAAGCAATGAGTCAAAGAACATCTCCATTTAGAAATGTAGAGTCATTAACGATATATATTCAAAAAATTTTAGAGAAGTGAAATTAAAATGAAAAAAGTCTTATTGATTACAGGAACTAGAAAAGGTATCGGTAAAGAATTGGCAGAATACTATCTAAGCTTAGGTTGTAATGTTATCGGATGCAGTAGAAGTCCAGGTACGATTGTAAATAGTTGTTATAGACACTATGAACTTGATGTTAGTAATGAAAAAGATGTTGTAAACATGGTTAGAGTCACAAAAAAAGAGTTTGGAAGAATTGATGTATTATTAAATAATGCTGGGATCGCTTCTATGAATCATTTTTTAACAACTCCATATAAAACTGTTCAAAATATATTTAATACGAATTTTTTTGGAACTTTTTTATTTTCTCGAGAAGTTTCAAAAGTAATGATGAAGCAAAAGTTTGGGCGAATAGTAAACTACACAACAGTAGCAAGTGCATTAAGACTTGAGGGAGAGGCTATTTATGCTGCGAGTAAAGGAGCTATTGAAAACTTTACACAAACAATTTCAAAAGAAGTAGCGCCTTATAATATAACTGTTAATGCTATTGGACCAACACCTGTTGAAACAGATCTAATAAAGGCTGTTCCAAAAGATAAAATAGCAGACTTATTAGATAAACAAGCTATTAAGAGATTTGGAACTTTTGAAGATATTAAAAACGTAATTGATTTTTTTATTGATGATAAAAGCAATTTTATTACAGGTCAAATCGTCTATTTAGGTGGGGTTCATAATTAATGAGTTGGCTGATAAATAATTTTAATAGCTTTGATAATAAAATAGCAATTATTCATAAAGATACTTCATATACTTATAAGCAACTATTTAATAATATTGAAAGAATTAAGAAAGATGTTATTAAGGATAAAATTGATCCGGGGGAAGTTATCTCTATTTTGAGTGACTGCTCTTTTAATGTTATCTCTTTGCTATTGGCCTTATATCAAAATAAAAATATTATTGTTCCGATTGTTACCAAAATAGAAAACGAAGTCAATGATAGGGTTAAGGAGTCTTTTACGAGTAAATCTATTTCATTAAATAAGAATGAGTTTACTATTAATAGTCATGCGATAGATAATCCCCATCAAATGATTAAAACACTTCAAAATACAAACAGTTCAGGGTTGATACTTTTTTCAAGCGGAAGTACTGGTAAGCCAAAAGCCATGATACATAATTTTGATAATTTAGTAAATCACTATCAAAATAAAAAAGAAAGATCAATAAATATGATTTTATTTTTAATGTTTGATCATATAGGGGGATTAAATACATTATTAAAAATTCTTTCAATAGGTGCGACGATAATAATTCCTGAAAATAGAAATGCCGATGATATATGTAAGTTAATTCAAGATTATAAAATCAAGGCCCTTCCATCTTCTCCAACATTTTTGAATTTAATATTAATGAATAATTCGTATGATAAATATGACTTAAATAGTTTAAGAATGATAACTTATGGAACGGAAACTATGCCTGAAAGCTTGTTAAAAAGGCTGAAGATAGTGTTTCCAAAAGTTAAATTTTTACAAACATTTGGCACAAGTGAAACAGGCATAGCCAACACATCTTCAAAATCCTCAAACTCTACTTTTATGAAAATAGATGATCCAGAGCTTCAATATAAAATAGTTGATAATGAGCTTTGGCTAAAAAGTAAAACACAAATAATAGGGTATTTAAACTCATCAATGAATAGTTTTACAAATGATGGTTGGTTCAAAACAGGAGATTTAGTAGAAACTACAGATGATGGATATATAAAAATTATTGGTAGAAATAAAGAAATTATAAATGTTGGTGGAGAAAAAGTTTTACCAAATGAGGTAGAGTCTATGATTTTTTTAATTCCAGAAATCGAGGATGTTATGGTTTATGGAAAAGAAAACATTATTACAGGTCAAACTGTTGTTTGTGATGTTGTATTAAAAGAAGAAATAAAATCGAAAGAAATTAAAATAATAATAAGAAAGCATTGTAAGGATAAATTAGCTAGTTATAAAATTCCAACAAAAGTAAATATAGTTGAAAAAACGAATTTTGGCAATAGATTTAAAAAAATTAGAAGAAAATAATGGCAAAATCAGTTTTTACAAAAGCAAAAATATCAGGGATAGTTACATGTGTTCCTGAAAATTTTAGATTACTTGAAGATGAAGTGGATATTTTATATAGTGGAAATATTAAACAAGTTAATAGAATAAAAAAAAGTATAGGCTTAAATAAAAGACATATTGTAAAAGGTGATGTAACAACATCTGATTTATGTGAAATTGCAGCAAAAAAGTTACTTACTGAAATGGATTTTGATAAATCGACAATTAGTACAATTATATTCGTATCACAGACTCCTGATTATTTCCAACCTGCTACAGCAGCTTATCTTCATGGAAAATTAGCTTTATCTGAGGCGTGTTCTGCCTTTGATGTAAACCAAGGGTGCACTGGATATATTTATGGTTTATGGCTAGCTCACATGATGATTGAAACAAGTAGCTGTGAAAAAGTTTTAGTTTTAGCTGGTGATACATTGAGTAGGGTTGTTAATCCACTTGACTCCACTGTAGCAGCATTATTTGGTGATGCAGGGACAGCAACATTAATTGAAAAATCAAATCAAGAACAAGATTCATATTTTACTTTACATACAAATGGCTTTAAATTTGACACAATAATTCAACCCGAGGGAGCCTTTCGAAAGCCGACAAAAAAAGTTATTAATGACAAAAGAATTTTTGAAACTAGTGATAAACGCTTCTTGTGTGATCTATATATGGACGGTGCAGCAGTGTTTAATTTTTCTATTGAAACAGAGCCCAAAGCTATCAAAGAAATTTTAGAAATATCAAATAATACGCAAGAAGATATAGACTATATAATTTTTCATCAGGCAAATAAGTACATTATTTCAAATATTGCAAGAAGGCTTAAGTTTCCGTTAGAAAAAACACCATTTGAAACTACAGGAAAATATGGAAATCAAAGTAGTGCTTCGATACCATGTACTATTTGTGATGCAATAAATCAGGATGTAACCAAGAAAAAAGTGAAACTAGTTTTATCAGGTTTTGGTGTGGGCTTATCATGGGCGACTTGTCAATTAGAGTTGGAACAAATTTATTGTCCTGATGTAGTGTTTTATAAAAACGAGGATTGAAAAAATGACAAAATTAGAGTTGTTGGAAGAAATTAGAGAAACCCTACAAAGAGATAAAGAAATTTCATTTGATATGAAATTGGAAGATATTGAGGAGTGGGATTCGTTGGCAAGAATCGCAATGATTTCTTTATATGATCAACTGTTTGAGCTTCTCATTACATTTGATGAATTACAAAAGTGTAAAACTATTAGTGATTTAGTAGAGTTGGTTCCAGATCAACTAGATAGATAGAATGTACACACAAAAAGATATATTTTTGGTTACTGGAGCAACATCTGGAATAGGGAAAGGCGTTGTTCTATCACTTTTAAATCAAGGTGCAAAAGTTATTGCTGTTGGAAGAGACTCTAAGAAATTGGCTTCACTAAAAGATGAGACAAGCAGAAAAAAAAACTTAATTTTAGAAAAAAAAGATTTGTCTAATTGTGATGGTTTGGATAAATGGATTTTAAATATTTCAAAAAAAAATGGCAAATTAAAAGGCCTAGTGCTATCTGCTGGAATCCTTCAAATAGCAGCAATTTCATCGGTATTATCTGTAGAAAAAAGTAAAGAATTATTTGAAATTAACTATTTTTCAAATATACAATTAGCAAAGGGTTTTTGCGATAGAAGGACTAATATTGGAAAAGGTTGCTCAATAGTATTTTTATCATCAATTGCATCAATTAGAGGTGATAGTGGAATTGTTGGGTATGCTGCATCAAAAGGCGCTATAAATTCAGCTGTCAAATCATTAGCTCTTGAAGTTGCAAGACTTGGTATTACAGTTAATGCTGTTCTACCAGGCTTTGTGATGACAGAATTGAGTTTATCTTGGCAAGAGGTTTATACGAAAGAGTATATCGAAGAGATGAATAATAAATATCCTTTAGGCATTGGGCAAGTTGAAGATGTTATAGGGCCAATATTATTTTTACTTTCAGATAAGGCAAAATGGATAACAGGAACTGAGCTCATTGTTGATGGCGGCGCAAGTTTATGATAAATATAATTATATGTGGAACAGGAGGCTTTGCTCGTGAGTTATATTGCTGGATTAAGCATTCAGAAATACATCAAAATATAATATTTAAAGGATTTTTAGATAGGAGCGATAGCTCTCTTGTGCCCTTTGGATTGGAAAGATACTATCTAGGCCATGAAGACACATACAAAGCTGAAGATAAAGATTTCCTTCTTGTAGCGATTGCAGATGTAAATGCAAGAGATTTGCTATACAGAAAATTAAAAAATAAAAATTATAATTTTTTTAATTACATACATGAATCTGTAATTATTGGTGAAGAGGTTAAATTTGGAGAAGGGAATATAGTTTGTCCAAATTCGGTATTAACAACAAATATCAATATTGATAATTGTAATATATTTAATATTAATTGTACAGTTGGCCATGATGTGACTATTGGTTCATTTAATACTTTTAGCTCACATTGTGACATAACAGGAGATTCTAAAATAATCAGTAATAATTTTTTTGGATCAACAGCTGTATTGCTTCCTAAAAGTAAAATTGGTTCAAATAATAAAATCGCAGCGGGTAGTGTTGTTTATAAAGGTATAAAAAATAATTGTATATATTTGGGAAACCCTGCAATAAAAATTTCTAGTAATGTCTGAAAATATTGCATTTTTAACAACTATTTTCCCTATGAAGGAAAATTATTTATATGATTTCTTTAATTCACTAAATAGACAGACATTTAAAGATTTTGATGTAATTGTTGTGAATGATGATTATAAAAATTTTAGTAAGATTAAAGAGAAATTCAGTGATTTGAATATAAAAGAACTGAAATATTCAGATACACCTTTAAGAAATAGAGAGCACGGTATAAATTTTATTTTAGATAACGATTATGATATTGTTATTTTTGGTGATAGTGATGATTATTTTTCTTTTAATAGGGTCGAAGTGATTATTGAAAAATTAATTCATTACGATATTATTGTAAATGATTTATCCATTTTTAATGAAAAGGAAATATATATAAAAAAATATTTATCCCATAGAATAAAAAATAACACTGATATCACAATAGATTTTGTCAAAGATAAGAACATATTTGGAATGTCCAATACTGCATTGAGGGTAAAAAGCCTTGGTAATATTATTTATGATTCAGAATTAATTGCATTAGATTGGTATATATTTTCATTGGCATTGTTAAAATCAGGAGTAGCATTATTTACAAATGAAACTCAAACTTTTTATCGTCAATATAATGAAAATACGGTAGGTATTGGTAAGTTAAATAAGGAGCTTTTTTTTAAAGGTGTTGCTGTAAAGTTAAAGCACTATGAGCTGTTATCAATAGAAGATAGTCAATTTAAAGCTTACTATAATGAAATGACTATTTTAAGTAATGTAATTAAAAATAATAAAATGTTAGACATGATTATTTCGCAGAACATAAGCCACCCATTGTGGTGGGAAGAAATAAAATTATTTAAGAGGTAAAATGAAAATTAAATTAACAGAAAAGAAAGAAGTTTTTAATAATTGCAAGCCATATATTATTGCAGAATTAGGGGCAAATCATAATGGCGATATGAACCTAGCAAGGGAGTTGATTGTTCAAGCAAAGGAAGCTGGCGCTGATTGTGTTAAATTTCAAAGCTGGACAAAGAGTTCTGTACTTGCTAGTAGAATATATAAAGACAATTACTTTATAGATGATGATTATAGAGATAGAGATGATTACACTCTTGAAGAGATTGTAGAAGAGTATTCAATTTCTGATCAAGAATTGTTAGACATGAAAGAATTTTCTGATCAAATTGGTATTGATTGCACATCAACTCCTTTCAACAAAAAAGAAGCAGATTTTTTGGTAGATAAGATGCAAACGCCTTTTATTAAGGTTGCCTCTATGGATTTAAACAATTATCCGTTCTTGGAGTATCTTGCTAAAAAAGGAAAGCCAATGGTAATTTCTACTGGCTTAAGTGAACTTCATGAAATTGATATGGCAATCAAGACAATAGAAGATTCGGGTAATAACCAAATAGCAATTTTGCACTGTGTCGCAACTTACCCACCAGAAGACTGTGATGTTAATTTGAATAATATCAAAACTTTAATGTTAACATACCCAGAATATCCAATAGGTTTTTCAGATCATACATTAGGCACGATTATTCCACTAGCAGCAGTCACTCTTGGGGCTTGCTTAATTGAAAAGCATTTTACTTTGGATAAAGAAATGGAAGGATGGGATCATAAAGTTTCTGCCACCAAAGATGAAATGCAAGCGATAGTAGACGGCTCAGAAAGAATAGTTAAGGCTATGGGCTCATTGAGAATTTCTGCAACAGAATCTGATGAGAAAAAACGAGAATTCAGAAGAAGTATTGTAATCACACGCGATATGAAAAAAGGCGATGTTATTAAAGTCGAGGACCTTGAGTACAAAAGACCTGGTGGTAATTTTGACCCAGGAATGACGGACTTTGTTGTTGGTAGAACTGTAAACAAAGATATTAAGAATGACCATATACTTACCAAAAAAGATATAGTTTAAGATAATGATAGCTATTATTCCAGCAAGAGGTGGAAGTAAAGGGCTTCCAGGAAAGAATATACGTAATCTAGCTGGAAAGCCATTAATTTGTCATACGATAAGTGCCGCTTTAAAGGCGAAATCAATCACTCGTGTTATTGTATCAACAGATGATATAAATATAGCCTCTATTGCAGAAGGGTGTGGTGCAGAGGTTCCGTTTATGAGACCTGATGAATTGGCAAGTGACAACTCATTAGTAATAGATTCTTACCTGTATACGATTGATCGCCTTGCAACTGAGGGTAATATAAAAATAGATTCGTTCATAGCATTGCTACCTACAGCGCCATTAAGACTGGCTAATGATATAGATGGTGCAATTGAAGTATTTAACACAAAAGAGGCAGATTCTGTGATTAGCGTTACTAATCCAGAAGTTCCAGTGGAATGGTATAAGAAAATTAATAAAAACGGAATCTTAGAGGATTATTTTACAAATGCAAACACCATGAAAAACAGACAAGAATTTAATGCATCGTACATTCCGAATGGCGCTATTTATATTTTTAATGTTGATAAATTAAGATCCTTAAGGACGTATTATATGGATAAGACATATCCTTATATTATGTCTAGGGGCAACTCTGTTGATATTGATGAGGTGCTTGATTTTTATTGGGTAGAGTTTTTAATTAATAAACAGCAAGGCATATAAATTGAAATGAATATAAGAAGACAGTCTTTAATTTTAAATGAAAACTCAAGTTTTTATGATGCTATCAGAAAGCTTGATGAAAATGGTAATGGTGCCCTAACAATTATAGATAATGAGGGTCTATTTATAGGATTAATTACAGATGGTGATGTGAGAAGGGCAGTATTAAACAAACACCTAGATCTTGAACATATAATAAATAAGCATCCGCACAAAATGGGAAAAGAATCGACTACTAGTGAGAGAATAGCTTATTTAAAACAGGTTAAAAGAAGACATTTACCTATTGTTGATAAAGATAATCTACTGTTGGAGATATTTACACTAGATAGTATAGATTTTCAAATAATGCCTAATCCAGTTGTAATTATGGCCGGTGGACTGGGGAGTCGGCTAGGGGGATTAACCAAAGATATGCCAAAGCCGATGTTGCAGGTAGGTGATAAGCCATTATTAGAAACAATTCTACTTTCATTTTTAGACCACGGTTTTCATAGATTTTATATTTCAGTCAATTATAAAAAAGAAATTATTATGGAGTATTTTGGTAACGGCTCTAAGTGGGGGGTTGATATAGAATATCTTGTTGAAGACAAGAAACTTGGAACAGCAGGTGCACTTTCTCTAATAAAGGAAAATCATGCGAATCCAATAGTTGTAACCAATGGTGATGTGTTAACAAGCATGGATTATGATAGATTGTTAAGACACCATTTAGAGCAAAAATCACAAGTAACGATGTGTGTTAGAGAATATGAGTATATTATTCCTTACGGTGTGATAGAGGTTGAAGGCTATAATATTACAGCTCTAACAGAGAAGCCTAAAAAGTTACTTAATATTAATGCGGGTGTTTATGTGATCGAGCCTGACGTTATTAGCAAGATACCTGAAGATACTTATTATGACATGACAACACTCTTTGAAGATGTTGCCAAAATAAATCAAAGAAGCTGCGTCTTTTTTTTAAAAGATTACTGGATTGATGTGGGGCAAATAAAAGAGTTAACACAAGCTAATAGTGATTTTAATATGACTCTAAATGATTGATTTTAATATTTCAGAAATGCTAATGTTTAATCGTTGCCGAGAATTAAAAACAACAAGAGACTTATAAATCCACATCTATGAAAAAAAAAATCAATCCAAAATTCGTAATAACTTTAGGAACTTTTTATTCTGGTTCAGGTGCGGTGTATGATTTTTTATCTGGTAGAAATGATTCACATGCTCCTCTTCCTGGAAAAGAATATATCTTACCTCAAGTGCCATACGGAATAATGTCACTTCATGCATCATGTGGATTTTTTTTTAGTCATCCAAGTGCGCATTTGAGTATAGTTAAATTTAAAAAAATAGCATATATGTTAGGTCGTAAACACACCAAATATAATCCAGGAATGGGATATGCGGATAAAGTTAATGCGTATTATAAATTAATTGACTCATATGTTGATAGTCTTGTTGTTAGTTCGCTCCCTTATAACTCCCACTGGGAATGGTTT
>Ga0075444_10002390_pt1 | contig 11330 bp, 5 predicted proteins | sample CoawatmetaG01DNA_FD_76836 | JGI IMG/M metagenome (GOLD analysis project Ga0075444, IMG submission 76836) | Marine microbial communities from the West Antarctic Peninsula - Coastal water metaG017-DNA | ecosystem: Environmental > Aquatic > Marine > Coastal | place: Atlantic Ocean: West Antarctic... | reverse complement strand
GCATATAGATATAGGTATGAGGATGGACAATATAGCGCTTTATCTTTATTTACTCAGCCTGCATTCCAAGCTCAAAATTTTAAATTTTCTATAGATAATTTTAATAATGCAGGAATGCAAAATTCTTTTAATGCTGCTAATGTAACTTTTTCTACTGGAACAGAAAGAGCCCTTGAAGTAGAGCTTGTGTATAAAGACGCTACCTCCAATGTTATATATGTTGTAGAAAGATATAATAAAATTAATAAAACTTGGGCTAACAATGCAAGTGTTTCTATTCAATTTGTTAATAGTAAAATATATACTACACTGGGTAGCGATGAACTTCTTAGACTGTATGATAACGTTCCTTTGCTTTCTCAAGCTCAAACTATTCAAGGAAATAGATTGATGTATGGAAACTACACAGAAGGATACAACATTGAACAACCAAAAGGTACACGACTAAATATAGATTACAAAACCGTACCAGTATTTAGTGGTATAACTGGAACAGAATTGGACATTGCTTCTGGAGGTAGTTCAGGAACCAACTATACAATAAATCTTTTAACGCCCACTACAGTTTTAAATAATGAATTAACCTTTAATCTTTCTGCTGTTTCCCCATTGCCAATTGCTATTGGTACTACCTTTACTTTTGTGGTTTCTATAGAAAGCTCTCCCTCTACTCCAGTTCAGGGAAGTGGGCCGTTATTTAATCCAGCTTATCTAACAAATGGAGGACAGCCTTTTGGTTTAAATATTCAATTTACAACCACTGTAGTTTACAGTACTCCAAACGAAATGTTAAATAGTATTGAATTTCAAAGCGCTATAGGAACAGCTGCAGCTCCAGTTTTTCAACCTGTTGCAACATCAACAAGCGGAGCAACTGCTGTAGATAATTTTAATACAGCCGTAGGAGATGCTCCAGGCTTACTCTTAATAAATTCAGCAATTACTTCTAATTGTGGAAGCCCAACCACATCACCATGTGATGTAAATCAAGGTTTTGGATATAGTGTTAATGGAGACTCTTTTACATTACAAACTTTAGCTGTTGAGTTTTCGGATGCAGCATCTTCACCAGCTTCGGTAAGTAGTATGTGGGAATACTTTCAATTTTTACCATTTAGCAGTGGCTCTTCGTACAGGCAAATTTTAAATACTTTAAGTCTACATAGTAACAGAGATTATGAAACTGGAGTAGTGTATATGGATGAGTATGGAAGAGCTTCTACTGTATTGGTTTCAGAACTAAATACAGTATTTATTCCCCCTATAAGATCTATAGATAAAAACCAAATACAAGTAACCTTAAATAATCTACCTCCGTTTTGGGCAGATAAATATAAGTTTGTTGTAAAACCAAGGCAGGGTACTTATGAAACAGTATATGTTAATTATGTTAAACAAGATGATGATAATTTACAAACTTATTATTACAAACTTGAGGGAGATAATATTAATAAAGTTAATATTGGAGACACATTAATTTGTAAGCTTGACACTGTAGGACCACTGAGCATTGAAGTAAAACTAAATGTATTAGATATACAAACTTTATCATCTACTGGTATATCTGCAAATGTACCAGGTAGAAACGGAGTGTATATGACAATAAACTCAGGGTCTATCACTCCTGTAGATGCAAATCAAAATACATTTGACACAGCTTTTCAACAAGACAAAATGTTTAATGATTCTTGTACAGGCCTTGGTAATTCAGCTTTTAATTCGATTTCTGTAAGTGATCCTATTACACTTGTTCCTGTTCCAATACCAGCTGGGGCAACGGTAAGGATTCAGATAGACAACTGGAGAGGAGCAAGTGGAGCAATTTCGGGTTGCGATTTAAGAAGATATAGTTTTGATCAAACTTTTACGGCAAGTCAAAATTACACTGATCTTTATCAGTTTATGATAAATCAAAATATTGACATAACAAATAATAATGGTGGTGTTAGTACAGATTTAAACATGAATTTTCAAGACAATAACGGTACTGGTCCATTTACAGCAACCAACCAAACATCGGACGGTGTTTGTTTTGTAAGTCAAACATATATTATACAAGCTTTAGGTCCTGGAACTGCTATGTTTTTTAGAAATCTTTCCAATATGCCTAAGTGTGGTGGACTTCCAGCGTATTTTGGAGATACTGGAATGCCTTCTAATGCTGGTTGTAGAATTATAATTACAGAAGCCAGCGGATTAGTTGTTTTTGAAACAGAGCCAGCCGAAGTAGATCCTAATTTGTTTTATGATGCTTCTGAATTTTATGATATTAGCGGAGGTTTTCATATGTCAGGAAGCGCTAATGGAGATCAAAATCAAGCTGCAGGAAATATTCCTTTAGTAGCAACATTAAATAATGGTGATTGTTTTACTTTTGGAAACGGAGTAGAAAGCTACAAAATTCTTGATGAATTAGCGGCTCCTTCTTTTCAGTTAGGAGAAAGGGTATTAGCTGTTTCTAAACAAGACTACAAAAGGGCTCATCGTTTTGCAGAGGTTACATACAGCGGAGTGTTTAGCCCTGGAGCAAACTCTAATAACTTAAATGAGTTTAATTTAGGCTTGGTTAACTTCCAAGATTATGACACTTCATTTGGACCTATAATGAAACTGTACGCAAGGGAGACGGATATACTCTGTTTGCAAGAGGATAGAATATCATACATACTAACCAATAAAAATACTATTAGTGACGCTGGTACAGGTGGGGGAGCAATAATTGCTGTGCCAAATGTTCTTGGAAAACAGATTGCTCGTATTGAAGAGTATGGTATTTCTTTTAATCCAGAAAGTTTTGCTGCTTGGGGAACTCAAATGTTTTTTACTGATACCAAAAGGTCAGCTGTAATTATGCTTGAAGGGTCTGGCCAAGGTCAGTCTTTAACAAATATTGCTCAATCTGGAATGAGGTCTTGGTTTAGAGATCAATTTATAGAGCAGTTTGAAACACAAAAATTAGGTGGCTATGATCCATACATGGATGAATATGTATTATCTACCAATGATATAGATATACCAGCTGCTTCATCAATAACAGCCTGTGGCGTAGAGCTTTCTCAAACAGATGCTGCTGGATCATTTTCTTACACCGTTCAATTAGGAGCTTCTATAGGCGATATAGATATTGATTACACAATAACAAGCGGAACAATAACAGTGGATGCTTTATGGAATGGAACTACAACCTCTGTTACAGCTTCAGAAAGCGGAACGCTTACTTTTAATAAGGATGAAACAATTCCTTCGGAAGTGTTTATTACTATAACAAGTGTTACTGACAAGGCTACTTATACTTCATTAGTTAATTGTCCTCCAGTTGCTGAGTTAACTATCATTCAAATAGTTTTAACTGAAAGTTCAACTAACGGAGAGTTTACTCACTTTGGATATAATTGGTCTGACTCAAACATAACAAGTCCAACCACGAGTGTGTTAGCTAATTTAGGATTAATTAATCCTTCAGAATATACTTTAGCAACAGGACAAAGATCTGTAGGGGTATTTCCTTATAACGGAACAGATATATTAATGAGGGTAAATTCTGAGTTTAATGACACTTATGTTTTTCCTGTTCCTAATAGCAACCCAAGTCCGTTTAAGTATTTATCTTCTAATATTGAGTACACACAGGCTGACACTAACACGTTAATACCTTTATTAAATAATGTTCCAGGGCCAATATCAAACCCTTCCGCTGGCGTATACCAGTCTACAATTGACAATATAGACTTGCCTATTGGAAACCAATTTTTATATTTGGTTTGGGATTTAAGAACTGTATCATCATCTACTTTATGTGTAAACAGTACAGTATCAGAAGCTTGTTGTGGATGTGACATAGAGTGCAAGACAGCTTACTTTGCGCAAGGGTCAAATAGTTTATTTTTGTCTTGTAATTTTGATACTGATGGACTGAATTCAGCATTAAGATCTTTTAACGGAGCTAACAATATCCCAACTATTGGAGACGTTTGTTATAATGGAGCGTCTTGTGATTCATCTTCAGTTCTTCCTTCAGGAATTTATGTTGTAGATGTAGCAAGCCCAGCTGTAGCAAACCCTAAAACTTGGGTAAAGGTTGGTGATTATGGGTTGGTAATAGATAACGGAACTTGTTAAAAATTAAATTATGGCAACAACAGGAATATTTTATTTTAATGGCCCATCCTTTGCGGATGCCACATCTGCATTTACAGATGCTTCTCTTTTAACCTTTGCTGCTGATGGATTTTATTCTATTGGTAGTATATATAGGGAACAAACTGCTGGACTTTTAGGTCCAGTAATATCTTGTCCTTCATGTGTATCGTCATGTGCTGGCGGTGCTTCTGGATTCATATTTACTCCCCAATATATCTCTTCAGAAACTACTGGACTATATAAGTTTTTTGTTGATCCAGGGACAGATACAGGAGCGGTTAGAGTTAGGGTTAACCCACTTGGCGCTCAAGTAAAGTTTACTTGGACTTATAATAATGTTTCAGCTTCTGAGTACACAAATATAACTGATGGATATTTGCAGGGGGTAATTGGAAGAATAAATTCTGCTTCAATCGGTCCTTGTGAAAATTTTAATGGAGCTACGTTAACTAATGCTCTTGGAAGTAATGGAAATACTGCTGCTGGTACTGTATTTAATTATGATATATCAACAGGAGCTTGGATAAACTCTGGTACAGCTACTACTTTGGGGCCTTATACTAATCAGGCGGCTGGTGGTGTAACTCTAACTACGAATAGTCCACAGCAATGCTATATGGCAATACCTAAACCTACCGCATCTACCCCTCAGCTAACATCTAACCTAATTGAAATTCAAATTGAAGTAGGATGTACTTTAGCAGAGTTTGAAGTAGAGGTATTTTGCCCTACTCCTTTGGTAGGTTTTGACGCTACAAGTACTCCGAGTGTTAGCAATGTTGAAGCTTGTAGTAGAACTTATAACACTACGTATTATAATATGCCAGCAAACGGAGCTACAAATACAGGAGCAAACCCAGGGGTTCCACAAGAAAAGGATTGGTTATTTACTGATGCTAACGGAGAGTTTCCTGCTGCTGATGGTTTTTGGAAAGTAAAACAAAATAATTTAAATAAGTCTGCTGAAGTAGAAAACGGAGTTATTAAATCTTTAACACAATGCTAACATTATGAGTATACAACCAGATACGCTAACATACAGCACAGGGTCACAAGGATGGCCTTCGTTTTATGATTACCTTCCTGAATATATGGTTGGTATGAACCAATACTTTTATACTTTTCACGAGGGTAATCTTTACCGACATAACGTCAACGAGAGTAGAAATAATTATTACGGACAAGCAAACGAATCCTCAATAACAGGGGTTTTGAATATTGCTCCTGCCGAGATAAAATTATTTAAGACTATGTATTACGAGAGTGATGCAGCTTGGTCTTGCACATCTTTGTTTACAGACTTAGGTGCTGGGTCTATGATATCAACATTCTTTGAACAAAAGGAGGGGGAGTGGTTTACTTTTATTAGAGAAAATGCAGGCACTGTAAATTTAAAAGCAAGATCGGTAATTGGCATTCAGCCATGTACTAATTTATCAGGACCTGTCGCTGGAGTATATACTATAAAATTTGGTAATTTTGATACTGACCCAGCAACTTCTACAGCTTATCAGAATATTCCTCCTTCCTCTGAAATATCTATTGGAGATATAGCGTATGGTAGTATAGGAGGGTTAGAGACTGAGCTTGGTCCTATCACCAACATTACATCTACTAATATAAACATATCGACAGATGGAACAATTCTTTATACTATGCCAGTTTATGGTATAGAAGTGGACACTTCTGCTACTGGAGCTGTTCCTTCTGTGGGACAATTTATTTACGTGGTGAAGGATGCTGTTGCTGAATCGCATGGTGCTCGTGGTTACTTCATGCAATATACGCTTACTAATGCCAATACTATACCTGTTGAATTGTTTCAAGTCGGTAGTAACGTAATGAAAAGTTTTCCTTAAAATTTGTTATCTTTGCGATAATGAAATTATATATAAGACCATTAATTGCTACTGATTACGATGACACACTTTGTCAGTGGTGGCATGACTGGAGGTGGTCTCCCCCTTTAAGGGATTTTTTGCCTGATAATGGAACTGGTGGATATATAGTTTACGATGGTGACACTCCTATTTGTGCTGGCTTTATGTACACAACTAACTCAAAGGCAGTATGGTGTGACTGGATTATATCTAATTTAAAATACAAGGACAGGGAAAAAAGAAAAGAAGCTTTATCTCTACTGATAGAAACAATTAGTAAAGAGGCTAAGTCTTTAGATAAGAAATATGTGTATGCTTTAATTAAAAATAAACCATTAATTAACGTGTACAAGAAACAAGGATTTATAGAGGGTGCTACTTACTCTCACGAATTAATAAAAACAATTTAACTATGGCGGCAATAACAAGTGGAGTAATAGCGGTAGGTACAGCAACTATGTCTTTCGTCCAAGCCTCACAACAAAAAAATGATGCAGATGTGGCTAACACTGAGGCTGCTAAACTAATGGCTGACGCAAGAAAAAGAGCTGAGGTAGATAACTTTGAAGAGTTATCTGTGCCAACCGATGCATATGAAGCAGAGTTTGAAGCTAACTTAGCTGCAGACCAACAGGCTGTACAAGCTTTACAGGAGGGTGATGCAAGGTCATTAGCCGCTGGTGTTGGTAGGATAGGTGCTCAGCAATCAGCTGAGGCTGAGGCTACTCGTATAGATATGGGTCAAGACCTTTATAATTTAGATGTAACTAAGGCTGAATCAAGGGACGCAATGAACCAACAGCTTATAGGTATGGATGTTGGACAGGCTTCTGACCAAGCACAAATGGCCGCTGACCTTCAGGCTGCATCTTCCGAATCTTTTTCACAGGGTATCTCTTCTGTTGGAGCTGGTCTTGATTCTTTTGGCGATTCACAAGATGCGTATAGCTCAGAAAAAAGAAAAACTAATAGATCCAATAGACAAAGCAGAAGAACTACACGCTAAGGTGAAAGAGCAATGAATAGGTATCAGAAGAACAAATAAATTATATACATGGCATTAAAGACAGGAAATCCAAGAAGGTCTACAGTAGATCCTAAGTTATATTCGATATACGAAAGCCCTGATAAACAAGGCGTAGACTTTTTTACAGAAGGGCAGAAGTTAACTCAGCCTCTTAAGGATACTGAAGCAAGGTTTATAAAAGAAAAGGCTGAAGATCAAAAAGCTTTTGATGAAAGAAATAAATCTATAAGTGAAATTGACATTTCTCAAGACCAATCATTTAATGCTTTATCTCTTAGGTATTCTCAAGATATGGCTAATAATAATATGTCAGACTTTGATAAAGTTAAAAGAGGAGAAATGAGTAGAACGGATTTTAAGATTCGTCAAAATAATAGAAGCCAAAGTATAGCTACGTGGGGAAGCACTGTAAAGGATTACAATACAAGCTTTGAAACTGCTCAAAAAAGAATGCAGGATAATAAATCTGGATTACAGGAACAAACCAACATGAGAGGTATGGCTGGTTTTGGGAACATGGAAAATGTAGTATTGATTGACGATCCTAACTCAGCGTTTGGTCTTATGATTGAGCTAACTGATGAAGAAAGAGCAACTGAAACTTATCCTTCTTATAAAGAGGATCCATCAAGGTATGTGTCTGCTACTCAAGCAAACGCAAGAATGAATCAAAAAATTGACAAGGTGAATGTAGTTGAGAAGTCTAAACAATATAGCGAGACTCTTGGAACAACTATTAAAGCTTATATGGGTGAAGACTCATTGAGAACCAAGGAAGACTTCCTTCTAAGGGAAGGTGGAAATAAATTAATTTCAGATTACGCTAAGGCAGTTGTTGGAGAGGGGAATGAAACAGCCAGCATTCTTGCTGACAACATAGGTGGATATACTTTTACTACTGTTGAGTCAGAGGCTGGAGGTAAAGTAATATACCAAGAGATTCAAAGCAATGGTAATCACCTTGCAAAACCTACTGAAGAACAAATAGCAGCCGCTCAAGAATATACAGAAGGTGTTATAAAATCTCAGTTAGATATTAAGGAAACGGTTAAGGAAAAACAGCAAAAGAGTGCTACTACTGTTGGTAAGGACAAAAAAGATAAGGAAACCTTAGGATATGTTGGAAATGCAGTTGATCTTCAAACAGTAAAAACTGATGCGGACTTTAAATTAGTTGCCGAAGACATTAAGTCAGACATTAACAAAAGTACTGAAGATTTTGGTCCTAAGATTGATTCTATAAAAAGAGATAGCAATAGCTTTACGTTTATTATAAAAAATGCAGACGGAAGCGAAGAGACAAAGAAGGTACCAAGAAAAAACAAGGATAATAAAAGTTTAAGTGTGGAGGATGTTGCCAAAGGAATACTTAAAATTATTGCTCCTATAGAGGGATCTACTGATAACGCTATTGATTTGTATAGAAAAAACAAAGGTGATGATGCTTTTACAGGGGACATATCTGATGTGTCAGGTGAAAGTATAACTACTACTAAAAAAATAAAACCAATAGGATATACTGCTGTAGAAACACAGGTGTTTACCGACCTTGGAGATACTGAAAATATAGATGCTGTTAGTATTGCTGCTGGAGATCTTCTTAACTCTAAGCTTAGAAAGTTAAATATGCAGGGATCTATTACTATTGAACAAGGAAATTTTTTTACGGATGGTGAGATTACTATAAAAATAGATGGTGTTGGTGAAGAAACAATTGAATACGATGGAGATAACGCAAATGTTTTACAGTTAGTAAAAACTTATGTAGAAAATGCAAGAAAAATTTCTAACGCTAAAGGAGAAATAAAAGGAGGTGACACAGATTCTAACAGTGGAGGAAACATAAGATAATAAAACTATGGAAGAGCAAGTATTAAAAGACTTAATAGCTACATCAGAATCTTTAGGGTATAATTGGGATGAGATAATGCCAAAGTTTCCTGAGCTTGAAGGCATTGAACTTCAAGTGTTAAAGGATTATGTAGAAACAGCAAAGGCTTATGACTATGACTACGATGTTATTAACCCTAAGTTCCCTGAGTTAAACATAAAAAAAAAAGAACCTTCACAGCCTATTGTGGAGGAGGAAGTTATGGTTTCAGATACCACAGTGGTGGAACAACCTGGCTCATCGGATGTTTCAGATCCAAACATTCAGCCTGAAGTAATAGAGGAAGAGCAAGACTCTATCTTTACAGAGCCTGAGGTAATAGAAGAGCCTGAGGTAATAGAAGAGCCTGAGGTAATAGAGGAAGAAACTACTCCAAATTATTTTGACAACTCAATGAAGGTTGTTAATTTAGATTTGATGTCTGCTGGCGATAAGTCTGTGGTACCTATGTTAGAGTATCATTTTAAAGATTATGGTTTTGAGTTTGAGTCTGCTGGAATGTTTCAGGGAGACAGGGTTACTGTTACTGCATCTAATGGAAACACAATAGAGATTGAGACAGATAATCTTACAGACAAAAAAGACTTAAGTGAAGGTGAAAGATTAAAGACATTCTTAAATGAAAACAAGCCGTCTGAAATTAATAAAGTTTCTACCAACCTATTAAACAAATACCAGGAAAATAAGAAGAAGTACGTTTCAAAAGATGATATAAAGGTTGACCTTGAATCAATGAATGAATTAGCAAAAGAACAAGCTGACAGGATAAGAACAAACTTAGCCAATCAGTATCAGTTTGCTCAAATGCAAGAAGAATATAAAGGTATGTCTCAAGCAGACATAGATGCTAATCCAGAATTTATAGATGAGTACGAACAGTTAAAAGATTTTTTAATAAAACAAAACGACTCTTTAGAGTTTAACGATGCTGTTCTAACATTAAAGGGAGTAGAATTAGATAGGAATGTTGGACAATATTACGAAGCTGAAGCTCAAAAAGGAACTAACTTTGGCGGTTTTATTAATGCTTTTCTTTCAGGTGTTGGTAGAGAGGCGGCTGGTCTTACAAACATTGCACTTGACCTTGCGTCCGCTACTGGAGCAGGTAGAAATCCAAACTTTAAAGATGACCCAATCTATAGAGAGAAGTTTACAGATAGAGCATTAGCTACTGGTTTATGGAAGGGTGATAAAGAACGTATTTTAAGCAACTGGGATCAGTGGTCTTCAACAATTAGCGAAGATCAATTTGATGAGGTTGATGATTACATTATGGACAGGTCCATGAAGGAACAGAAGTACGGAGAGGACAGGGAAAATATGGATAGAAATCCCTTCTCTATTTATGCTGACAGAGAAGGTCTTGATGCTGAAAAGGGTATGCTTGATTATATGCGTACTGGTATTGTCGAGGTAATGGGTACGGATGAAACTACAAAAGAATGGGCTGATTTAAAGAAGCAAGGTTTTTGGGGTGGAGCTTTATTAGGACTTACAGAATCTTTACCTGCAATGATGGCTGGAGGAAAGGGCGCTTGGGCGCAACGTACTGCACAAATGTACAGTCAAGTTTCTGACCATGTAGTTGAGCAAATGGAAAACGACCCTATTTTTAATGATGTTACAGAGGGACAGAAGGCTGCATTAGTAATGCCTTTGGGTGCGGTGGTAGCAACCTTAGAGGCTTTTGGTCTTAGAAATGTTTTGGCTCAGAAAGGTGTAGCACAGTCAATACTATTAAGAATAGTAAAGAAAAACGCTGACAAAAGTATATCTAAAGCATTGGCAAGTGGAGCAACTTTTAATCAAATAGTTAGAAGAGAGGTGTCTAATATGATAGTGAAGGGAGGTTTAGTTGTTACTTCTGCTGGTCTTGCTGAATTTGAAACTGGGTTTCTTCAAGAAGGCGCTGATATTGCCGCCAAAGAAGTCTTTAATGCTGTAATGGAAGATGAATACTTTCAGGCTCCTGAAAATATTTTAGGACAAATGCTATACGCTGGTGCTCAAGAAGCGGTAGGTGGCTTTATTCTTGGTACTCCTGGAGCTATAAGTACAGCTGCGTCTACATATAACTTTACTCAGTTAGACAAAGGTGTTTTCGAAATGTTTGAATCTATACATACTGACGAAGTTATTAAAGACGCTTATGTTCAACGCATTAAAGATCAAATATTAAAGGGTGAAAAAACAAAAGAACAGGGACAAAAAGAAATAGACCAATACAACGAGGTGGTTGGTGTGATGAGTCAAATACCTACGGACTTTACATCAGATCAAAAGAAAAGGACGCTTGGGATATTACTTAGAACTCAAGAGTTAAAAAACCAAATAGAAGGAAAAGATTCTCGTTTAGTTAGAAAAAAGCAAGAAGAAATTGATAGTCTTAATC
>Ga0075444_10002385_pt1 | contig 11341 bp, 11 predicted proteins | sample CoawatmetaG01DNA_FD_76836 | JGI IMG/M metagenome (GOLD analysis project Ga0075444, IMG submission 76836) | Marine microbial communities from the West Antarctic Peninsula - Coastal water metaG017-DNA | ecosystem: Environmental > Aquatic > Marine > Coastal | place: Atlantic Ocean: West Antarctic... | reverse complement strand
GAAGAGGTTAATTCAGGGCATATATTTGACAGGCATACTACACCACATAATCAATATCTTTATGTTTGGTTTGAATTAGGTATAGTTGGTTTAGTATTACTTCTGTTAATATTCTATCATCAGTTAAAAGAAATGCTTAGAAAAAAGGATGGTATACATAGGCTATTACTCCCCTTATCTTTTATGTTTCTAATGCTTGTTGATTCCTATTTATTCATTTTTATTTTAACCATCTGTTATATGTTTCTATATACTATATACAGTAGGTATCAAGAGCAATAAACCCGCTTAATTCGTCTATTTAAGCTAGAAAAAATTTCATAAGGAATTGTACTTAGCTTGATAGCTATTGATGCAATTGTATTCTCTTCTCCAAAAATAATAACTTCATCACCTGTTTTTGCAGTTGTTCCCTTGAGATTAATCATGCAGGAGTCCATACTAATTTTACCAATAATTGGGCACGCTATATTTTTGACTATAATAACTCCATTTTTAGTGCTTAATTTTCTGTTTAAGCCATCTGCATAACCAAAAGGAATTACTCCAATTATCATATCTTCTTTAGCAAGAAAGGAAGCGTCATAACCAACTTTACTGCCTTTTTTTATATTTCTTATTTGTGAAATAACACTTTTAAGAGTACTTACTTGCTGTAGGTTATTATCATTATTTACACCATACAGTCCAATCCCTAAGCGTACCATTTCATATTCTTTATTGCTGAAACGTAACACTCCATTGGTATTTAAAATATGTCTATCAATGATTTTACTTAAACTAATTGAAAATGAATTGGATACATTGTCAAAAACTTTGAATTGTGCATTTGTAAAACTATCTTCTGTAATGTTATCACTAGCAGCTAAATGCGAGCAAATACTTTGTATTTTTAGTTTTGGATATTTTTGTAAATCAGCTACAACGCTTTCTACTTCACTAGTATCAAACCCATAACGATTCATTCCTGTATCAAACTTAATATGTATCCTAATGTCTACGTCTAGTGTTCCATAAAGATGAAGTAATTCAGAATTATAGATAACAACATCTAGTTTATTGTCAATAATTTCTTGTGTACTTTTCGTGCCAGGATTTGCAATAATAATTGGGATTTTAACTCCACTTTTTCTTAAACGAGTACCTTCTTCGAAGTCAGCTACCCATAAAGCATGAGCTCCCAGTTTTTCAAGATACCTTGCAATAACGATATCACCATGGCCATAAGCGTATGCCTTTACAACTGCAATAATTTTTGTATTTGGTTTTAATTTGCTTTTTAAATAATTAAAATTATTAGCTAATTTATTAAGATCTATTTCTAGTATAGTTTCGTGAATTTCTGTCATTTCATTAATTCATTTTTCTTGAAAAACAATCTCTGCATAGTGGTTTGTACTCTTCCTTTTCTCCAATTTGAATTAGATTTTTATCAGTATTTTTTCTAAAAGAATGATTTGCAATTGCAAGGCAATCAGTGCATATAGCATGTACTTTAGTAATGTGCTCTGCTATTGCTAGGAGCTTGGGCATAATTCCAAAAGGTTTCCCTAAAAAATCCATATCTAATCCAGCAATAATTACTCTTATTCCAGAATTGGCTAATTTAGCGCAGACAGCAACTAATTCTGAGTCAAAAAATTGAGCTTCATCAATAGCTACAACCTGTACTTGATCGATTAGTTTCAAAATATCTTTTGCATTTTCAATAGATATGGCTTCAATAGTATTATCGTCATGAGAAACTACTTTCTGATTATCATATCGCTTATCAACTCGGGGTTTAAAAACAGCAATAGTAAGTTTAGAAAACTCAGCTCTTTTTAGTCTTCTTAATAATTCTTCTGTTTTCCCTGAGAACATGGAACCACAAATTACTTCAATGCTTCCATTTTGCATTGGATGATTTATTTGTGATTCTAAAAACATTTAGCGTAATTTGTTTTATTAGTTTTGCTAACAAATGTATAAAAGCTATTCTATTTTATTATGAATTTTAAAAGATTGTTTTTTCTATCATTTTTGGTATTGCTTACTTATTCTATTAATGCGAAACCAGATTCTACAAAAATTAAAAAAGGGAGGGTATTATTAGTAGGAAGTAGTTTGGCAGCTGTATTAGGTGGGTCTTATTTATATGTTGAAAATTCATGGTGGTCTGACAAACAAATCCCATTTCATTTTGATGATGGGTCTGATCTTACTTATGCTTTGAACGTAGACAAAGTAGGCCATTTTATGGGTGGATTGGAAGCAGCTGATTTTTTTTCTTCTTCTATTCAATGGGCAGGAATGAATGAAAGGAAATCGATTTGGTATGGAGCAGCATTTGGTACGGGTTTACAGTTAGCTATTGAAATGAAAGATGCCTATGCTCCTTATTGGGGCTTTAGTAAATGGGATTTAGCCCTAGGATCGGCTGGCTCATTTTGGCCCGTTGCCCAATATTATAATACTGATTTAAAAGCAATTAATTTTAAGTTTTCATATTATAAAAGATCTAATATCTACTGGGATTTGGATAAACAAAGAGGAAAAGAAACCAATAAATATGCTTGGCAAGATGATTATCCAAACCAAACTTACTGGCTAACTTTAGATATTAATCATTTTATTGAAACTTGCTGTTGGCCTGATTGGCTTAATGTTGCTGTAGGATTTGGAATTGATGACACTCAATATTTAAATGAAAGCAATAGTAAAACAGGCGGTAATAATGAATGGTATATTGCACTAGATTATGATGTTCCTAAAATGTTAAAGAAATGGAATAGTCCAACAGGCAAAAAAGTAAAACATTGGCTTAATTATTTTCACTTCCCAGCCCCAACAATAAGAATCAGTCCCAAACTAGAATTATATCCTTTATTCCTATAGATTTGTAAGATGTCAAAATTATATTTAATACCGACTCCAATAGGAAATTTGGAGGATATAACAATTAGAGCTTTACGCTTGTTAAAAGAGGTCGATATGGTTTTGGCTGAGGACACCAGAACCACTAGAAAATTATTCACTCACTATGATATAAACACGCCTTTAGCACCCTTTCATATGCATAATGAACACAAGGTCCTTATTAAGTGGATAGAACGATTAAAATCAGGAGAAACCATCGCACTTGTTTCTGATGCTGGAACACCTGCAATTTCTGATCCTGGTTTTTTGTTGGTTCGAGAATGTATAAAAAATAATATTGAGGTAGATTGTTTGCCTGGCGCAACTGCTTTTGTCCCCGCCTTGGTAAACTCAGGATTACCTTCTGAAAAATTTATTTTTGAAGGGTTTTTGCCTGTTAAAAAAGGAAGACAGACAAGATTAAAGGTATTGGCTGAAGAAGAAAGGACGATAATTTTTTATGAATCTCCTCATAGGATTGTTAAAACCTTAAGCCAGTTTATGGAATATTTTGGAGACGAAAGAATTGTTTCTGTTTCTAGAGAAATATCTAAAATGTTTGAAGAAACTAAGAGAGGAAGCATGAAAGAGGTAAAGGAATATTTTGAAGAGAAGAAACCCAAAGGAGAGTTTGTAATTATTGTAGAAGGTAAATAATGGAATTTAAGAAATTTATACATAAAAAACCATACTTGATTGCTGGCCCCTGTAGTGCAGAATCAGAAAATCAACTTTTAACTATTGCTAAAGCAGTTGAAGGAACGGCTGATGTATTTAGAGCTGGAATTTGGAAACCAAGAACTAAACCTAATTCATTTGAAGGGGTTGGGAAAGATGCTTTGACATGGCTTAAAACTATTCAAAAAGAGACTACCTTAAAGGTAGCTACGGAGGTAGCGACAGCCAAACATGTTGAACTGTGTTTAGAATCAGGGATTGATATGCTTTGGATTGGTGCTAGAACGACTGTAAATCCTTTTTATGTGCAAGAAATTGCAGAAGCTTTAAGAGGAGTAGATATCCCTGTTTTTGTTAAAAACCCTATTCATCCAGAATTAGGATTATGGCTAGGTGCTTTTGAACGCTTAGAAAAAGTTGGAGTAAAACAATTGGCCGCAATCCATAGAGGTTTTTATAGTTATGAGAAAGTTGCTTTCAGGAATGACCCTAAATGGGAAATTCCAATTAAATTAAGAAAAGAAATTAGAGATTTACCAATTATTTGTGACCCTAGTCATATTTCGGGAAAATCGGCATTGGTCGAAGATATTGCCCAAACAGCTATGGATATTAATCTAGATGGATTGATGATTGAAACACATTATAATCCTTCTTTAGCTTTAAGTGATGCTGAACAGCAAGTTACCCCTGAAGAGTTAAATAGTATTATGAGTAATTTAGTATTGAGAGATACAAAATTAAGAGATGAAGAATTTAAATGTCAGTTGCTAAATTTTAGGAACCAGATTGATAATTTTGACACAAAAATTATCGAGTTGCTAAATAACAGAAAGGAAGTAGTAGAACACATAGCAAATTTTAAAAATGAAAATAGATTAACTATTTTTCAAATTGATAGATGGTTCGAAATATTAAATACCAGAAAAGAAAATGCAAATTTATTAGGCGTAGACGAGCAAATGGTAGAAGAAATATTTGCTCTAATTCATAAATATTCCATTCTAACACAAACTAAAATAATGCGTAAGTAATGCAGAAAAATTGGAATATATTAGAATCTAACAATGCAGTTGTTTCCAAATTATCCAAAGCTTTAAATGTTTCTGAAATTGTTGCGCATTTATTGGTGCTAAGAGGGATTACAACTTTTGATGAAGCTAAGTCATTTTTTCGCCCAGAAATATCTCACTTAAATGATCCTTTCCTTATGAAAAATATGCAAAAAGCAGTGGATAGAATCCAGACTGTAATTGCAAATGGAGAGAAGGTTTTGGTGTATGGTGATTATGATGTAGATGGCACAACATCAGTGGCTATGATGTATTCATTTTTAAAGAAAAAGGTAAAGGAAATAGAATATTATATTCCTTGTAGATACGATGAGGGTTATGGAATTTCATTAAAAGGTATTGATTATGCTAAAGAAAATAATTTTACTTTGATAATTGCTTTAGATTGTGGTATTCGTGCTGTTAATCAAGTTGATTATGCAAACGAAAAAGGAGTTGATTTTATTATTTGCGACCATCATAATCCAGGCGAAAAAATACCCAGAGCACTTGCATTACTTAATCCAAAGCAATCAGATTGTAATTATCCGTACAAGGAGCTTTCGGGATGTGGAGTAGGCTTTAAATTGATCCAAGCTTTTAGTCAGCAAAATAATATTGATTTTTCTGAAATTATAGAATACTTAGATTTGCTAACCGTAAGCATTGGGGCCGATATTGTCCCTATGACAGGAGAAAATAGAGTATTTTCTTTTTATGGTTTACAACAAATAAACAAAACTCCTAGAGTTGGTTTAAAGGCATTGATGGAGATAGCAAATAAAACTAAGGAGGTAACAATAACTGATGTAGTATTTGGTGTTGCACCAAGAATAAATGCGGCTGGCAGAATAGAACATGCCAAAAAAGCAGTTGAGATATTAGTAGAAACTGATTATGATAAAGCAATGCTATTCGCCGATAAAATTGAGAAGAATAATACAACAAGAAAAGGTCTAGACAAAAGTATTACCAAGGAAGCTTTAGAAATGATTGATGTGAAAAAAAAAATCAACCGTTGTTCATAGTGAAAATTGGCATAAAGGCGTCGTTGGAATTGTTGCATCTCGTCTAATTGAAACCCACTATAAGCCTACTATTGTATTGGCAGAAAAGGATGGATTGCTCACTGGTTCAGCTCGTTCGGTACACGATTTTGATTTATATAGCGCATTAGCTAAGTGCGAACACCTTTGCGAAAAGTTTGGAGGACATAAATATGCCGCCGGTTTAAGTATTAAAAAAGAGAATTTACCTCAGTTTATTGATGCCTTTGAAAAAGTGGTAAGCGAGTCCATTGATGAAGATCAACTTACACCAAAAATTAATATTGATATGGTAATAGATATTAATGATGCGGATGATAAGCTATACCGAATCATAAAGCAGTTTGCTCCATTTGGACCAAAAAATTTACCACCTATTTTTGTTAGCAAGGGAGTAATTGATAATGGTTATGGAAAGCAAGTAGGAGAGGATAAAACCCATTTAAGGATTAATGCAAAAATAAATAAAGGTACTATTGCTGGAATTGGTTTTGGTATGGGGGATTATTTTGAAATTATTAAAGACGATCAATCTTTTGATGTTTGTTATTCTATTGATGAAAACGAATGGAATGGTAAAAAAAGTTTACAGTTAAGAGTAAGAGATATTAAAGAATAAAAGTGTCGCAGTAGCAGAATTAGAACAGTTCTAATTTCTATCCTGAAAATAATAGCATAAACAACAATACGCCTAAAGCCAATACGCCTAATCCTAGAAATGCTTTACCAGTTTTAGCTGCCCTTTTTTTTGCTATTACTCGGCTTAAAATGGAAGCGCTTGTTGAAACTAAAGTTAGTATTAAATAAGGTAAAGGATTTCCATTATGCATCATTCCGCTTCCTATAAAAAGAAATGCAAATACAATAGCCCCTAAAGCAGACAGCACAGATAAAAATATAAATAGATTGCCATTTGTTTCAGTTTTCTCTTTTTGTATTTCAATTTCTTTCTTTTTGTACAGAATATTAGATTTACTTAATAAAGGAGTAACCCCATTTCTGCAACTTTCACACTTGCAAGACTTCAAATCAATACCCATTAGTTGTAAGCTATAATGATATTGTTTAATTACTTCAGATTGCAATGTATCTTGTTCTACTTTTAAAGTATCAGAAACAGGAAAAGAAGCGTAGCTCGAATTTGTAAATGTTATGAATGTAAAAAAGATGAAGAATAGCTTTTTCATATTAAAAAAATAAAAGTTTTATTTCTTAAATTAAAGATTCAATAGATTTAGCAGTATCTAAAACAGTCTTTTCAAAACTTATTGGTTTCCAGTTAAAGGTTTTCATAGTAGATGAAACATCACCATTGTAAGTTTTACCAATAAAAGCTCTCATACTTCTAATTTCTCTGTCAAAATTACTAATAAATTTCAATAAAAAGTTTGGAGCTAATTTTGTACTTACTTTATTATAACCATTAGATTTTAAAATTTGTGCTAATTCTTTAAACGAATAAGGTTTTTCTGTTGTCACAATAAACCTTTTTCCATTAGCATTGATATTCTCAAGTGCCATTACATGAATTTTCGCTACATCTCTAACATCAGACATGCTAATTGAAAACTTAGGAAGCATTGGTATTTTACCAACAATCATCTTTTTGATCATACCCATAGAAGCTCCTTGCATATTTCCTGATATAGTTGGTCCAAAAACAGGGCCAGGATTAATTACAGATAACTCCATAATTTTTTCATCATTTTGGTTTTTGATAAAATCCCATGCACTTTTTTCAGCAAGTGTTTTACTCCTTGCATATGCAGAAACATTTTTTGCGCTAACATTTGTCCATGAATTATAATTAATATTAATAGATTCATCTGCATCTTTAAGCATAGCAACTATTGATGAAGTTAATACAACTCTTTTAACACCTGCCTTTTTTGCAGCTTTTAGAGCACGCATTGTTCCCTCAACTGCAGGCTTAATATATTCACTTTCATCTTTTGGTTCGATATTTATAAATGGAGAGGCAACATGAAGAACAAATTCACAGCCTTCCATTGCCTTATCCCAACCTGTATCTTCTAAAAGATTTAATACACAAAATTCCAAATTATCTGTTGGATCTATTTCCTTTTTAATAGCTTCAATTACTTTTTCTTTTTTTGACAAACTTCTTACTGAACCTAGAACAAAATATCCGTTTTTTAATAGTTCAACAGCACATTGATTACCTATGTAGCCCGATATACCTGTTAATAATACTTTTTTATTCATTCTATAGATTATTTATTGTTATTTATTTTAAAAGCAAAAAGAAACCACTCAAATAAAGGGTTTTTTTATTTATTCAAGAATTATTTTTTTCTCAACTGTTCCGTCATCATAGATATAAAAGAGAGGTTAATATTTTTCTTTTGTCTCTCTTCCTAATAGATCTATTACTTTAAGAAGTTTTTTATTAAAGTGTTTTTCATATTCTAACGTTACAAAATCATTTTCTAAAAAGTCCGAAATAATAGAGCCTATGCTTAACCTAAATAAGTAAAAGAAATATTTCTTTCTACTTTTTCTGATAAGGTATGATGTACTGGGCAATTATGAGCAGCTCTTTCTAAAATGGTTTTAGTTTTAGAATCGTATTCTTTTGGAAAAGTAAAATCAATTTCAATTTTAGCGATTCTTCTAGGATTACTTCCCATTGTTTTTTTAACAATTGCCTTAGTATCTTTAATGTCAACATTATTTTTCTCTACAGCAATTGCCATTATGGTTAAGATACAGCTTGCTAAAGCAGAACATATCATGTCTGTTGGTGAAAAGCTTTGCCCAAGTCCATGGTTATCTTTTGGAGCATCCGTACTTATTTTAGAGCCAGACTCTAAATGAGTAGCAGTTGTTCTTAAATCTCCTTGGTATTTAATTTCGAATGTGTTCATAATATAACTTTTAACAAATATAACTATATGGTTATATTTTGTTTTAATTATTTATTAAAATTGTATTGATGCTGCAAAATGGTTTAAAATAACTTTGCTTAGCTTCACCAACAAGAAGCTGACTTAAATGTGGGCGTTATTTAATGATTTGTAGAAGTGTTTATTATAAAAATTGCAGTAGAAAAATTTGCTTTTTTCTTAACCTACATTTCTTCCCAAGGATTTAGCAATCTGAGTTTTTATTTGGGTAAGGCGGCTTAATAGTTTGATTCCTTCAGTATCAATACTCCCATCTTTTATTTTTAGTTGTAAATCTTTAATTTGCTTATCAATATGTCCTTTTTTAAGTGATAAAATAGCTTTTTCAGTAGTTTTACGTATTTTTTCATCTTCCCTGCCAGTATAGATTTTATGTCGATCCACCCAATTACTACTTATGCTATGCTTATTACTAATAAGGTCTATTGCCTTTTGACTAATTTCTTGGTTTTTGTGATTAATAAAATGCTGTAAATCAATAACTCCTTTTTCTTTAATCACGCTTATAATTTCAATGTACATTGCATTAAAACTAGTATTGGTAAATGTAATATTATCAGCATCCAGGTCACTAAAAATTAGAGAAGCTACACTCTCTTTCTCATCCTCTTCTGTAATAAAAGTATCATTTCCATAATTTATTAATAAGCGTAAAATCTCTTCTTCTAACTTCATTAATTTTCCGTCTGAACTTAGCTTTTCTTTTGGTTCTCTTATAGCCTGTCCACTTAGCGTATTTGTAGAAACTACTTGTTCAAACGAACCAATATTAGCTCTGGCTTTTGCGACTTCACTTAATAGTACATTTTCAGCAATATCTAGTTTCTTGCTGAATGTTTTACAATACTGTGAACGATTTAAACTATCAGGAATACAAGATATGGATTCAATAATATCTCTTTTTATATTTGTAATTTTTGTAGGGTCTTCATTAGTATTTAACTCAGATATTTTGATTTTATAATCAATAAAATCTACGGCCTCATTATTCAAGAACTCTTTAAAATCGTCAGTTGATAGTTTTTTTGAAAAAGAATCAGGGTCATCTCCTTTAGGGAAGGCTACAATCTTTACATTCATCCCCTCCTTTAAAATCATATTGATTGATTTGTAGGTAGCTTTTATTCCTGCGTTATCTCCATCAAAAAGCAGAACTACATTTTTAGCAAAGCGATTAATTAGTTTAATCTGCTCCAAAGTAAGTGCAGTACCTGAAGCCGAAACAACATTCTCTATTCCATTTTGGTGCATAGAAATTACATCCGTGTAGCCTTCAACTATATAGCAAATCCCCTCTTTTCCTATCTCATTTTTGGAGTAATTAAGGCCATATAAGACTTTGCTTTTATGGTAGATTAAATTTTCTGGTGAATTTAAATATTTTGCTTTTGCATTGGGGTTAAATGCCCTTCCTCCAAAGCCTAAAGTACGCCCAGAATAGGATTGAATAGGAAACATAGTTCTTTCTTTGAAGCGATCAACTATTTCCATTGAGCCTTCATTAATTAAGGATAACCCTGAAGAAATAAGCACCTGTTTGTCATATGCTTTTTTAAGAGCCTCTTTGCTAAAGGAATCTTTAGCCTTAGGATTATAACCTAGCTCAAATTTTTTAATTGTTTCATCAGTAAAGCCTCTTTCTTTAAAGTAACTAAGTCCTACTGATTTTCCTTCTTCTGTATTCCAGAGTACATCCTGAAAGTATTCCTTTGCATAATTTGAAACAATAAATAAGCTATCCTTTTCATTTGAACGTTCTATTTGTTCTGAGGATAATTCCTTCTCTTCAATTTCAATATTATACTTTTTGGCTACAAATTTTAAAGCTTCTGGGTAATTGTAATGCTCAATTTCCATGATAAAATTAATACTGTTTCCTCCTTTTCCGCAGCCAAAACATTTGTAAATCCCTTTAGTGGGAGATACCGTAAAAGAGGGGGTTTTTTCATTATGAAAAGGACAGTTTCCAATATAGTTAACCCCTCTTTTTTTAAGAGATACAAAGTCGCCAACAATTTCTTCAATTCTTGCAGTTTCAAATATTTGATCTATGGTTTCTTTAGGAATCATTTTTGGCGGTTTACAACATAATCCAATAACAGTATCAAGGATTTTTTTGCTTGATTTTCATCAAATGGTTTTAATAAATCAAGGGCAGTATTGTGATATTCATACATTCTTTCTTTAGCATACTCAAGACCACCATTTTCTTTCACAAGCGCTATAACCTCCGCTACTTTTTCATCATCCTTATGATGATTTTTTATAACATTGATAATGTAATTTTTAATTTTTTTATCTACAGTATTTAGAGTGTAAATCAAGGGAAGTGTCATTTTCTGTTCTCGAATATCGATACCCGTAGGTTTTCCTATTAAGGTGTTTTGTGTGTAGTCGAATAAATCATCTTTTATTTGAAAGGCTATTCCTGCTTTTTCACCAAATAAGCGCATGTTTTCAACTACTTCTTTATTCTGCCCTACAGAGTTAGCTCCACTAGCACAACATGCAGCAATTAAGGATGCTGTCTTTTGTCGAATAATATTAAAATACACTTCTTCAGTAATATCAAGTTTCCGTGCTTTTTCAATTTGTAAAAGTTCCCCTTCACTCATATCCTGAACAGCAGTACTCATTATTTTTAAGAGTTCATATTCCTCATTTTTCACCGCTAATAATAGACCTCTACTTAGTAAAAAATCTCCAACAAGTACAGCAATTTTATTTTTCCATATTGAGT
>Ga0075444_10002379_pt1 | contig 11367 bp, 13 predicted proteins | sample CoawatmetaG01DNA_FD_76836 | JGI IMG/M metagenome (GOLD analysis project Ga0075444, IMG submission 76836) | Marine microbial communities from the West Antarctic Peninsula - Coastal water metaG017-DNA | ecosystem: Environmental > Aquatic > Marine > Coastal | place: Atlantic Ocean: West Antarctic... | reverse complement strand
GGATTACTTAAAGGTGCATTTAATTATGCTACACAGACTAATCCAAATACAGGCATGAGCCGACTTCAGAATTTTGCTGCGGCACTTGATCCATTAATTTTGCAAAGTATGCGCGGTGGTGAGGCTATTCGCCAGCAAGGTGCGCAACGTGTTGCTTCTGGAAATAAGAATAAGACTATTCAAATGCTCATAGATAGAGGCAGAGAAGATTTAGCTGATCTAATTCAGTCGGGCGCATTAGATGCTGGTCAAGCTATAAATTACATGATGCAAGAGGCAAGTGCGGAAAAGCAGTACGGACGACAAAAAGAACTTGTTGATTACAAAAACCAATTTAAAGCTCCGCCAAAACCAAGCGCACCAGAACAAAGAATACAGCGTTTGATGACGGAAAATGGGCTAAGTAGAGAAGTTGCAACTGGATTGGTAGATGGGTCAATAAAACTTCAACAAAATCCAGTTACGGGATTAACGGAACTTGTAAATGTAAAAGATTTTTTAACAGACAAAACTGAAACTACAGAAACTTTACCGCCAAAAGTTCCTACAGATGGAAAATTTGAAGATTTAAAAAATATTAAAAGCGCATTTGGAATTGGAGGTTTTGGCAAAAATATATTAAACACAATAACTGATTCTATAGGACTTGGGCAACCTTTGGGCGGTGAAGATGTTGGTAAAGCTACGGCTGCATTAACTAATTTGGCGACAACTACTACTTTAAATTTAGCTGCTGAATTTCCAGGAAGACCATCAAACTTTACTAGAGAAAGAATTGAAGCGCTAACTATTAAACCAGGAGAGCTATCAACTGGTCCTGCTAGAGCATTGCAAAAAGCTACTGAAATGAAAAAGCTCATGCAAAGCACTTATGATGCTGCTATTAACACAATGAATAATGAAACATTAAGAGTTGAAGACAGAAATGCAGCTAGGTCTGCTTTGAATAGTTTAGAAGTGGCTTTAAATGATTATATTTCTTTAGAAAAAGCTCTTTCACCTGCGTCAAATATAGACGTAAATCAAAGTGACGCTGAATTAAAAACATTAACTTTTGAGATGAATCAACTTTTAAAACAGTGAGAAAAAAATGGCTGAACCTACATTTGAAAATGCCTTAAAAGCAATGAAGATTGCTTTAGAACAAGGCGATCAGACTAAAGCAAAACGAATGGCTCAACTAGCTAAAAGTTTAGAGCCAAAACGTGAATACCAAGGAACTTTACCTTTAATTAATAAGGGTATTGCTCAAACTGTTGGCGGTGTTGTAGACTTTTTGAACCCACTAGATAATTTAGGAATAACAGGTTCAGCCGTAACTGGATTAGAAAACTTAATGAAATCTGGCAATATAAAGTTAGCTGAAGAAAAACCAGAAGGCTTTCTTGAAAACTTTATGTATGGAACTGGCAACGCTGCTGGCGCAGTATTACCTATAGCAAAAGCCGCTCAAGTAATATCAAAAGGTGGTAATATTGTAGGTAAAGCTGCCCAAGATGCATATAGGTCTATGTTGACTAAAGGTGGTGTTACCGCAGAATTAGCAGCAGGCGGTTTAAGTAGAGCAGCATCTAGTGAAGCAGAAGAACGTGGTTACAGTAAGCCAGTACAAGATTTAGCTGCATTAGCAGGTGGCCTTGGCGGAGGGGTTACACAGATGGGGTTATCTAGTGCTGGTAGGCAGTTTATGTCTTCTGCGCCTGGTAAAGTTATTGGTTCAGGTGCGGAGGCGATAAGGGGTACTATAGACCCATTTACAAAAGCTGGTGGAACTAGAATAGCTAGAGAAAAATTTAAAGAATTTGCTGGTGGTGAAGATAGAGCATCTCAATTAGCTAATTTAATATCAAAAGAAGCTACGGAATTAAATTTAACGCCAGCACAGCAAATTGGTGATCCAAAATTATTGCAACTTGAAAAAGCCGCAATGAAATCTGATCCCAAATTAAGGGAAAGAATTACAAAGCAACGCACTGAATCTCGTGAATTAGGATTAAAGCAATCTGACATTGGCGGAGATGTACGTGTTACTCAAGAGTTTTTACAAGCTCGACAAAAAGAAGTTTTTGATAACCTTGATAATGTAATTTTTAGAGCAACGGACAATGCAAAGCAAAATATGCCAAAAGTTGGTATGTCTGAAACTCAAGCAAGCAGAGTGGTTTCTGATGAAATAATTAAAGCTGAAAATACTGCATTAAAAACCGAAAAAGAATTGTGGGGCCAAGTACCAACTGGTGTTAAAATAAATGCATTAGAATCAAAAGATGCTGCAAGGAAACTAAAGGAAACCACACCTTGGGCGCAAGAATCAGATATACCATTTGAAGTAAATTCATTTTTAAAACAAAAAGATACACAATCTGTTGCTGAAATGATTGGCCTTTATTCTAAATTAAGAGAAACCGCCAGAAATGCAATGTCTGGAACTTCTAAGCAAAAAAATACAGCAAGAATAGCTAACGCTGTAGCTGAAGCTATTTTAAAGGATTTTGATAATGCAAGTGTGTCTGGTGATGTTGGTATAAAAATTGCTAATGCAAGAATATTTAGCAGAGGAATGCACGAGAAGTTTTCGCGTGGCACTGTTGGTAAATTACTAAAAAGATCAGTAGATGGAGGCCAAGATATAGATGCAGAACTTGCACTACAAGCATCTATGGGTTCTGGAGGCTCTAAAGCATTTGTATCTCAAAGAGATATTGATATTGCCACATCTACACCTGAAACAAAAAACGCTACAGCAGATTTCTTAAAATCAAAATTTAATGAAGTTGCATTTACTGGAGATAAATTTAACAAAAATAGTACAATTAATTTTTTAGAAAAAAACATACAATTAATAAATAAATTTCCAACTGTTAAGGCGGAAATTGAAACAGCTATAAAAGCACAGAAAAAACTTACTAGAGCCAGCGAACAAACAACAATGTTTAAAAAAGCAATTGAAAGTTCAGTCGGCGGTAAACTTGTAAATGCACAACCAAATAGGTCGTTAGAAGCAATTATAACCTCTAGGTATCCAGCAAAAGAGTTTGCAAAACTTTTAGTTCAAGTTAGAAAAGACAAGACAGGTCAATCTTTAGAGGGTTTGAAAAAAGCAGTTTCCAATAAATTAATTGGAGATAATATTACTGGAGCAAATATGAAAGCAATGCTTTCTGATAAAGAAATGGGAAGCATAGCAAAACAAGTTTACTCAAAATCCGAGTATAACAGGTTAAAAACTATATCAGCAGAACTTGCAAAACTTGATGCAGCCGAAAGTGTAAAGAATGTTGATTCAACATTAGCAAAAATTGAAAGCAATAACATATTATCAACAGTAGCGCGTATAGCAGGCGCAAAGGTTGGAGCAATCTTTGGTGATGGAAACGCTGGGGCATCATTGCAAGCAGCGCAAATAGGTGCTTCAAGAGCTGCTGCAATAGTGTCAAAACTTACTAACGACACTGCTAGAAAATTAATGATGGATGCTATTGAGGATGCGGAATTATTTAGGTCACTTTTAACAGATATTAGTATACCTTCAAATTACAATAAGGCTCAAAAAACATTAGCGCCATATTTGGCAGGTGCATCATCAACTATAATCGCAGATGGACAGGAATAGATCATGGAATTAAAACCAAAGTCACGAATGGAAATTGAAGGCATAGTCCAAGACGCAATATCAAGTGCCGTAGATTTTATTGAAACTGAAATCAGCCAGGATCGCATCAAGGCTCAAAAATACTATGACGGCGAGTCTGACCTTGGCTATGAGGATGGCAGGAGTAAAGTTGTGGCAACTAAAGTACGTGATACCGTACGTGCTGTAAAACCAAGCTTAATGAGAATTTTTCTAAGCACTGCCAAGCCTGTTGAATACACTCCAAGAGGGCCAGAAGACGTGGCTAGCGCTGAACAAGCAACAGAATTTATGCACCATGAGTTTACACGATTAAATGGATACCGCGTAATAAATGATGCTTTCCAAGACGCACTGGTTAAGAAGCAAGGTATTGTCAAAGCATACTGGATGACTTACCCCGAAATAGAAATACACACATACTCAGATTTAAGTGATGAAGAGCTTGCTTACTTAATGGATGATGATGGAATTTCACTAATAGAGCAAACGACTGAAGCATCTGTTTCAGTCGATGAGATGGGCGTCGAGGCAGAAATGCCAATACACAGTGTTAAGGTTAGCTTGAAAAAGGAAAAGGGTGAGCTTTGCATTGAGAGCGTGCCGCCAGAAGAATTTTTCATCAACAGAGATGCCCGCAGCCTTAAAGACGCTTACGTTGTTGCCCAAAGAACAAACATGCGTGCTGGCGACTTGATTGCTATGGGTTATGACCCAGAAGTCGTCCTAAACTTAGATAGCATGGAAAATGGTTCTGAGATGACTGAGGCAGAAGTTTTTGAGCGTCGAGGCTATGACATTGATACTTCAGATGAGGATGAGCAAGACCCATCTATGAAGAATGTAACTGTTACCGAGGCATATATGCGCCTAGATGTAGATGGCACTGGAATACCCATATTGCATAGAATTACTTGCGGTGGAACGGCATATGAGATGCTAGATTTTGAGCCATGTGATGAGCTTCCATTTGCTAAATTTGAAATAGACCCTGAGCCACATACATTTTACGGGCGTTCACTTGCAGAAATAGTTATGGATGACCAGGATGCGGCAACTTCAGTATTACGTTCAATACTTGATAACGTGGCAATGACCAATAATCCAAGGCTTGCAGTAGTTGAGGGCGCTGTGAATATAGATGATGTGCTTAATAATGAGATTGGTGCAATCGTAAGAATGCGCCAAGCTGGATCAGTCCAAGATTTATCAGTTCCATTTACTGCTGGCCAGACATTAGGCGCACTTACATACCTAGATGGCCTTGTAGAGACTAAAACGGGTGTATCAAGGGCTTCTATGGGGTTAGACCCAGATGCTATGCAATCTACAACTAAATCTGCTGTGCAGGCTACTGTGCAAGCCGCCGCTGGACAGGTCGAAGTTATGGTTCGTAACCTTGCAGATGGAATGCGTGATTTATTTGGAATTATGTTAAGGCTATCCAGCAAGAATGTAGATGAAGAAAAAATGATGCGTATGAATGGCTCGTTTGTGCCAGTAGACCCGCGTGTGTGGGATGGCTCAATGGACGTTAGCATCAATGTTGGTTTAGGCACAGGTCGCGAAGAGGAAAAGATGATGGCGCTAAACCAAGCCCTGCAAATGCAGACTATGGTTTATCAAACATATGGCCCTATGAATGGATTAGTTAGTATGACTAATATCCGAAACACGTTAGCTGACCAATTGGCCGTTTCTGGAATAAGAAACGCTGACAGGTACTTTGCCCCGATTACGCCTGAGATTGAAGCTCAAATGCTACAGCAACAGCAAGAAGCCCAAGCTCAACAAGGTGGTGGTGAAGACCCCAATGCTGCGTTCTTGCAGGCAGAGCAAATGAAAGCTCAAGTTAAGATGCAATCAGACGCCGCCAAAATGCAACTTGAGTCTCAAAAGGCATTAGCTGACAACGATTTGAAGCGAGACCAAATGGCTCAAGACTTGCTTGTAGATGCCGCAAAAGTGTATGGTGAGTATGGAACATCTGTCGATGTTGCTCGCATACAAGCGGAGCAAGATAAGGCTAGAATGATCGGTGAAATGGCACAAGGAAGCACTCAATAATGCCTGATAATACATATCCTACATTTGGCTTAGTTCCTTTTGATAAAAATAAACACGTACCTCAAGATTTAGGGCTTGGCGGACTTTCAACTGAATATTTAAGCACAGAATCAGATCAATTTGGAATACCATTTAATTTTCCTACAATTTGGTACAATGAAACTGGTGAGGCTATATTATTGTCTATAGAAGATGCAAAAGAAATATCGCTAAATTACGAACAATCAACGGGTAGAAAATTTCCAAGATTCAATACTTTTGATGATGGCGCAAAAGCAGCTATGAAAAGAAGTGAAATGGGCGGTGCTACAAAAGGTTTATTATCTAAATGACAACAGAAATACGCATAAAAGCCAATGAAGCTAGGCGTCTAAAAAATGACACTGCCTTTGAGCAATTTGTGCAAGAGGTTCGCGATGAGCAACACAGGCTTTTCGCAGACAGTGAAGTATCAGACGTTGATACTCGTGAGAATGCGCACTCTATTTTGCGTGCGCTTAACCAGATCGAATTTATACTCAACGCCGCATCAGCGGCAGAGGTAATATTAGATCGCAAAGAAAGAAAGTAGTACCGATATGGAATCGACTACACTAGAACAAGCAGCAGAAAGTCTGCTATCCCCCGCGCCAGAAAACTCTGGTGGCGATAATCTAAGCGAAGCTGTGGACTTAATTACAGAGCCAGAGGATGACGGTTCAGATGAGACTGAAGTTCAGACCGCAGAAGAGAGCGAAGATGACATCGAAGAGGCATCCGATGAAGAATATGAACTTGATGATGTCGAAGTTGACGACGAAGACCCTGTAGAGGCTACTGAAGACACCAAGCTTATCCCCGTTAAAGTTGACGGAAAAGAAGAGCATTGGACACTGGATCAGTTAAAGCAATCTGCTGCGGGACAAGCGGCAATTAATAAGCGGTTTCAAGAAGTTGCTGAAGAAAGAAAAAATCTTCAACAGCACACTGCCGCATTGCAACAACAGCAACAGCAAATTGTTAATTTGCACCAACAACAGCAGCAAGGTGGCCTGCAAGCTCCAATCCCACCGTCAAGAGAGTTATTTGAAAGTGATCCAATTGGTTACATGGAAGAAAAACTCAAATATGACGAGGATAAAGGCAAGTATGACCACAACATGTATCAGTTAGCGAATGTGCAACAGAACCGAGTAAAAGCTCAACAAGAGGCTCACAATGCCTACCTTTATGAGCAAGCCGAAGTTCTTAAAAAGTACATACCTGAGATTGCCCATCCCGAAAAAGGAGATGCAATTAAATCAGGGCTTGTTGACACTGGAGTTTCCTATGGCTTTACGCCGCAAGAAATGGAAAATGTTACGGATGCTAGATATGTGCGGGCATTAAATGATGCGCGTAAATATCGTCAATTGGTGGCTAAAAAAGAATCAGCTAAATCTAAAGGCGAAAGCCCTAAGCCTATGCTGAAATCTGGTGCAAAGAAAAGACAAGATGGTAATGCTGTGACTCGTAAAAAAGCGCAACAGCGCTTGCAGAAAACAGGCTCAATAGATGACGCATTGAGCTTGATAATTGGTGATAGCTAATACATTAAGTATGGCTTCTAAATCCTTGAAAGGGAAATAAAAAATGGCACAACCAGCAAACACATTTGACAGCTATGATGCTGTTGGCATACGTGAGGATTTATCTGATGTAATCCACAACGTAAGCCCAGAAGAAACACCTTTTTATTCTAAGGCTGCAAAGAAATCAGCAAAGAATACTTTAGTTGAGTGGCAGACAGATAGCCTTCGAGCATCTGCTGGCAATGCTCATATTGAAGGTGATGCAACCGCAGGCGAAGCACGCTCTGCGACAACACGTTTAGGCAACTATACACAGATTTTCAAAAATGCTGTTGTAGTTCCCGATACAGACGAGGGCTTAAATAAGGCAGGTCGTGCGAAGGAAGTTGCATATCAAACCTTAAAAATTGCTAAGGAGCAAAAATTAGATATTGAAAAAGCTCTTTTTGACAATAACGCTCGCGTTGCTGGCAATGCAACTACTGCCCGTGAACTTGCAGGCGCACCATCTTGGTTAATTACCAATACTATATTTGGCGCAAATCAAGGTGCAGATGCTACTGGAGATGGTACTGACGCACGTACTGATGAGACAACAACTTTAGTTGCTTTCTCACAAGCTCGATTTGACACTGTTATGCAGTCAATTTGGGAAGAGGGCGGAAAGCCTGACACTGTATACTTGTCAGCATTCCAAATGAACAAAGCTTTGGCTTTCACTGGTAACAACAACCAGCGTTCAGCAGTCCAGGCTGGCGATGAGAAAGTTATTAAGTCTCTAGCTGTATATGTAACTCCTTGGGGTTCTGTTGAGTTCATGCCTTCTCGTGAAAACCGTTCTCGTGACGTATTCATCATGCAGGACAACATGTGGGAAGTTGCTTCCCTACGTGGAACAAAGAACGTAGCTTTGGCTAAAACTGGCGACAACACTACACGCCAAGTTGTAACAGAGCTAACACTCTGTGCTAAGAATGAAGCTGCAAATGGCATGATTGCTGATTGCACAATTTCATAATAAGCTAAAATAATAGTGGGGGTGGGCAACTGCCCCCACAATTTCATTTGGAGATTAATATGCAAAAAGTAATAGTAAACCGATTAAAGCTTAAATGCAGCAAGGGCCGCATAGAGCGAGGCGAAACAGTTATATTATCAGAGGCAGAAATCGCTAAGATAATTTCATCTCGCCCAGACGCAATCACTGTTCTGGAGGCTATTAAAGAGCCAGCAAAAAAAGCACCAATTAAATCTAAACCTAAGCGTGCTAGAAATTCAAATGGCACTTTAAAGGCAGATAACCCAAATACTCCAAATATTAATGAGGCTTGGGAAAATGAATAACTTATCAAATAAAATTGATGAAAAAATGTATTTTGAGGGTGATGATATTGTCATTAAAAAAACGCATGATGGCTCTCAAATGCTTAGAGACGCGGCTTACGCCCGCGAAGTATCACCCAATACCTTTGGCTCAGATTACAAGCATGTAGGCAATGTAGACATGGCATTACTTGGCGTGTGGATAAAAGAAGCTGGCGTTCAATGGACGGATACACAAGCTGTTAAAGATGTGTTAAAACGTAAGTTAATGAGTAATGAATTTAGCGCTCTTCGGGTGTGGAATGGAAAATATTAATATGGAAACTGAAGTAATCTGGAGTGGCGTACTAACGCTAGGAATAGGCTTTGTAGGGTTTATTTTACGGGGCTATATCCTTGAAGTGCAAAGGCTTCAGATTTTACTTAACCGCACGCGAGAAGAATATGTCACAAAAGCTGATAATGGCAAACAAATGGATAGGCTATTTAGCAGATTAGACGCGCTCGATGCAAAAATGGATCGTATACTGGAGAAATAACAATGCGGTTATTAATAATATTAATATCCCTTATAATCGGTAGCACTGCATTTGCCGATGAAACGATTAGGACTGAAACTACAGTAATATCTGATGGCAATATGGATACAACCATTAACAGTCCACCACCATCAGCTATATCCCCACAAATCAGCGCAAGTAATTCTGACCTATGTACTGTTGGTGTTGCTGGCGCAGTTCAAACGCAGATACTTGGCATATCCGCTGGCCGTACTGTACGTGATATGAATTGTGAAAAATTAAAAAACGCAAAAGTCATGTATGACATGGGAATGCGCGTGGCTGCCGTTAGTATAATGTGTGGCGATAAAAGAGTGTTTGACGCAATGCTTAACGCTGGCACGCCTTGCCCTATAGATGGGCTTATAGGAGAAAAAGCTAAATTAGCATGGCAAATGCAATCAGTAGAAGATGAGATCGAAAGAGATCAAAATAATGTTATGAGGAAAATATTTGATGGGAATACTGAAACAAAAACTGGGCTTAGTATTATTCTTGGCACTTTGGCCTTCTTACTGTTTCTCTGAACCATATCTATATGGAGTTACGAGAAACGTAGCATCTAGCTCATTAAGCTGGGGCATGGCTTCTGTTCTGCCAGCAATTCCTGGACTTGATATAAATGGATTAATTTACCGATACACAACAGTAAAAAATGCCAAAGATGATATGTTGGTTCACATAGGCAATAAGAACGCTTCTGGCGAGGGATACACATTTAGGGAAACTGATGATTGGAGCGGAGTTGCGGGTAATACTATCACAAAATCATTCTCGCTTAACAATATTCCCTTAGCTAATTGGGGAGATGGATCAATCGAGGTTGAGGGTTCTGGTAGTATTAAGGATGCGGTAGTTATATATAGCTTTAGGGTTGATGAGTGCTATGATGGGCAATCAAATCCAGCATGTCCAAATTATATTAAACCTATACCTGTCACACCCGAAATTGAAATTTATGCTGCCCTAGACGATAAAGCCGTATTAGATGCCATAGATACAGAAACAAATTTTGAATATGATGAAGACGGCAATCTTATATTATCTGAGAAAGATGAAGAGGATGATGAGGATAGACTTGAGTTAGGGCTAATGGCGTCCGCCAATGCTTTAACTATGTTTAAGACGAAGGGCCAATCTGAAATAATAAATTCCATGAATGGTAAAACCAATTTAGCTATGTACTATAATTCGTCTATTAATGGTGGTATATACAATGACAATGCCCAACTTGTTGACTCAAGAATATTAGACAATAAAAAAGCCTTGAGAAATAATTGGGCGCAACAAATCCTGCATACCAAAATGGTCGATATGCAATATAACAAGTGAGGTTAAAAATGAAATATCTTATAACAATGCTCGCAATATTTGCATTCCCAGTTTTTGCTGATGTTAATATTGTTGGAACGGTAGCAGCTAAGTGCGTTATCCAAACCACCAAATCAGGGGTTTACGGAAACCCATTAGCATCAAAGCTAAGTACGTTGGCAGCCGATGGCGGTGTTCAGCCAATTATTCGTTATGATGTAGCTCTAGCAGATAATTACTATGCTAGAATTACGCACCCAGATGCTTTTACTTCATCGCCAGTATTAAATGACAGTGTGACTTGGACGGGTGGAACTACGGTATCCCAGACTAGCGATGCGGCCATGTCTGGTTATGATGCAGCTAAGGTTGTAATCGGTAGCATGACCCAATTTGACCTTACGCAAGCTGGTAGCACCTGGTTCACAACAGCATCCACAGCTACTTACGGAGTTTCTAAGGCTCTTCCTGGAGGCACATTTACCGCCGTAGTTCGAGCCGAGTGCATTGCTAAGTAAAACCCTTATAATTCTGCTAGGCTGGGCGTCTGCTATATCGGCTCACGAAATGACCCCAGCCTACCCAGACCTAAAGCCGTCACACGTAGCTGGCGTAGTAAAGGCTGAGATGTCTTTATTTAATTCTAGGGAAGAGATTAAATATTACCAAATTGAACTATTTGATTTAAACTGGAATAACATGCCATTTTCGACAACGTATAGAATTATGAAAGTTGGCTACAAGGAACGTAAAAACTTTAATGTTTATATTCGCAAATCTGATTTGGATATAGCAACTTACATATGCACAACCTCAAAGATTAAAAGAAAATCAGGCGCAAGAACATTAGTATCCTCTCGGATATGTTCTAAGATTAATGGTGAACCAAGATGAAATTAGCTTTATTGCTTTGCCTTTTTGCAGG
>Ga0075444_10002377_pt1 | contig 11368 bp, 9 predicted proteins | sample CoawatmetaG01DNA_FD_76836 | JGI IMG/M metagenome (GOLD analysis project Ga0075444, IMG submission 76836) | Marine microbial communities from the West Antarctic Peninsula - Coastal water metaG017-DNA | ecosystem: Environmental > Aquatic > Marine > Coastal | place: Atlantic Ocean: West Antarctic... | reverse complement strand
GAAACGCTATCTGCGCCCGGATGGCACGACGATCGCGGCCAATCTGCTCGTCACGCGCTTCTCCGACCCCGATCGCCTGATCGCGACCTTGTTCTGGCGGGATAACGGGCGGCAATTGCCGCCGGCCCGGCTATGGGCGACCGCCCTCAGCATCCGCCATGTCCATGAGACGCGCGTCAGGCTGTTCGGACCCGATCTGAGCACGGACCCGATCGGATCGATACTGATAGGCGTCTATCTGGCGGAAGCGGAGGGGCGCAGCATCGGCATCAGCCAGATCGCCGCCTATGCCGGCATCGCCCGCTCGACCACGCAGCGCTGGGTCGCGGTGCTGCAGCAACGCGGCATCATCGAACGGGACGGAGACCCGACGATCGACCTGTTATTGACCCAATCGGGGTTGCAGCGGGTCGAAGCGATGCTCGCGACCGTTTACGATGCGCCCGACGCTGCGGTGATGGTGGCCTGAACCATCTGCATCACGTGATCGAGCTGCGCCGCCGCAGCGGTTTGCCCCTCCGCATCCAAAATGGTCATCGCGGCCTCGAGGTGATCGAACGCCTTTTGCATGCTGCATTTGTCCACGGTACACCTCAATCCTAAACACCCGTGGTCGGGTACGTTTTCGCAAGTGTACGGGACATGACCGGGCGACACCACTGTCTTCGTGCGCGACTCGTCGCGTTCGCGCCGACCGTTCCCTCCCTGAAAGCCGGTCGTCGGATCGGTCACGCCCGGCGCGACGTCGCACGGGGATGCAGCGCGTCCAGCGCGTCCGCATTGTCCCGCCCCCAGGCGTAGAGCAGTTCGACGGGCTCCACGAAGCGCCGGCCCAAGTCGGTCAGGCGATATTCGACGGCAGGCGGTATGGCGCTCTGCACGTGCCGGCTCAGCAATCCGCTCGCCTCCAGATCGCGCAGCGTCTGGGTCAGCATCTTCTTCGATATGCCCGGCAAGCTGCGGTGCAGCACACCGGTGCGCGCGGCGCCGCCGTGACGGGCGGACAGCGTGTGGAGCACCATGCTGGTCCACTTGGTCGCGAACAGCTCCAGCACGCGGCGGGGCGCGCAATCCTCGCGCCATTCCTCATCGGGCGTTCCCGGTTGCATGTGGTTACCTCCTGGTGCCTGGGTAGGCGAATGGTGCCGTCTAGAAGCGTGTCGGGGCCGTGCCTAGCTTCCGCCTATCAAGGAGATAGCTATGACGAAGACGGCATTGGTGGTTGGCGCGAGCGGGATCGTCGGCAGCGCGACGGCGGCCTTGTTGGTCGAGCAGGGCTGGACGGTCCACGGCCTCGCCCGTCGCCCATCCCGTCAGGCGGGCGTGGAACCAGTCGCGGCGGATCTGCTGGACGCGCGCGCCACGGCCGCGGCGCTGCGCGGCATCGACCCCGACGCCGTCTTCATCACGACATGGTTGCGGCAGGACAGCGAGGCGGAGAACATCCGCGTCAACGCGGCCATGGTGCGCAACCTTCTCGACGGCCTCGCCAAGCCGACGGGCCCGCGCCATGTCGCGCTGGTCACCGGCCTGAAACATTATCTCGGGCCGTTCGAGGCCTATGGGCAGGGCACGCTGCCGCAAACGCCGTTCCGCGAGGAGCAGGGACGGCTCGACGTCGAGAATTTCTATTACGCGCAGGAGGACGAGGTGTTCGCCGCCGCCGTGCGCGATGGCTTCACCCGGAGCGTCCATCGCCCGCATACCGTGATCGGTCTCGCCGTCGGCAATGCCATGAACATGGGCACGACGCTCGCGGTCTATGCGACGCTGTGCCGCGAGACGGGGCGTCCGTTCACGTTTCCCGGATCGGCGGCGCAATGGTCGGGCCTCACCGACATGACCGACGCGCGGCAGCTCGCCCGCCACCTCATCTGGGCGGCGGACACCGAGGCGGCGCATGACGAGGCGTTCAACGTCGTCAACGGCGACGTCTTTCGCTGGCAGTGGATGTGGCACCGCATCGCCGATTGGTTCGGCATCGCGGCGGCGCCGTTCGATGGCATCGTGCGCCCGCTGGAACGGCAGATGGCGGACGACGCCGCGCTTTGGCGGGCAATCGCGACGCGCGAGGGGCTGGCCGAGCCAGACCTCAGCCGTCTCGCCTCCCCCTGGCACACCGATGCCGACCTCGGCCGGCCGATCGAGGTGGTCACCGACATGAGCAAGAGCCGCCGGCTGGGGTTCACCGGATACCAGCCGACCGACGATGCCTTCTTCGCCTTGTTCGAACGCCTGCGCGCCGACCGGCTGATCCCGTAAAGCTGGATCGGCGCACGCGCCGAACACGCGACGATCCCCGGGTCGCCGCGGCAGCCCTGTCGTTTGCCGCCCGTCACCGGATCGGCAGGGCGGCATCCCATATCCGCCCGCCTCTCCCGCCTCGCCACCCCGCCCCGTCCCTGCGTCGCGACGGGACGAAAGAGGGGTTGATCCTGTGCCCCGGAGGCGTATCTGGCGCCATCGGTCGCGGCGGTCGCGACTCGATTTCACGGCTCGCGTCTGCGCGTCGAAGAAGGACAGCAATGAAACCTCGATCTAGCCCCATGTCCAGCGAGGGCGACAGTAGGAGCTTTGCTCCGCTGATCGGCATCGCCGGACGTGACCCGGTCGGGGAGTTCGTGCCCACCGCCTGACGCGGTGCCGCGATCTCCTGGACCGGATAGCCACCGGAACCAAGGAGGTCGCCCATGACCATCTATCTCGCGCGTGTCGAACGGCACGTGGACACCACCCGCGTCGAAGCCTTCAGCCGACGCATCCGCCTCGCCGCGTCCCGCCCCCTGCACGCGACGGACGATGACCCGCGCCGACGCGTGGCGGCGTTCCGCGCCGCCTGATCTGCCGCACCCCTGAAAGATTACCCGCACGCGGAGTTCGTGCCATGACCTTGCATGCCCTGGCCCTGAGCGGCCCCGGCGGTGCGCGCCCGCCGCGCGCCACCGCTCATCTCGACAGCGCCCACACGGGCGACATCATCGGTGCGTTCGGCACCATCGCCGAAACCGACACCGGCGCGCGCCGTGGCTGGCGGCGCCGCCTGCTGACGCTGGCCGCGATCGTCGGCCCCGGCCTGATCGTCATGGTCGGCGACAATGATGCCGGCGCGTTCGGCACCTATACCGAAGCGGGGCAGAATTACGGCACTAGCCTTGTGTGGACGCTGCTGCTGCTCGTCCCCGTCATCTATGTGAACCAGGAAATGGTGCTGCGCCTCGGCGCGGTGACCGGGGTCGGCCATGCCCGGCTGATCTTCCAGCGCTTCGGCCGCTTCTGGGGGGCGTTCAGCGTCATCGACCTGTTCCTGCTCAACGCCCTGACGATCGTCACCGAATTCATCGGCATCGCGCTGGGCCTCGACTATCTCGGCGTGCCGCGGCTTGCCGGCGTGGCGATCGCATCGGTCCTGATCGTCGCCGCCGCCAGCACGGGCAGCTTCCGCCGATTCGAACGCTTCATGATGGTGCTGGTGTTCGGATCGCTGTTGCTCGTCCCGATCGCCGTCGCGATCCACCCGCCGGTCGGGCAGATCGCGCGCGACATGGTCGTGCCGCACATGCCCGCGGGCGGGCAGCTCGCCGACGTCATGCTCCTGATCATTGCGATCGTGGGCACCACCGTCGCGCCCTGGCAGCTGTTCTTCCAGCAGAGCTATCTGATCGACAAGCGGATCGGGCCGCGCTTCATGGCCTATAGCCGGATCGATCTGTGGGTCGGCATCGCCGTGGTGATCGTTGGCGCGGTCGCGATGATGGCGTTTACCGCCGCCGCGTTCGCCGGCACCGCGGGCGTGGGCCACTTCACCGATGCCGGCGCGATCGCGCGCGGGATCGAGGCGCATGCCGGTCGGCTGATGGGCATCCTGTTCGCCATCGCGCTGATCGATGCCTCGATCATCGGCGCGGCAGCGGTGTCGCTCAGCACGGCCTATGCCATCGGCGACACGTTCGGCATCCGGCATTCGCTGCACCGGTCACCGAAGGACTCGATCCCCTTCTACCTCGTCTTCGCCGGACTGATCGGGGTCGCGGCGGCGCTGGTGCTGATCCCGGGCACGCCGCTGGGCCTGCTGACCAATGCGGTGCAGTCGCTCGCGGGCGTGCTGCTGCCCAGCGCGACCGTGTTCCTGCTGCTGCTGTGCAACGACACGGCGGTGCTGGGGCCATGGCGCAACGGGCGCTGGCTGAACCTGTTCACCGGTGCGGTGATCGCCGTCCTCGTCCTGCTGTCGGTCATCCTGACGGCCTCGGTGCTGTTCCCGACGATCGGCGCGGCGGCGATGCTGTGGATTTTGGGCGGGGGATCGGCGCTGGCGCTGATCGGCTGGGTGGGCCTGCGCCTGCTGACCGGCGGGACGGCGGAGGCGATCGACCGTCGCGGCCGCGCGGACTGGCGGATGCCGCCGCTCGATACCCTCGCGCCCGCCATGCTGGGACGCGGCGAGAAAGCCTGGCTCGGCATCCTGCGGCTCTATCTCGTCGTCGCCGGCGGCTTCGTGCTGGTCCGCATCATTCACCTCGCGCTGACACATCAGCTGTAACCGGCACCGTCCAAGGGGACTTATCATGACCCGGCTTTTCCCACTGGCGGGCGCCTGCGCGCTCGCCGGCCTCATCCCGCACGCGCCCGCTGCAGCGCAGACCGTCCAGGACCGCGCGCCGGCCGTCACCGCGCCCGCCACGCCGATCGCGGCCGAAGCCATGCCGGACGATCAACGGTACGCGGTCCACGGGCAGGCGACGGTCGTCCTGCAAGCCACGCCCGGCTTCGCCTCGCCCTATGCCGGTGCCAACAGCCTGACCCCGCGTCAGGCGAAGGAGACCGTCGACGTCACGCTCTATGCCGGCGTGCGGCCCTGGGCGGGCGGCGAGCTGTGGGTGAACCCCGAGATCGACCAGGGCTTCGGCCTGTCCAACACGCTCGGCGTCGCCGGTTTCCCCAGCGCGGAAGCCTATAAGGTCGGCCGCACTGCACCCTACACGCGCCTGCAACGGCTGTTCCTGCGCCAGACCATCGACCTGGGCGGCGCGCGCGAGGCGGTGGCCGGCTTCGCCAACCAGCTCGCCGGATCGCGCACCGCGAATCGTCTGGTGCTGACCATCGGCAAGTTCGGCGTCGGCGACGTGTTCGACACGAACATCTACGCCCACGATCCGCGCGCCGATTTCCTCAACTGGTCGGCGGTCGACACGGGCAGCTTCGATTATGCCGCCGACGCCTGGGGCTACAGCACCGGCATCGCCGCCGAATGGTATCGGGCCGCCTGGACGCTGCGCCTGGGCGCCTTCAACCTGTCGAAGGTCCCCAACGGCGAGACGCTGGAGAGGGGCTTCGGCCAGTATCAGCTCGATGCCGAGGTGGAGCATCGCCACCAGTTGGCCGGTCGGCCGGGCGCGGTGCGCGTCACGCTCTTCCGCAACCGCGGCCGGTTCGGGCGCTTCGACGAGGTACTGGCGCTGGCGGCGCGGACCGGCGACGTCGCCGATACCGGCCTGGTGCGCAGCCGTCGCACGCGGGCGGGCATCGGCATCAACGTCGAACAGGCGGCGAGCGACACGCTCGGCGTCTTCGCCCGCGCCGGCATCGCGGACGGGCAGGTCGAGCCCTATGACTTCACCGACATCGACCGGACGGCGCAGGCCGGGCTGTCGCTGCGCGGTGCCGGTTGGGGACGGAGCGGCGATACGCTGGGGGCGGTCGTCATCGTCAACGCGATCAGCCGGGACCACCAACGTTATCTCGATGCCGGGGGCCTGGGCGTCCTCGTCGGGGACGGCCGCCTGCCGAACCCCGGCGCCGAACGGATCGGCGAGGCCTATTACAAGATCGCCGCCGCGCGGGGTGTCGAGCTGACCGTCGATTATCAGTTTATCGCCAATCCCGGCTACAATCGGGATCGCGGGCCGGCCAACGTGTTCGCCTTCCGGGCCCACGGCGCCTTCTGACCGGGGACGCCGGCCGGAGCCGGACCGCGATGGCGGCGCGTCAGCGGCGCGCCGCGTCGCTCTTCGCGCGTTCAGCGGCGAACGGTTCGGAGGCGTTCCACGTCGGCCAGGTCGCGCCGGCCGCGATCTCGCGGCCCAGCGCATAGGCGACGCTGCCTTCCTGCGCCGCGCCGGTCATGTCCCAGCCCGGTTTGAACGCGTCGCAGGTCTGGTGATAGCATTCGGCATTGTAGCGCGCCCGCTCCCGCTCGCCCGCAGCGGCACCCCCGCGCACCAGATCGCGCCCCGCGCGGAAGTAGACGCCCGGCACGCCCTTTTGCGCGAAGGCATAATGGTCGGAACGGTAATACCAGCCCGCCTCGGTATTCTCCTCCGGCACGATCCGCAGCCCCTGCGCCGCGGCGACGCGGGCGAGGTCCTGCTCCAGCGGGGTACGGCCGACGCCGATCAGCTCCAGATCGCGCGTCCGCCCCAGCACGACATGCGGGTCGAGGTTGAACTGGGCCGCCGTGGTGGCCAGCGGCAGCGCGGGGTGGTCGGCATACCAAGTCGCGCCCAGCAGGCCCTTTTCCTCCGCCGTCCAGAGGGCAAACACGACCGAGCGGCGCAGGCGCGGCGCGCCCGCGAAGGCGCGCGCGATCTCCAGCAGGGTCGCAGTGCCGGTGCCATTGTCCACGGCGCCGTTGCGGATCCGGTCGGCGGGCGGATCGAACGCATTCTCGCCATAGGCATCCCAATGCGCGCCATACAGGATGCTGCCCGCAGCGGGATCGGTGCCGGGCAGAATGCCGACGATATTGTGGCTGACCGCGCGGTCTAGGCTGGTGCGGACATCGGCCGACAAGGCCACGCCCTGCAACGCGACGCCGCGAAAGTCCGCCCGCTGCGCCGCGCGCTTGGCGGCAGCGTAATCGAGGCCGCCCTGCCGCAGCAGCGCGACGCCGATATCGTTGCGCAACGTGCCGCGAATGCCGAAGGCCGGCGGAACGCTGCCCGTGTCCAGCGCATAGCCGGGCACCGCATCGCTGTTGGCGAGCTGCAGCCAGGGGTAGCTCGACGGAAAGGTATCGTGGATCTGGAAGAAGGCGGCGGCGCCATGCTTCTGCGCCTCAGCCAATTTGGTGCGCGCCGCCGGGCTGGATGCGCGCCCGCCGAAGCCCAGATCGCGCCCCGCCTCGACATCGGGATCGCCGGCGAGCGCGACCACCACCTTGCCGCGCACATCGACGCCGCGATACGGATCATAGCCCAGCCGCGGCTCGACCACGCCATAGCCGACGAAGACGACGCCCGCGCGATCGAGCGTCGTCGTTCCGACGATGCGCGACGATGCCGCAATCTCGACGCCGGGCCGCAGCGCCTCAGTCTTGCCGCCCAGCGACAGGTCGAACCGCGCGGTCTCGCGCGTCCAGCGCAGCAGCGGGACGGTCTGGCGATAGCCCGCATCCCCCGCCGGTCGCAGCCCGAGCGCCGCGAACCGTTTTTCGAGGAAGGCGAGCGTGATCGCCTCACCCGGCTGGGTCGGCCCGCGCCCGTGAAAATCGTCCGCGCTCAGCGTCTTCACTTCGGCCTTGATCCGCGCCGCCGACAGGATGGGTGCGCGGGGATCGGCCGACGCCGTCGTGGCGGCGGTCAGCAACAGAAGGGGGAGCCAGCGGGTCATGCCGGCAGCGTGACCCAACCGATCGTGACGCGCAAGCGCTACACGCCCGCGTCGCGGATCGTTTCCATCGCGACGAAGGTGGAGGTGTTGGCGACATGCGGCAGCGCCGAGATACGCTCGCCCAGCACCTCGCGATAGCGGCGGATGTCGGGGGTGCGGACCTTCAGCAGATAATCGAAGCTGCTGGCGATCATATGGCATTCCTCCACCTCCGGAATGCGCAGCACGGCGCGGCGAAACGCATCGAGCGCTGCTTCGCGCGTGTCGGACAGCTTCACCTCGGTGAAAGCGATATGATCAAGCCCCAGGCGCACGGGATCGATGACCGCGCGAAAGCCGAGGATATAGCCCTGATCGATCAACCGGCGCAGACGCACCTGGCACGGCGTCTTCGACAGGCCGACACGGCGGGCGAGTTCGGTAACAGACAGGCGGCCATCGTCGCGCAGTGCTTCGATGATGCGCCGGTCGAACGTATCGATCGGCGCGTTCTGGGATGGTTTGCCGTCCATTTGGCCTGTGACACTCTCAAAAATCGGGTCGTTCGGCGCGATCCTGCGCGCATTTCGGACGGATCGCCAGCGCGAAAGTCGATATGGGCGGATCGTAGAGAGGACCTTCGCCCATGACCCGCCCGCCCTTCGCCGATTTCGCGCCGCCCGTCCGCCCGCAGACGCCGCTGCGCGCCGCGATCACCGCCGCCTATCGCCGGCCGGAGGCAGAATGCCTCGCGCCGCTGCTCGATGCCGCGACGCTGCCCGACGCGATCGGCCGCGACGCCGCCGCGACGGCGACGGCGCTCGTCACCGCGCTACGCGCCAAGCACAAGGGCACCGGCGTCGAGGGGCTGGTGCAGGAATATGCGCTGTCCAGCCAGGAGGGCGTCGCGCTGATGTGCCTTGCCGAGGCGCTGCTGCGCATCCCCGATACGGCAACGCGCGACGCGCTGATCCGCGACAAGATCGCGGGCGGCGACTGGCGCAGCCACGTCGGCGACGGCCGCTCGCTGTTCGTCAATGCGGCGACCTGGGGCCTGGTCGTCACCGGCAAGCTGACCGGCAGCGTCAACGACAGCGGCCTGGGCGCCGCACTCACCCGGCTGATCGCGCGTGCGGGTGAGCCGGTGATCCGCCGCGGCGTCGATATGGCGATGCGCATGATGGGCGAACAGTTCGTCACGGGCGAGACGATCGCCGAGGCGCTGAAGCGCGCCCGCCCGCTGGAGGCGCGCGGCTTCCGCTACAGCTACGACATGCTGGGCGAAGCGGCGACCACGGCAGCGGATGCCGACCGCTATTATCGCGATTATGAAAACGCCGTGCGGGCGATCGGCGAGGCGTCGGCCGGCCGCGGCATCTTCGACGGGCCTGGCATCTCGATCAAGCTGTCGGCGCTCCACCCCCGTTACGTCCGCGCGCAGGCGGCGCGGGTGATGGGCGAGCTGCTGCCGCGCGTGAAGGCGCTCGCGGTGATGGCCAAGGGCTATGACATCGGCTTCAACATCGATGCCGAAGAGGCCGACCGGTTGGAGCTGTCGCTCGACCTGCTCGAAAGCCTCGCCACCGATCCCGATCTGGCCGGTTGGGATGGCCTTGGCTTCGTCGTGCAGGCCTATGGCAAGCGCTGCCCGTTCGTGATCGACTGGATCGTCGACCTTGCCCGCCGCGCCAACCGGCGGATCATGGTGCGGCTGGTCAAGGGCGCCTATTGGGATGCTGAGATCAAGCGCGCGCAGGTCGATGGCCTTGCCGACTTCCCGGTCTATACCCGCAAGATCCACACCGACGTCGCCTATATCGCCTGCGCGCGGAAACTGCTGGGCGCGCGCGATGCGGTGTTCCCGCAGTTCGCGACGCACAATGCGCAGACGCTCAGCACCATCTACCATCTGGCGGGCCCCGACTTCACCGTCGGCGACTATGAATTCCAGTGCCTGCACGGCATGGGCGAACCGCTGTACGACGAAGTCGTCGGCGCGGAGAAGCTGAACCGCCCGTGCCGCATCTACGCGCCGGTCGGCACGCATGAGACGCTGCTCGCCTATCTCGTCCGCCGCCTGCTGGAAAATGGCGCGAACTCGTCCTTCGTCAATCGCATTGCCGATCCCGAAGTCTCGATCGCCGATCTGGTCGCGGACCCCGTGGAGGCGGTGCGCGCGATGGCCGCGCCGGGGCAGAAGAACCCGCAGATCGCCCTGCCGCAGGACCTGTACAGCTCGCGCCGCAATTCCGCCGGCCTCGACCTCAGCGACGAAACCACGCTGGCGATGCTCAGCGAGACGATGGCGGGCGAAGGCCCGTGGGACGCCGGCGTCGTCGGCACGCCCCGCGCGGTGCTAAACCCCGCCGATCATCGCGACCGCGTCGGTACAGTGCATGAGGTGTCGGTCGATCAGGCTCGGGCCGCCGCCCGCGCCGCGCAGGCCGCCGCGCCTGGCTGGGCCGCGACCACCCCGGCGGAACGCGCCGCGATGCTCGACCGCGCCGCCGACGCGATGCAAGCGCGCATGCCGCAGCTGCTGGCGCTGATCGTGCGCGAGGCGGGCAAGTCGCTGCCCAATGCCATCGCCGAGGTGCGCGAGGCGATCGACTTCCTGCGCTACTACGCCGAGCAGGCGCGCGCCACATTGGGCACCGGCCATCGCCCGCTGGGTGTCGTCACCTGCATCAGCCCGTGGAACTTCCCGCTGGCGATCTTCATCGGACAGGTCGCCGCGGCGCTGGTCGCGGGCAATGCGGTGCTCGCCAAGCCCGCCGAGGAAACGCCGCTGATCGCCGCGCAGGGCGTCGGCCTGCTGCATGCGGCCGGCGTGCCGACGGACGTGCTGCACTTCGTGCCCGGCGATGGCGCGATCGGCGCGGCTCTGGTTGCGGCGCCCGAGACGATGGCGGTGATGTTCACCGGATCGACCGAGGTCGCGCGGCTGATCCAGAAGGAACTGGCCAAGCGTCTGCTGCCGGACGGATCGCCCATCCCCTTCATCGCCGAAACCGGCGGGCAGAATGCGATGATCGTCGATTCCTCCGCGCTCGCCGAACAGGTGGTGGCGGACGTCATCGCCTCCGCCTTCGACAGCGCAGGCCAGCGCTGTTCGGCGCTGCGCATCCTGTGTCTGCAGGAGGAGGTCGCCGACCGCACGCTCGCGATGATCAAGGGCGCGCTGCACGAGCTGTCGATCGGCCGCACCGACGCGCTGGCGACCGACATCGGCCCGGTCATCACCGCCGAGGCGAAGGCCAATATCGACGCGCACATCGCGAAGATGCGTGACGGCGGCCACCGCGTCGAACAGCTCGCGCCCGCGGGCGACACCGCGCACGGCACCTTCGTCGCGCCGACGATCGTCGAACTGTCCGACATCGCCGAGCTGGAGCGCGAGGTGTTCGGGCCGGTGCTGCACGTCGTCCGCTTCCGCCGCGCCGAGCTGGACCGGCTGATCGACCGGATCAACGCCACCGGCTATGGCCTGACGTTCGGCCTGCACACGCGCCTCGACGAGACGATCGCGCATGTCACCAGCCGGGTGAAGGCGGGCAATCTCTACATCAACCGCAACGTCATCGGCGCGGTGGTGGGCGTGCAGCCGTTCGGCGGGCGCGGCCTGTCGGGCACCGGCCCCAAGGCGGGCGGGCCGCTGTACCTCGGCCGGCTGGTGTCGGGCGCAGACCTGCCGCCAGCGGTTGTGTCGGACCATGCCGATCCCGCCGCGCGCAATCTGGCGCTGTGGCTGGAGGATCGTGGCGAGCGCGCGCTCGCCACG
>Ga0075444_10002376_pt1 | contig 11368 bp, 13 predicted proteins | sample CoawatmetaG01DNA_FD_76836 | JGI IMG/M metagenome (GOLD analysis project Ga0075444, IMG submission 76836) | Marine microbial communities from the West Antarctic Peninsula - Coastal water metaG017-DNA | ecosystem: Environmental > Aquatic > Marine > Coastal | place: Atlantic Ocean: West Antarctic... | reverse complement strand
GGTATAAATGGTGTTGTGACTAGCCAGAGAGCAATTCCATCAAGCCTGATGGAGCCAAAAATAAAAAATAGAAGTAGATTGTTCTATCAAATGGCAAATATTGAAGCTTCAAGATTTAAAGGGAAAAACAATTGGGCTGTTCTGCTAGGTACAGATGGTTTCATTACAGAAGGAACAGGGGACAACCTCTTTTTTGTTAAAGATGGAGTGGTTTATACTCCTGAGCCTAGGGATATTTTAGTAGGAATAAGTAGAAATTATGTGATTGAGGTTTGTGCCGAACTAGGAATAGAATGTATAGAGAAGAATCTGGAAACTTATGATGCCTATACTGCTGATGAATGTTTTATGACGGCAACGCCTTTCTGCTTGCTTCCGGTATGTAAGTTTAATAACCTCAAAATAGGTGATGGAAAAATGGGAGATATTACCCAAAAAATCCATGATCAGTGGAGTAAAAATGTAGGTGTCAATATTTTTCAACAAATCAGAGACTATTCTGCAGAGTGCAAAGAGCTAAATAAAGATCAACCTACCCCTTATGTTTTTACATCAGATTCAGAAGATTAGGTTATTGAAAGCAAGTCATATCATCATGTATGGTTATGGTGGAGCTAATAATTGACTATGAACTTTTTAAATATTAAGACCGAGAGATTAGAATTAATAGAAATAGATAAAAGCGGTCTTCAGGAAATGCATGAGTATTCTATAAAGGAAGACATGTATTCTTTCTTAGAATTTCTTCCACATAAAACACTAGCTGATACAGAAGAATATCTCCAAAAATTAATCTCTAGATCCGAATTAGATACTGGTCATTATTGGTTTATCAAGAAGATAGAAGAAAATAAGATTATTGGGACTTTCGGAGTGACTGATATAGACTGGAGAAAAAAAATAGGTGAGGTAAGTTATGGAATATCACCTGAATTTACAAGAACAGGTCTATTTTCAGAGGCTTTAAATCGTGTGCTGCATTATCTTTTCAAAGACTTAGATTTTCATAGAGTATGTGCCACAACAAGGTTTGATAATATAGGCTCTATAAAAGGCTTGCAGAAACAAGGTTTTGAAGTGGAAGGAAGGCTTAAAGATTTTTACCTTTCTCACAATGGCAAGAGATCCGATGCCTTGGTGCTTGGTATACTTAAAAAACAATTTCTTTCTTCAGGAGGATAAATGAAGGACTTAAAAAATGACCCATTTGGAAAATTCAACGGAAACGAACAAAAATATGCTATCCAAGCGCTTGATTCTAGTTTGGATCAAGATAAGTCATTTAATTTAAGATTTGAAGAAGCATTTGCTGAAAAATTTAGTTGTAAGTATGCGGTTGCTGTTAATTCAGGAACCTCAGGACTTCATGCAGCAGTTTACGCAGCTGGAGTAAAGCCAGGTGATGAAGTAATTGGCCCTGGATTGACTGTAGTAATGGATGCTTGGGCTATTATTCACCTAGGAGCTACTCCAGTCTTTGCTGATGTCAAGAGAGATACTATGACTATTGATCCTGAAGATATTAAGAGAAAAATAACTCCGAAAACAAAAGCCATCATTGTAGTTTCTCTTCAAGGATTGTCAGTAGACATAGATCCAATTATGCAGATAGCTGAAGAGAATAATCTCATTGTCATTGAAGACTCTGCTCAGACAGTTTTAGGAACTTACAAAGGTAAGCTTGCAGGAACAATGGGTCATATCAATGTCTTTAGTTTTGAAAACAAAAAACATATGACTTGTGGAAGTGAAGGTGGAATGATTGTGACAGATGATGAAGAGCTAGCAGTCAGAGCTAGAAAGTTTGCAGGTTTAGGTTATAAACATATGACAGCAACTGCTGGAAGAACTTCTTTAGCCATGTCTACAGTTCAAGATCCTAACTATGAAAGGTTTGATACAGTAGGTCTTAATTATAGATTAAATGAAGTGTCGGCTGCAGTAGGCTTAGGCCAGCTTGAGAGGATAGATGAGATAGTCGCTAGAAGAAAAGCGTGCGCAGTATTTTTTGATGATGCGGTTAATGGGTGCAGTTTTATGACTCCGCAAAAGACCCCAAATTGTTGTGACCATTCTCATTATACTTATACCGTTAAGTATCATGGAGAAGAAGAGACCGGTCTTTCTTGGAAAGATTTTTATAACCGTTATTTAGAAATGGGTGGCGATGGCTTTTATGGTGCATGCATGGTTCCTTACCTTGAACCTGCTTTTCATGAATTAGAAGTCAATGGAACCACTTATGAATCAGGATTATGCCCAGTAGCAGAAGATATTCAGCAGCAAATAATGCAGTTCAAAACTAATTATAGGGATTTAGAAGTCGCTAAGATAAAAGCTGAAATCCTAAAGAAATTGATCAATGAATTAAGCATATAATGGAATTCGGCATCGTCCAGGGAAGATTAGTTAAATCCCCTCCAGGAGAATTGCAATGGTTCCCTGGCCCCAAATGGGTAGAAGAATTTGATTTAGCTTCTGGAATAGATATAAGTTTTATTGAACTGATTGCAGAGAGAGAAGAAAACTCATCAAATCCACTTTGGTCAATTGAAGGCAGAGAAGAGATAAAAAGAATATCTGAGGCCTCAGATATAAAACTTTACTCAACTTGCACTGATTTCATTATAAATCATGGTTTGCTTGAATCTGATTCTAAGTCCACCATGAAACATGTCTTTAAATTCTTAGATGCAACTTCAGGACTATCCTGTAAATACTCAGTATTTCCTTTCTTAGAAGAGAGCAATATAGACTCAGATAATTTAAAGGATTATATCAAGCCCATCCAAGAGATTGCGAACTATGCTCAAGGACTTGGTATTACAATCCTTTTAGAAACACTTTTAATTGCTAAAGATTTGAAGCTTCTTTTAGAGACTATAGATAGAGAAAATGTTGCTTGTGTTTTTGATACAGGTAATAGAGCAGTCCAAAGCGAAGATTTAGGATCTGAGATATTATTATTAGATTCTTGGATCAAACATGTACATATTAAAGATAAAAATAGAGAAGGAGAAAATGTACTTCTTGGAACAGGATTGGTTAACTTTTCAGATATATTCTCCTCTTTAAAGAAAATTAATTATTCTGGCCCTTACGTTTTTGAAACAACGAGAGGAAAAGACCCAATTGAGACAGTTAAGTTTCATATACAACTTTGTAAATTTTTTGAAAATGAAGCAAAAAAATAGTAATTACCCAAAGAAAATATTATTTAATGGCCTTGGTGGAGCTGGTCAAAGGCATCTAAGACTATTTACTGAAAAGTTACCTGGAGTAATAACCGTCGGTGCCAGAAGCAGAGGGAAAACGCCATTACTTAATCCTGATTTTACCGTAAATAAAAACAGTGATTTCGAAAGCCTTTATGGAATTAACCTTTATAAGGATATTGAAGAAGCTTATGAAACTAATCCTGACCTAGCTGTCATATCAACTCCTACTTCACACCATGCTAGAAATATAATTCAAGCCGCTGAAAAAGGCATAAATATTTTCGTAGAGAAACCGGCGGCAGTTAATAAAAAAGAGGCTGAAGATATCATTTCAGCGGTAAATCAAAATGGAGTCAGTTTTTTTACATCTTACCAACGAAGGTTCAACCCTTTGATGATTAGAGTTAAAGAATTAATCGACAAAAAAATTATAGGTGAAATCAGTTCGATTGATATTTCGGTAGCATCATATGTCCCTGACTGGCATCCTTATGAAGATTTTAGAGAGCTCTACGCGTGTAAAAAAAATCTTGGTGGTGGAGTCTTAAGAACAGAAATCCATGAGTTAGATTTTTTGAATTGGGTTTTTGGATCTCCAAAAAGTATAAGAGCAACCGGAGGCTGTAAAGGACCATTTTTACTCGATGTAGAAGATACGGCAGATCTTGAATTAACTTATGAAAATTTTGATGCCAAAGTTCACTTATGCTTTATGGAAAAAAATCAAGAAAGAGTGATACGTATACAAGGCAATAAAGGCTCTCTTGAACTTGATATCAACAATAACCTCCTGTCTTCTATTACAACTGGCACAAAAAAAACTAAGGAATATAATGATTCTATTGATATGGATGGAATGTTTAGAAATCAATTAGATTATTACCTAAATGATTTTAACCATTCAGATAAAGACTATTGTGATGCCCTCAATCTAAATATGAGTTTAGTTTCAAGATGCTTAGAGGAGATAGATGAAAAATCTTAAAGAAATTTTCAATTTAAACGATAAGGTTGTTGTAGTAACAGGTGCAACCGGACTTCTAGGAAGAAAGCATGTTGAAGCAATAGCAGCTTTTGGAGGAACACCTGTTCTCTTGGATTTAAATCAAGACACTCTAGATAAATTCTCTAAAGAAATTAATAGAGAATACTCCATAAATAGTATGCCTATTAAAGTTGATATAACCTCAGAGGAAGAGGTGAGTGACAGCTGTAAAGCAATCTTACAAAATTTAGGAAAAATAGATGGACTTGTATTAAATGCTGCTAACAACCCTAAGATAGAGGAAAGCTCAACTCAAGATTTTTCTAGGATAGAAAACTTTACCTTAGATTCGTGGGAAAAAGATATCTCTGTGGGATTGACGGGATCTTTTTTATGTAGCAAATATTTTGGTACCGCAATTTCTAAGAACCCAAATGGAGGCTCTATAGTAAGTATTTCTTCAGATTTAGGGCTTATTGGACCAGACCAAGGACTCTATAAAAAAGAAGGAGTTCCTGATCACCTTCAATCAGTTAAGCCAGTAACATACTCTGTCGTTAAGACTGGTTTAATAGGCTTAACTAGGTACTTAGCAACTTATTGGGCTGATAAAGGGGTTAGGAGTAATGCTATTTGCCCGGGTGGAGTAGAGAATGATCAACCTAAAGACTTTTTAAAGAAGATAGAGGCAAAAATACCTCTTGCTAGAATGGCTGAAAAAGATGAGTACCAAGGTGTCCTAGTCTGGATGCTTAGTGATGCATCTTCATATTTGAATGGAGCAATTATTCCTGTCGATGGAGGAAGAACAGCTTGGTAGTAGTAAAAGTATGAAACACTCAAATCTTTTCTTTCCAATAGAGTCTATCGTAAGAGAATTAGACTCAAAACTTCTCATTTCTCATCTTTTGAGTGATTCTTTAGATAATTTTGTTTTCTGTCAGCATAACTTCGCAGATAAATTGATAGCAAAATCTGAAAGGGGTGTCTACTTTGGAAAAAATATTATGAATCCCAATAAAATAGATTTGTATAAACAAGCGAAGAAGAATGGTTTTAATATCATTCATCTTGACGAAGAAGGAGGAGTTTATCAAGGCCAGGAAAGAGATATTGAATCAATATTGGAAACAAGATTAAATATAAACTCAATGGATTCAGATGACACAGTTTTGACATGGGGTACTTTCCAGGAAAATTATTATAAGAAGAGATTTGAAGGCTCTAGCCCACCTATGGTTAAAACTACAGGCCATATTAGGTTTGAATTATTTAAAAAGCACTTCAGAGGTTTTCATGAAGACAAAGCTAATTCATACAGAAATGAATATGGACCTTACATATTAATATGTACTACTTTTGGCTTTGCGCTTAGTCCTTATGGTGTAAAGGATACCTTTTCAGAGAGAAATGGGTATGGAGTATCAGATTATAAAAGTAAAAGGTTAGTAGGAGAGTGGGCCGAACAAATGCACAAAGTCTCTCATTTTATAGAAATGATTCATGAAATATCTTCTCAGTTCCCTGAAAAAACTATAATCCTGAGATCACATGTTGCTGAAGATAAATCTTTTTATAAGACAACTTTACGAAATTTAGAAAATGTTAAAGTTATTAATAAAGGGGAAGCTGCACCTTGGATACTTGGTAGTGAATTAGTAATTCATAATGGAAGTACAACAGGTCTAGAGGCTTATTTTTCTGATAAACCTGTTATTCATTATGAGCAATCTCCTAGTGAAGAATTTGATAGCTTGATCTTAAAAAAGATTGGCAAGTCTTGTAAAACTCCTGCAGAAGCTTCAGTTGCAATTAAAGAAGCCTTTAATAATAAGACTATACCTAATAATCAAGAGTTCAACTCCTTAGACATCTCTATTTTTGATAATCTCGTAAAAGATGAGCCAGAGAAATTAATTACTATTCTTGATAATCTATTTAAAGCTAATAATTATCTAGATGAATCGATCAATGTACCTTTATATAAGATTTACTTTTATGAATACCTTTATGCATTTACAGATTTTATAAAGAAACCAATTAGGAAAATATTCTCCCCTGTAAAACATAGGAGGTATTTGGCCGATAGTATTTCTTTTCCAGGCTTCAATAGGGAAATGATCCAAGGTAAGCTCGATAGATTTGAAAAAATTACCGGAAAAAGAATGAAATATAGATTTATAGGAAAAAGAATTTTTCTTATACAACAAACTCATAACCAGTCTTGAGTTTACTAGCTAAATTTTCAAACCAATTAAAAAGCGCTAAATTTATAATGCTGATATTGCTTTTTAATTTTTTTATTATTTTTTCTACTTTCTTTGCATTAATTTTCGTATATAAGTCTGACGCCATAATGTTTAATGCTATCGATTTATTTGACGAAAAAACACAAAAAGCCATAGCCTTGGATGAGAAAAGAAATAAATTAATGCTCTTCTTTCAAGAATTTGATTTCTTCAATTCTCAATTTTTAAATCTCAATGAAGTTGAAGGACTTCCGATACTGGATATAAAAATTGATAAAAATAATATTGATGTCATATTGGTTAGCTATGATAGAGATTATGTATCGTAGCTCTCTATATTTCTTTAGTAGATAAGAAGATTTCAAACTAAAATATACTTTTATGAAAAGAATTTTTATAACAGGTTCTGCTGGCTTCATAGGCTTTCATCTTGCAAGGGAAATGTTAAATCATGGCTTTATAGTTCAAGGGTTTGATGGCTATACTGACTATTATGATGTCCAACTTAAGTATGATAGAAACGATATCCTACTTAAAAATAAAAACTTTAATTCCACTGAAGGAATGTTGGAGGATAAAGAAAATCTTTTATCTGAAGTAAAGAAGTTTAACCCAGACATTATTGTCCACCTGGCAGCCCAGGCTGGCGTTCGTTACTCCTTAGAAAATCCAAGAGCTTATATTGATAGCAATATAATTGGATCTTTTAACGTTATGGAAATTGCATCTGAATGTAATGTTAGTCATCTTTTGATGGCTTCTACCTCTTCAGTTTATGGTGCAAATGAAGACATGCCATTCAATGAGACAGATAAAGCAGATTCGCAGTTAACTATCTATGCGGCAACAAAAAAAGCTAATGAATCCATGGCTCATGCACATTCCCATCTCTGGAATCTTCCTGTGACTGTATTCAGATTTTTTACAGTATATGGTCCTTGGGGGCGACCTGACTTGGCTTTATTTAAATTTGTTAGAGCAATGACAAAAGGAGAAAGAATTGATATATACAATAATGGTGAAATGTATAGAGATTTCACTTACATAGATGACCTTGTCAAAAGTATCAGACTTTTAACAGAGCAAGCTCCTGAAAGACCTAAAGACAAAGAGGTAAAAGAAGGAGATAGCCTCTCTCCAGTTGCACCATTTAGAATAGTGAATATAGGTAATTCAGATAAAGTTAAACTCCTGGATTTTGTAGATGCAATAGAAGATGAGCTTGGAATAAAGGCTGATAGAAATTATATGGAGATGCAAAAGGGAGATGTCCTCGCGACTTGGTCTGATACAAGTCTTTTAAAAAAATTAATTAACTACTCCCCTGATACGAATTATAAGACTGGAATATCCAATTTCGTAAAATGGTATAAAGAATATTATGATTAAGTTCTTACTATGACGTTACATAACTTAGATCAACTGGACATAGCTGTGATAGGACTTGGCTATGTAGGTCTACCTCTAGCAGTGGAATTTGGAAAAAAAAGATCGGTAGTAGGCTTCGATATAAATACTACAAGGATTAAGGATCTTAAAAACGGTCTTGATAAGACACTGGAGGTTGAAAAGGAAGACTTGCAAGAGTCTTCGTTGATAAGCTTTACTTCCAATATCAGCGACATAAAAGAGTGTAATCTTTATATCGTTACGGTTCCAACACCAATAGATGAACATAAGCAGCCTGATATAAGCCTTTTATTAGATGCTTCAAGGAATATCGGTAGGGTTTTAAAGGCTAATGACGTGGTAGTTTATGAATCTACAGTATACCCTGGTGCTACTGAAGAGGACTGTGTGCCAGTTTTAGAAAAAGAATCAGGTTTAATATTCAATAAAGATTTTTTCGTCGGATATTCGCCTGAAAGAATTAATCCAGGAGATAAAGAGCATAAACTACCAGATATTCTTAAAGTTACTTCAGGCTCTACAAAAGAAGTAGCATCGTTAGTTGATGATCTCTACAACCAAATTATTACAGCAGGAACTTATAAGGCAAAATCAATAAAAGTAGCAGAGGCTGCAAAAGTAATTGAAAATACTCAAAGAGACATAAATATAGCTCTCATAAATGAATTGGCAATTATTTTTAATAAAATGAATTTAGAAACTAAAGACGTTCTGGATGCAGCAGGTACAAAATGGAATTTTCTAGATTTTAAACCAGGGCTGGTTGGTGGTCACTGTATAGGAGTTGATCCTTATTACTTGACTCATAAGGCAAAAGAGGTTGGTTATATTCCGAATATAATACTTGCAGGTAGAAAACTAAATGATGAAATGGGCACATATGTTGCCGAACAAATGGTAAAAGCCTTAGAAGATGAAGGTATTCCTTTATCTCAAGCTAATATATTAATTGCAGGTTTTACCTTTAAAGAGAATTGTCCAGATTTTAGAAATACTAAAGTTTTAGATATTTATAATAGTCTTCTAGATAATGGGTTAAAGGTAGACTTATATGACCCGTGGGTTGATATGGAAGAAGTCAATAATAGGCATGGCTTGGAATTAGTTAAAGAACCTCATGCCATGTTTTATGATGGAATTATTGCCGCAGTAAACCATGATGTATTTAAGGAAAAAGGCTCTGCTTGGTTTAAAAGTCTAGGAAAAGCAAAGCATATTTTTTATGATTTGAAGAATATGTTTCAAAAATCTGAAAGCGACTTAAGGCTTTAATCTTATTTAAAATTTTTTTATGAAACTACAAGACTGCTTGAATATTGAATATAAAGAAAACCAAGTCCTTTCTTTCGTTGAAGAGGATTATCATGAGAATTTTGGATATCAATGGACGCGTTTTAATAAATTACAGCTTGATTCGCATAACGGTTCTGGTGAATCTAAGGAGAGACTGCTAATTCAAAGTGAAATGAAATCAGAATTTTTTAAAGATAAAATTATCTTAGAGGTTGGCGCCGGCAACGGAAGGTTTACTGAAGTATTATTAAACCTCGGAGCGAAAGTGATGGCTGTAGATTACTCTTCTGCAATATACGCTAACTTTAAGAATCATTCTGAAAGCGTAAAAAAAGGCAATCTGATTTGTCTGCGAGCGGATGTCTTTGACCTCCCCATAAAAGAATCAATGTTTGATATTGTGATTTGTTACGGCGTGATTCAACACACTGGTAATAATAAATTGTGTTTAGACGTATTAGCTGACCACGTAAGAAGCGATGGAACTCTAATGGTTGATATCTATTCAAATAGTATTAAACATTATAATCCTTGGATATATCTAATAAGACCTTTCTTTTCTAGGATCAAAGGCGAATCATCAAAAATGAGATTTGTTGAAAGATTTATAGATTTAATTTTTCCAATACAACTTTTCATTTTAAATTTCTTACATAATAAAGGTCATGTATTTAAGTACATTAGGTATTTCTTCAACAGATCCCCTAACTCTGTATATGGAATTAATCTTTATTTAGATAAGAGAATCTCTAAGGCTGATGCTAAGAATTGGTCTATTTGTGATACATATGACGCCTGGATGCCCAAACATGACGACCCCCTTTCATTGAAGAAATGGAATCTGCTTTTATCCGATTTAAAATCTTATAAAGGTTTTGATTTATTGCATTCCAAAGAATGCGGTCAAGGTAATTGCGCTTCTTTGAGAAAGAAATAGCAAGAATATACTAAAAAAAATTTTAAGAAATGAGTCTAAATATAATAAAAAGTACTATAAGAAATATTTTTTCAAAATTGGGATTACTTCATGTAATTAGAAGGTCCAAGCTCTGGAGAATAAAAAACAGGAAAGTCTATGAAGAGTTTCATCAAAATGCAATGAATGCTTTCTGGGAAGTAGACAGAATATGTAAATTAAACAATATCAAAATTTGGCCAGAATTTGGGACAATTTTAGGAATAATAAGAGAAAATGGACCCATAGAGCATGATCTTGACCTTGATTTTGGTGTTATGTATGACAAGTCGGTACAAGAGAAAATAAGACATGAATTTATATCAAATGGCTTTAATTTAATGACCATATGTACTCTTGACAACAATAAGAGTGTCGTTTCAGAAAAATATAATTACCTTAATATAGACGTAGATATTTACTATTTTAATGAAGAATCTAATAAGTTTATTGTCTATGATCTTGAAAGCGAATCTGGTAAAAGCATAGAAGAAGAGCTAGATGAGAGTAGCATTATCCATACTTATAGAAATATTTTTACTAAATTCACCTTGGACGATTATACATTCAGAGATAGATTAATATTGATGCCAAGCAACAAAGAAGAGCACTTAGTTGAACTATATGGAGAAGATTATTTGACCCCTGACCCTAAATGGGAAAATAAAATGAGAAAGAGCAGATTCCTATCTAAAGTAGAGAATGTGATTGTAGAAATAAAGAGAAATTAGTATGGGTCCTTTTAGGTACTTAATAAATTTCACTAAAGGTATCTAGATGATTGCAGTATATACGTGCGTTGCAGGAGGTTATGATAATCTTATAAAACAGCCTTCTTATCATGGAGTTGAGTATTTTTGCTTTTCTGAAAAAACTGATCCTTGCCAGTTCAAGGGCTGGAATATGATCCCTTTGAAAAGTCCGTTAGGCTTAAAAGACCCTTATTTAATAAATAGGTTTCATAAGATTAATTGCTATGGGTCCTTCAAAAATAGTGAATATTCTATTTATATTGACGGAAATATCCTACTCAAAACTAACCCTGTTACTTTCATAGAATCTATAAAAGGAACAAATTTAAAAATTGGAGCTTTTAAGCACCCACAAAGGTCTACAATTGAACAAGAGCTAGAGGCCTGTATTTCACAAAATAAAATTCTTCATTCCGATCTGCAGACTGTAAAGAATTTTTTTTCTATAACGAAAAATAAAGGTTTCAGAAACAAAATTGACTAAAGGGCCATTTACATTCTTGTAG
>Ga0075444_10002374_pt1 | contig 11371 bp, 6 predicted proteins | sample CoawatmetaG01DNA_FD_76836 | JGI IMG/M metagenome (GOLD analysis project Ga0075444, IMG submission 76836) | Marine microbial communities from the West Antarctic Peninsula - Coastal water metaG017-DNA | ecosystem: Environmental > Aquatic > Marine > Coastal | place: Atlantic Ocean: West Antarctic... | reverse complement strand
TCATTGAGATTTATTTATCTCCCAGAAGGTGAGGACCCTGATAGTTTTGTAGCTGGACAAGGAGCTGATGCGTTTGAAAGGTTACTCAGCGAAGGTCGACCTCTAGCTGAGGTTCTTTGGGCAGAACTAATTGATAAAACTCATTTTGAAACTCCTGAACAAAGGGCCGGTCTTGAACAAAAGGTAATCCAAACTTTAACCGAAATTAAAGATCTAAAAATACGTGGTTATTACGAAAGTGATTTTAGGAAGCGTCTCAAAAATCTATTTGGCAGTGAATTTGTTCCGGAAATTGATCTTCACCAAAAGGCACAATCTGAATGGAAGAAAGAGAATCAGCAGGCTGTTTGGAAAAAACCTAATTATAATAAAACAAGATATGGTTATGGTAAAGTTGAAAAAAATATAGGAAACCTTAATAAAACTAAGATTGGTAAAACTACAGGAATATCATTAAAAGATCGGGAAAGGTTAGTTGTACTAACGGTTCTAGAACATCCTTGGCTTCTTGAAAGCCACGAAGAGGAATTTGCAACCTTCGAATTCGAATCACTTGAGCTTGACAAAGTACGTAATGAAATAATACGTATAGCAAGTCGCGAAACGGACCTTGAAAATGAAACCCTGAGACACCATCTATTAGAAAATGGATTGGGCCAGGTGGTTAATACCATATCCAAACAAGGCGTGTTGACAGCCCAAAAGTTTATTGGGAAAAATTCTTCTGCCGAAGAAACGGAAGAAACTTGGTTGCATTCTATAGAACTTTTTCATTTTGAAAAAATTGAAAAAGAAATAGCAACTTTAGGTTCTAAAGATTTAAACGAAGAGGAATTTGCGCGCTTGCAAGCTTTATTGAACGAACAGTCAGCAAGTAATAAAAAAATTAGCGACACCTTAGGGAAAGATCCTTAAGGACAGTACTTTTGCTTTAAAAATAATTCGAGGTTAATAAATGGCAAAAAAAGCCACTAAGTCTGAAAAAACTGCTGATCCAGCAGATAGTATACTAGTTAACAGTCAAGATGCTGTAAAAAAGATGATAGCCGATGCTAAAGAGCTCGGTTACATTACCTACGATGCTATGAACAAAGCACTTCCACCGGATCAAATGTCTTCTGAGAAAATAGAAAATTACATGACTATGCTCTCTGAGATGGGAATAAAAGTGGTTGATAATGCTGATGGAGAAGTTGAAGAAGTAAAGCCAAAGAAAAAAAGTGCTAAAGAAAAAAGTGGGACCGCATTAAAGCCCGAGGCTAAAGCAACCATTGATCGTACCGACGATCCAGTAAGGATGTATCTCCGCGAAATGGGAAGTGTAGAGCTTCTGTCGCGAGAGGGTGAAATCGCTATTGCCAAACGAATTGAGGCCGGTAGGGCAACAATGATTTTCGGGCTTTGTGATAGTCCACTAACGTTTGATGCACTTGCAGCTTGGGGTAAAATGCTTGAAGAAGAAGAAATACTTCTTCGTGACGTTATTGATCTTGATGCTATGTATAATAATGATCCCGCTCAGCAAAGCGCTGCTAAAACTAGTGCTGTTGTTGAAGAAGCTTCGGATGATGAGGCCGTTGACGAGGATGATGATAAACGTAAAACCCAAGAGGGCCCTGAAGACAGCGATGAAGACGAAGATGAAGACGAAGATGAAGAAGGTGTCACGGTGTCATTGGCAAACATGGAGGAGGCACTCCAACCACGGGTTATTAAAATATTCCTAGAAATTAAAAAAGTTCATAAAAAATTTACAAAGCTTCAGGACTTACGACACGAATCAAACATAGGAAATACCGAACTCTCAACTGCCCAGGAACGGCGCTATCAAAAGTTGAGTGCTGAGCTTATCACACTTGTTAATAGCCTAAGGCTTAATAATAATCGCATTGATACTCTCATAGAACAACTTTATCATTCTAGTAAACGCCTTATGGGACTTGAAGGAAAGATGTTGCGTGTAGCCGAACGCTGTAAAGTAAATCGCAAATCCTATCTTGATAATTATTCGGGCCGTGAGCTTGAGCCAAACTGGATTAAGGCTATGTCTGAGGAAAAAGCTAAGGGATGGAAAAAATTTACTACATCAGAAAATGAAGTTGAAGTTACCCAAAATATGCGCGGACAAGTAGCGGAAATAGCAAAAGATGTGGGCCTCAATATCTCAGAATTTCGCGTTATTGTTAATAAGGTTCAAAAAGGAGAAAAGGAAGCTCGTATTGCAAAGAAGGAGATGGTTGAGGCCAATCTTCGTTTAGTGATCTCAATTGCTAAAAAATATACTAACCGTGGGCTTCAATTCCTTGATCTTATTCAGGAGGGTAATATTGGACTTATGAAGGCTGTGGACAAATTTGAGTATCGCCGTGGTTATAAGTTTTCAACATATGCAACTTGGTGGATTAGGCAAGCCATTACACGCTCCATCGCTGATCAGGCAAGAACGATACGTATACCAGTTCATATGATTGAAACTATTAATAAACTGGTGCGGACAGGACGGCAGATGATGCATGAAATAGGTCGTGAAGCGACACCAGAGGAACTTGCTGCTCGGCTTTCTATGCCGCTTGAAAAAGTACGTAAAGTTATGAAAATTGCTAAAGAACCTATATCTCTTGAAACCCCAATTGGTGATGAAGAAGATAGTCACCTGGGTGATTTTATTGAAGATAAAAATGCAATTCTTCCAGTGGACAGTGCTATCCAAACCAACTTGCGTGATACAACCACAAGAGTTCTTGCATCACTTACTCCGCGAGAGGAGCGCGTCTTACGGATGCGTTTTGGTATAGGCATGAACACTGACCACACACTTGAAGAGGTGGGTCAGCAGTTCTCAGTTACCCGGGAACGGATCAGGCAAATTGAAGCAAAGGCACTTCGGAAGCTGAAACACCCAAGTCGGTCGAGAAAACTGAGAAGTTTTCTGGATAAATAAACATATTGAGCCTGCATTTACGGAGGGCTTAATAAAAAATGTCATTTTAGAAGATTTCCCCTCTATTCATTTTTTTTATTATCTGCTAGTTAAGCTAATAGAATTTTTGGAGGGCCTGTAGCTCAGTTGGTTAGAGCAAACCGCTCATAACGGTTCGGTCGTAGGTTCGAGTCCTACCAGGCCCACCACTCCCCTCTAGTTTTTTACCGCTCATTGGTAGATTGAGAGTTAGTCTCTCCAACTATATTACTTTTTTATTAAAGGTGTATTCAGAAGATATAGAATACTTCCTAAGCTTATAAAGTCGAACATATAAATTCATGAATTTATCGACATCTCTTCAATGTTAGGTTTAAGATTAATTTTCAGTGTAATGGGAATCGAATAATAGTAAAATCAAACTGCACACAACTATAATGGATGGGGGGCATAATGTCTGATCAAGTAAAAGTAAATAAATTTAATGCAATCTTTGGCCCAGGTCTAATGTTTGCCGCTACGAGTGTTGGTGTATCACATATTGTTCAATCGAGCCGAGCCGGTGCCGAATTTGGCCTAGGCCTCGTCGTATTGATAATATTAGTTAACTTGATAAAATATCCCGCATTCCACTTCGGTACCAAATACGCTCTTGCAACCGGTACGACACTATTGCAAGGATACCGTAATATTGGTAATTGGGCCGTTATTTTGTATGGAATAATTAATTTATTATTTATGCCCATAATTTTCGCTGCGTTGGCAATGGGTACTTCCGGTGTGATCTTGGTGATAACCGGAATTGACATGTCAATTGTAATTCTTAGTCCCATCGTCATGTTGGCTTGTGTTCTTTTATTAAAAATTGGAAGATATAACCTTCTAGAAAAAATTATTAAGGTTCTAGTAGTCATATTTACTGTACTCACTTTCACCGCAGCGATTATTACTATGTTTACATCTGATATCTTTTCTAGTTTGAGTATTTTTCCAAGCAATTTAACTCCTACGTCTATCTTTTTTATTGTAGCCCTTATTGGATGGATGCCTACAGGCCTCGAAGTAAGCGTTTGGCAATCTGTTTGGACATTACGCAAAACGGAAAAAAAACCATCTGATAATGGTATTAAACAATTTCATCTAGATTTTAATATAGGTTATGTCGTCTCCACTTTATTAGCAGTTAGTTTTATGGTTCTTGGTACCGCATTAATGTATAATATTGGCGAGAAATTTCCAGCATCAGCCCCAGAATTTATAGCTCAAGTTATTAGGCTTTATAGAGATTCCATAGGTGAGTGGGCTGTTCCATTAATTGGTGTATGTACATTTGCAGTTTTCTTTTCAACTACTATTGCAGTATTTGATGGATTTCCACGCATTCTAGTTGCTACAGCCGAGCGGTTAAAAGGCGACGAAACGCCCTGGCAGATAAAGTATTCCGCAAAGAGTAATCTTTATACAATAATAATTTTAACGGGCGTAATTGGAGCCTATATGTTTATAGAATTATGGAATGCTTCATTTAAAACATTTATTGATTTTTCAGCAACGGTGGCATTTTTATATGGTCCAGTTGTCGCCTTCTTGAACCATAAAGCCATAAATAATAAAAATGTACCACTTGCCCATCGGCCAAATTTTTTATTGAACACATTATCAATCCTAGGCTTCAGCATATTAACCCTTGTTGCTATCTATTATGTATATTTGAAATTATTTACCTAATAGAAATTGATAAATGAAAAATACCTATTTTTAGAACAGTTCAAGTCGTTCTGCTATTAATAGGACGACTTATTTTTTCAGTGATTACTATCACTAATATATTCATATGATATCTAAAGTGTATAATTGAGTGCTCCAAAAATTGCTTTAGGATAATTGTAGTAGAATATTTGAAGTTTTTAGGTTAGTTTTTAATTAAGATATTTGGGTTATTAGGAGAGCTATATTGCCTGCAGGACGACCAAGAAAAAAAGAGTCACCAGATGAAATTAAATCGGTTGTACTGACTTTTTCAATTATTGAGTTTTTAGCAAAATGTGACAGACCCCTTGGTGTAACTGAAATTGCTACCGCCCTTAATTTAGAAAGGCCTAGAGTTTACAGGCACCTCCGAACGTTGTCAGATATTGGGTATGTTGACCAAGACCCCTTCAATGATAAATATGGCTTAAGCATGAAGTTCTTTTGGCTCGGAAAAGATGTGGAAGGGAAAATTGACCTTATTAGTGCTGCCCGTCCAGTTATGGGCCAACTAAAAGAAGCACTTGGAATGGCGGTAACCCTTTCCACAGTAAATAATGAAAATATTTGCGTACTAGATATTGTACGTGGGTCTTCACAAATTGATATTAGTACCCGTCCTGGGTCAACCTTTCCATTACATGCCACAGCGCAAGGGAAAATTGCACTGGCTTTTGGTCCTGATAGTTGGCAGCAAGAATTATTTGAAAAACCACTTGAAAAATTTACAGCTTGTACAATAGTCAATACCGATGATTTAGGTAAAGAAATAGAAAGGGTTAGATTAAAGCGCTGGGCCATCGCACCGGAAGAAATTACTATGGGTATCAATGCTCTTGCAGCACCAATACTGGATCATCAAAACCAGTTAGTAGGAACTTTAAGTATTATTACTTCCATCTATGAGTTAACAAAAAACCCGAGTAAGGAGCAGCTGGATGCGATAAAAGATGCGGCATTAAAAGTATCTGTTGGCATCGGTTACATTCTTAAAGAAAGTTAACTATTTTCCTCATGCCAGCTGTACACTTCATCTAAAGCTAAACCTACGATTTCAATTATTTTTGTAATTTCCTTTTGTGTAATTATAAAAGGCGGGGCAAAGACAAGATTATTGCCAAGTGCACGAAGAATTAATCCGTGACTTAGAGCTGCATCTTCTATTTTACGACCTATCATTAAAGTGGGATCAAAACTTTCTTTTGTTTTTTTATCTTTAACTATTTCAATTGATACCATTAAACCTACCCCCCGTACGTCGCCGACAAGTGGGTGACTTTTAAATTGACGTAAGCCTTTTTGGAATGAAGGTGATACCTTTTTTATGTTATTAAGTGTATCAAGTTCATCATATTGATTGAGGGTCTCAAGAGCCACGGCGGCACATACCGGATGTCCGCTATAAGTGTAACCATGTCCAAATATACCAACCTCATCACTACCTTTCTTCATAGCTTGATAAATGCCCTCAGAAATTAATAATGCGGAAATTGGAAGGTAGGCTGAGGAAAGACCTTTAGCACAGGTAATCATATCGGGTTTTATATTGTATGTTTCACAACCCCAATAATTACCTGACCGACCAAATCCACAAATTACTTCATCAGCAACTAATAAAATATCGTATTTTTTAAGGACAACCTGAAGTTTTTCAAAATATGTTTCTGGGGGGACAATGACCCCACCCGTACCCATAACGGGTTCCGCAAAAAATGCGGCAATAGTCTCTGGACCTTCATGTAAAATTTGTTTTTCTAAATTTTCGATACAGCGAGACGCAAACTCTATTTCTGTTTCATCCTGTTCGCTAAAACGGTAATAGTTTGGGTTATCTGTGTGTATGACCCCTTCTATAGGAAGATCAAACTGAGCATGCATAGTTGGAAGCCCAGTTAAACTAGCTGCAGCAATTGTTGTGCCGTGATAAGATCCATGCCGGCTAATGATTTTCTTTTTCTGTGATTTACCTCTGGCATTTTGATAATACCAAACTAATTTAATTGCCGTGTCGATTGCTTCTGAACCAGAGTTTTGAAACATTACTTTTGACATAGGAACAGGTGCAACTTCAATAAGTTTTGCTGCAAGTTCTATGGTCGGATTATTTGATTTGTTAGCAAATGTCTGAAAAAAAGGTAGTTGATCCAGTTGTCTAGTTGCTGCGTCTTTAATAGCCTGATTATTATAACCAAGTGTCACACACCAAAGCCCTGATACACTATCAAGATATTTGTTTTCCTGATCATCATATACGTGAACACCTTCGCCACGGGTCATGATCATTGGCCCTAATTTTTCTTGCGCTGTTAAATTAGACTGCGGGTGAATATATGAATTAATATCAAGCTCTGCATTGGTTTTCATTTTGTATGCTCACATTTTTATTTTTAGTTAAGTTTCATAAGAACGGTTTTGTCTTCTAAGTACCCATCAATCGAAGCTTTACCGAGTTCGCGTCCAATACCAGATTGTTTAACCCCACCGAACGGTAAGTTCGGATCAAAGACATTATGACAATTTACCCAAACCGTTCCTGCATGGATGTTAGCCGCTAAATCATGGGCTGATCTCAAATCTTTGGTCCATACGCTTGCGGCGAGGCCGTAGCGTGTATCATTGGCTAACGTTAATGCTTCATCATCATCATCAAATGGCATTGCGCATACCACGGGGCCAAATATTTCTTCCTGCACAACCTTCATGTTTTGGCTTGTTTTAAGAACAGTTGGTGCAATGAAGTATCCCGCACCTGGTAATTTTTTTGCACCGGTAATTACTTCTGCGCCCTCTTCAATTCCTGATTTTATAAATCCAAATACTCGATCGCGTTGTTCAACGGATACAAGCGGGCCCATACCACAGGCTGCATCATACCCTGGCTGAACGTTAATATTTTCTGCAAATTTTGAGACCCCGTCCACAACTTTATCAAAAATTGACTTATGAATATATAATCGAGATCCTGCGGTGCAAGTTTGACCTTGATTAAAGAAAATAGCCATTGAAGCCCCTAAAATGGCAGCGTCAATATTTGCATCTTCACGAATAATTATAGGTGATTTTCCACCAAGCTCTAATGTAAAACGTTTCATCGCTTCAACTGCGGTACGCCCAACAATTTTACCTGTTTCAACAGATCCGGTAAATGTTATTTTATTAACGTTTGGATTTGTAACAAGCGAATTTCCAGCTTCTATCCCGTAACCAGTAACAATATTTACTGTACCAGGTGGGAAGCCTGCTTCTATAATTAGTTCAGCTAGAATGAGAGCAGATAATGATGTTTGCTCAGCTGGTTTTAAAACAATGGTGCAACCGGTTGCAAGTGCTGGAGCAATTTTCCAGATTGCCATGGAAAGTGGAAAATTCCAAGGCACTATAGCGCCAATAACACCCACAGGTTGTTTCTTTATGTATGCATGAAATTCCGCTCCTGGCATGTGGGGTGCAGAAATATCAAGTGTTGAACCCGTTATTTTTGTTGCCCACCCAGCCATATAACGGACAAAATTAATGCTGCTACCTACATCGCCATTTCTGGCAATTATTAAGGACTTTCCGTTATCAATACTCTCAATTTCTGAAAGTCGTTCTGCATTTTTTTCCATTAAATCAGCTAGTCTTAAGAGAAGAGACTGCCTCGTAAGAGGTGTAACTTTTGACCAGCTTTTAAATGCTTCATTAGCAGCATTAACGGCCTTATCAATATCAACTTTGTTCCCTGCTGCGATGTGGCTAACAACATTTTCTGTCGCTGGATCAACAACATCAATAAAATTACCCGAAGATGGTTCTACCCATTCATTATTAATCATCAGTTTTTGTTTACGGTTTAAGAATTTAATATTTTTAGCTATAAGTGGATTTGTTTCCGCATTAATTTTATTATTCATTTTAGTTCCTGATTAATCATTTATGGGATGTAATAATACTTATTATTATATTTTTCAAAGAAAAATATTATATCTTATTGAAAATATTTATGGGCAATAGAAAGTACTTTTGCTGGTAATTCATCAATATCTTGGTCTGTAGTTCTAAAGTTAGTTATACAAACCCTAATCAGATATTTTCCATTAACCCAGGTATGAGAGGGATAAGCCCAGGCTTCTTCTTGCAGTGAACTTAATATTTTTTGGTTTAATTGATTTAAAATTTCTTCATCCTGAACTTCTGCGGGATGATAGCGAAATGTAGTAATACTTAACCCATGACTGACCGCTTCAAGTTCAGGGTGTTGGTTTACTAACTTGTATAACCTTTCTGCTTGGCGAATATTGTTTCCAATCATTTCTGCGTAACCATCGCGACCAGCACGTTTTAAGCACATCCAGACCTTTAAAGCGCGAAAGCCACGTGAGGTTTGAATTCCTTGATCGCGGTATGCTATAGGCAATGTCTCCCCACTGTTTGTCGTAGGATAATAAGTAGTCTCGTGAGAGAAACTATCCACTAGGTGTTGGCGATCTCGAAGTAATATACAGCCAGCCTCGAAAGGAACATAAAGCCATTTGTGGGCGTCCATTGCAACCGAATCTGCTAATCCAATTCCAAAAAATTGTTTAGATACTGACGGCACACATGCAGAGACTGCTCCGTATGCACCATCAATATGAAACCAGATTTTATGTTGTGCGCAAATTTCAGATATTTGTTCTAGTGGATCAATAGCTCCGGTGCTAACAGTTCCAGCAGAAGCTATAACTGCAAGAGGAATAAATCCTTTCTTAAGATCATTATTGATTGCTTCTTGTAGAGCATTTACATCCATCCGAAGGTTTTTATCGGTTGAAATACGGTTAATAGCACTTTCACCAAACCCCATAATATCAAGAGCCTTTTCTAACCAGGCATGGGTTTCAGTCGTGGCATAAAATTTAGAATTTTCTGCACCTTTATAGTTGTTACCCTGCTCTCTTATTTTTGCACCAAAACGCGCACGTTTAGCAGCCAGAAGCCCAGTGATATTTGCCATTGTGCCGCCACTCACTAATAGGCCACCGGAATTACATTCGGGATCATTTGGAAAATTCAATAGATCTCCAATCCACCCTACTGCTTGTCTTTCTATTTCTGAGGCGACCGGTGCAACGGTCCATGTGCATACATTAGCATTGATTGAGGATGCCAGTAAATCACCAAGAGCACCCAGTGGGCTGGGCGAGCCGTTAACGTAACCCCAAAATCGTGGATGACCATTAAAAAGGGATTGTTCAAGTAACAAGTCGGATATGTCTCCGACAACATTTTCATTTGAAGAGCCAGTATTAGGCAGGTGAGCAACTCCCAGAATTTCATGTGCAATTTTAGCAGCACCAGGTTTATGAACATTTCGCTCGCTTACATTGCCCAGAAAATCGGCAATTTTATCAACCAAATGATGCCCAACTTCACGAAATTCATTTGCGTCCATATCAAGTGCTGCGCGGGGAGATTTTTTATTTTTCATTATAGTTTTTAACCAGATAAATTAGGAATGTATAAAGAAATAAGTGGAACAAAAATTAATAAGGCTACAACAATAACTTCACACCCTAGGAACCATACGGTTCCTCTAAAGATAGTTCCAAGCTTAATTGTATCACCTACTACATTTTTTATAGCATAAACATTCATGCCCACCGGCGGTGTTAGAAGACTAATTTCAATAAATTTTACGACAAGTACGCCGATCCAGATCAAATTCATTTCAAGTCCACGAAATATGGGTAACATAATTGGTAATGTCAGCAATAAAATACCAAGCGGGTCAAGGAACATACCAAGGATAAGGAAAATTACCATAGCGAAAATAATAGCTGAAAGTTGACCGCCTACCCAAATAGTTGCTAGGTCGCTAATGGCTTCTGTCGTTCCGGTGATAGCTAGAAAGCGGGTGAACATGATCGCGCCTATTGCGATCCAAAGTAAACTGGTTGTACTAACTAACGTATCAAGCAAACTTCTTTTAAAAACATTAATAGACATGCGTCCTTGAAATAGGGTGATAAGAAAAATTACCATGGCTCCGAAGGCTCCCCCTTCAGTCGCTGTTATAATTCCAAAAGCAAACCCCGCAAGAAGACTACTAAACAGAATAAATATTGGCCAGATGGGCATTAATGATTTAAACCGCATCGCCCAAGTCACATCCAATTCAATTCTCGGCGCAAGTGATGGATTAAGCCAACAGCGAGTAATAATCATGAAGGTATAAACACCAATGGTAAGAAGACCTGGTAATATTCCTGCCATAAATAACTTTGTTACTGATACTTCAGCAAAAATACCATAAATAATAAAAGTAATTGATGGTGGTATCATATTCCCAACAGTACCAGCACTAGCAACTACTCCAGACGCTAATCCTTTTTCATACTTTGCATTTAGCATTTCTGGAATGGTGATGCGCCCCATAGTCGCTGCTGTTGCTAGACTTGAACCGGAAGCAGCAGCAAACCCAGCGCATGAAAAGTTAGCTGCAACAGCCAAACCACCTGGCACACTGATTAACCAAATTCGTGCTGCGTGAAAAAGTTCGCTAGCCAGTCGAGTGTGCTGCGCTATACAACCCATCAGTATAAACATTGGAATAGCGGAAAATGACCAGTGAGCTGCAAAATTAAACGGTTCTATTTGTATTAGACTAATAGCAATATCAGGGCCTTTGGCAAAGCTCAAGCCGATCACAGCTACACCAAACAAGGCAAAACCAATGGGAAC
>Ga0075444_10002368_pt1 | contig 11384 bp, 10 predicted proteins | sample CoawatmetaG01DNA_FD_76836 | JGI IMG/M metagenome (GOLD analysis project Ga0075444, IMG submission 76836) | Marine microbial communities from the West Antarctic Peninsula - Coastal water metaG017-DNA | ecosystem: Environmental > Aquatic > Marine > Coastal | place: Atlantic Ocean: West Antarctic... | reverse complement strand
AGATCAGCAATCTTTCGCTCAAACTGCCTAGAGTAATTACCCATCTGGGTTGATTCAGACAAACACTTAACCACAGCATCAATTTCTTCCTGCCCATAAACAGTTTTCGCATAGGCTATTTGTTCTAAATCATTCATATTATTCTTCATTTTTTTATACCTCTAGTATATTCTTCAATTTCTGCTAGACATTCGGCTTGTATGTCTTCTTTATTAAGCCAAGCTTTATGCCAGCCAATAATTTTATCTAATGTATAACTTAATTCCCATACTGGCTTCCAACCAAGTTTTGACTCGGCCTTTGTAATATCTAACTTCAAAAAACCCGCCTCATGAGGACTTGAATTTTGATCAAGCTTCCAGCTGGCATCAGGCCATTTTAAAATCATTTTATCTAAAATCCAGCCCACTGTCTTCACATCTAATTCATTTGGGCCAAAATTCCAACCCTCCGCATATTTTTTTGGATTTTGATATAGTTTCTGTGCCAAAACAAGATAGCCTGATAATGGCTCTAAAACATGTTGCCACGGTCTGGTTGCTTTTGGATTGCGAATCACAACAGGTTCGTTTTTTTCAAAGGATCTTAAAATATCTGGAATTAACCTATCGTCTGCCCAATCACCACCACCAATGACATTACCAGCTCTTCCTGAGGCTAAGCCTATGCCCTGGTCTTTTAGAAAAGAACGCCTATAAGCTGAGGCAACTAACTCTGCACAACCCTTGCTACTACTATAAGGATCATATCCGCCCATAGGGTCATTCTCTTTATAACCTTGGGAGCGTCCGTCATTCTCATAGCATTTGTCAGTTGTAATGTTTACAATCGCCTTTAGATTAATACAACTGCGGGCCACTTCTAATACTTTGGCAGTACCAATCACATTAACTTCATAAGTTTCAATAGGGGCATCATAAGAATATCTCACTAATGATTGTGCTGCCATATGTATCAAAACATCAGGATTGAATATTGTCATACTATTATAAAGTGCATCTTGGTCTCTAATATCACCAATTTGAGAATCAATGATTGAGTCAATTTTAGCCTCATTAAATAATGATGGCATTGTAGGTGGGCTAAGTGCATAGCCTTTAACCGTTGCACCCAAAGAAGTCAGCCATAAAGAAAGCCAACTGCCTTTAAAGCCAGTATGGCCTGTTAGGAAAACACGCTTTCCTTGCCAAAAATCTTGGTTAATCATTATTAATTACCAATTTTTCCATGGCGCTTTGCCTTCTTCCCAAAGCTCTTGCAGATATACTTTATCCCTTAATGTATCCATAGGTTGCCAAAACCCTTCATGTGTAAACGCCATCAAGTTATCGTCTTTGGCTAATCCCTTTAATGGCTCTTTCTCCCAAGTACAATCATCACCAGATATTCTTTCTAAAACTTTTGGAGAAAGTACGAAAAAACCACCATTAATTAAAACGCCATCGCCTTTCGGCTTTTCTATAAATTGTGTTACCTGATTATCTTGTATATCTAATGCGCCAAATCTACCTGGTGGATATACAGAAGTCAAAGTTGCATCCTTACCATGTTCTTTATGAAACTCTATCAATTTTGTGATATCCACATTTGATATACCGTCACCATAGGTAAAACAAAAAGCCTCTTCGCTCTTTACATACTCTGCTACTCTGCCTAATCTCCCGCCAGTCATAGAATTATCACCTGTATCAACCAGCGTAATTGTCCACGGCTCTGCACGCTTTTGATGCACCTCCATAGAATTATTTTTCATGCAAAAAGTTATATCTGATTGATGAAGGAAATAATTGGCAAAATACTCTTTAATGACATAACCTTTATATCCGCAACATATCACAAAATCATTAACACCATGAGTGGAGTACATTTTCATAATATGCCATAGAATTGGCTTTCCACCAATTTCTACCATAGGTTTTGGCTTTAAATCTGTTTCCTCACTAATGCGTGTACCTAGACCACCTGCTAATATTACTACTTTCATCCATTATCCTTATTTTGATAAGATTTTATCCTCAAGAGAACTGGTTGATTCATACATTATTATCACAATCTTTTCATTGTGGAATGCCCTTGCTAAATCAACACGCTGACGCTACCCTCTAGAGAACTTAACCTTTTTAATAAAATTTATTGCTATTTCACTATTTTTTTACTTTCGAATTTTTTTATTCTAAACGATCTATAGATAACAGGATATAGTAAATCTGGTATCCAATCAAAACCCCTTACTTTATTAACATGGCCATGGATAGATACTCTTAGTTCATGCTCTTTAATAAGTCTATAAGCATACATCCAATTAATCAGCGATGTAATAACATTACTCATAACTAACCCCTTCTTTTGATAAAGGCATCTTACCTGCCCTAAAAAGTCAGTTGGAGGACTTTTCTTCATGTATTGATCCCACCCAAAGATATTAACTTTTTTAGATATGTTTAGAAGAGCAATCACAGCAGAAAGACCACTTCCTATCTGAAAATTACTGATCCCAAATTTATTTATCACACCGCCAGCTATATCAAAATTCGAGGATGAAAAATCTATGTTATGATATTCAAATCTTGTGTTTATCTTTTTCTTGAAATATTCTTCAGATATTGAATCTAAATCACTGTAATCATTATCAGAAAAATCACTCATTCCAGCTACGTAAGATATCTTGTGTCTATCTTCGCCGTTAACGTAGTCTGCAAAACCGCTCCAACCAAGATATCGTGCAAGCACCCGCAAGTCACCTGTCATTAAATAATAGTTTGAATAATAATCCGTGAAGTCTATGTTTTTAATATTAAGAAAAAAAGTTGGCAACTCTTTATTGATTCCAGAATCACTCTCTCCATCGCCTCTCATCACCAAATTTACTTCATCAAAATTAGCAAAGTCAAAATCGACAAACAAAAAATCATCCAAACAATCCTCTGATAATGGAATTTTTTCAGTATATCTTGGTAATCGTCTGTATTTACTTCTATTTCCAACAAAAAATGATAGAGACCAAGGGGCAAACCTTAAGATAAAGGGAAGAAAATAACAGATAAATTTAATATGAACTTTTCTACCTGGCCCAGACAAAAAATATCCTGGAACATTTGCCAGAAAACATAATAAACCATCTCTCTTTATAATTTTATATATTTTTATAATCATCTTTAACAACATTCAAAATCAAAAAAAAGGGGGGAGTAAAGCTCGTTTAGATTGCTATTTTAAGTCTACAGCTTTATGATTATTTGGGGATGGTCTAAAAAACAAAGTGCATTCTCAAAGTTTTTTGGTTTAAACTAAAATCACTTTTTGATTCAAGTAATTTATTTAAAATAATTTAAACTCTTTCAAACACCTCTTTCTCTTTACCATCTTTTTTCCTCAAATTAAAAGCATAATTTTATCTTTGATTTAAGAGCGCACCGCCATATTTTTAAAATGTTCATTTGTTTCGATTAATTCTTGATAAGTACCTCGATCCACTACTTGCCCCTTGTCGATAAAGAATATCTGATCGCATTGTTGTACAGTTTTGATGCGGTGAGTGATCATAATAATGGTTTTTTTACCACTAAAATCGTGAATGGCTTCCATAATCATTTTTTCGGTGATACCATCAAGGGAACTGGTTGCTTCGTCAAACACAAGCACTTCTGCTTCATGATATAAAGCCCTGGCAATAGCTATACGTTGCCTCTGGCCACCAGAGAGTTGCATACCTCGCTCACCGACTTTGGTATGGATGCCCTGTTCAAGGCTTTGTAGAAATTCAGTCAGATGAGCGAGCTTGAGTGCTTGTTGCACTTGCTTTAAATCAATTTGATCTTGTGGGATACCGAATGTAACGTTTTCAGCAATAGTACCTTCCGATAGGAAAATACTTTGCGCTACAAAGCCAATAGTGTTTTGCCAGGAGCGGCGATTTTGGTCATTTATTATTGTACTATCAATTTTCAGCTGGCCTTGCTGTGGCTCGATTAAACCGAGCAAAATATCGATGAGTGTTGACTTACCTGAGCCGGATATACCAACTATACCAATTACACTATTTACAGGTATTGACATATTTAGCTGGCTTAGCGTTGATTCTTCTTTTCCGGGATAGGTGAAAGTGACATTTTTAAGAGATATTTGTTGCTTTGGTCGTAGATAGTTTTTCTTTGGTTCTGGTGATTTTGATTGCACTTGCCTTGAGTTAATTAAGTCTTGTTGTATTGATTCAAATGCTGCAATATTGCCCTTTATAGTTGCGACGCTGGTGTAGATTTGTTGGAACGTCGGTAGTAGTTTAAGAGTCGCAAGCGCATAAACTGTGAGTATTGGTAAAATCATGCCAAAATTACTATCGTGGTTTGAAATTAAGTAGAGTACGAGTGTGATAATTGATCCGAAGGCAATCAACTCCATAAAATAGCGTGGTGCTTGAGTTAATGTAGCATTGGTACCTTGACTATAAGCAAGTTTGTGACTGGTTTGGTTGAAATGTTTTATAAAATCATTATCTCTGCCTAGTAACAATACATCCTTAATACCACCAAAACCTTCACTCATTAAACGAAAACGTTGTTCATTCACTTGTGATATAGCCTTACCATTACGTTGTAAGCGCACTCTAACTATTTTAAAAAGAATTAAATACGCAATTACAAAAACAGCAAGACCTATTGTGGCAACTTTTGGGTCATAGACAAAAATGCTAAGACTTATAAACAGGGCAAGTACAATGCGTGCATTCATCTGCATAAGTGGCATTATGATTCCACTTGAGACTCTCGCGCATTCAGTGGCAATTTTTTTTGTCAGCTGAGCACTACTCCCAGATGCATGAAATAACCAACCCTGCTTAAGGTAATGGGCGTAAAGTCTAGCTGAGATCTCTGCACTGACTCCGCTCGCAAACATGGATAGTTTCCAAATGGTGAAAATGGAGACTACAGCTGAAATAAACAACATAACCAATACGCTGACACCCAGTAAAAGTATAAATTGCGATTCTGAAGTTATGCCGCTGACTTGGTAAACTTGAGCGATGATCGTATCTTGTTGCAACTGACTCATATCTCCTACTAACGCCATAAAGGGAATAATCGATACGACACCAACGATTTCCATAAAGGTCATTAGAACGACAAAAATTTGTAACCTATAAAAGCGTTTGCGTTGACTTGATGTGAGCAAAGTGAAGAGTTGTTTTATAAGTTTAAACATAATAATCTTTATGCCATTTTACAAGCTTTCAGGTATAGAGGTAAAGAGGTAGTTAGTATTTCTTGAATACCAGAAAACATCAGAATTAACGGCACTATGATTAGTGTTGTTAATATTATGACGAACAGCTTCTGAGCCTACAAAGCCAGCACCACCTGTGATTACCAGTCTCATTCTGATAAACTCCCCACATACCAATCCATCGCCTCATCTATCCCTTGGGATATCATGTACTTTGGCTGGTAACCTAATAATGCCTGTGCCTTATCTATATTAGCCTGAGAATGTCTAACATCTCCCACCCTAAAATCTCTATAGATTGGCTCTTTCTTTTCCAAACCCTTTGTTTTTTGAATTAGCCTTTCTTCAATCATTTGATAAAGTTTATTAAGACTGGTTCTATCATTAAGTGCTACATTATAAATTTGGTCTGTTGCTTCATCATTATCAGTGGTAGCTGCTAGAAGGTTTATCTGCACTGTGTTGTCAATATAACAAAAGTCTCTACTAGTTTCACCATCGCCGTTTATATATACATCTTCTTTGTTTAATATAGCTGCCACCCATTTTGGTATGACTGCCGCGTATGCGCTAAAAGGATCTTGTCTTTTACCAAAAATGTTGAAATATCTTAAGCCTATAGCTCTAAAACCATAAGTTTTTGCAAACACACTTGCGTATAACTCATTAACAACTTTAGTGACAGCATAAGGGCTAAGAGGGCTACCAATTTTATCTTCTATCTTAGGCAGGTCTGGATGGTCGCCATAGGTGGAACTTGATGCAGCATAAACAAATCTTTTGACTTTGGCATCTTTACTAGCAACTAACATGTTTAAAAAACCATCAATATTGGCTTTGTTGGTATTAATTGGGTCATCAATTGATCTAGGAACCGAACCCAATGCTGCTTGGTGTAAAACATAATCGACATCGCTACATGCCTGTTTGCAATCATTAAGCTCTCTTATATCGCCATTAATAAACTTAAAGTTACTACTTAGGTCTTTACCAGCAGCATTATTAGCATCTTGGATTGCTTGATCAATATTGTGCCTATGGCCTGTAGCGAAGTTATCTAGGCCCACCACTTTTTGATTAAGAATCAGGAGTTTTTCTAGAAGGTTGGAGCCAATAAAACCTGCAACACCAGTTACCAGCCAAATGCTTTGATTATCTTTTAAATGTTCTTGTAGCTGCTCATATTTAGTCATTTTACAACCTTCCATCTACTTCATTCGCTTTAAGTAGATATTTAATGTCATACAGCACATAATTGTCTTTACCAAAAGTTTTTATTTGTTCTAGTGATAGCTGTTTAAATTCATCATGAGCAACAGCTAGTAATATCGTATCATATTTACCTTCTATCGGTTGATCGATTGGCTTAATACCATATTCATATTCAGCTTTATCTTTATCAACCCATGGGTCGTATACATCAACATTGCAATTAAACCCTTCAAACTCCTCAACTAAATCAACTACACGAGTGTTTCGAAGGTCAGGACAGTTCTCTTTGAACGTTAGCCCCATGATTAATACGTTTGCATCCACGACATGGATGCGTTTTTTAGTCATTAATTTTGAGACCTGGTCTGCCACATAATATCCCATACTATCATTTAGCCTACGCCCTGCAAGAATCATTTCTGGCTTGTAACCAACCTCTAGCGCTTTGTGAGTCAAGTAATATGGATCAACACCAATACAGTGTCCTCCTACTAAACCCGGGCTAAATGGTAAAAAATTCCATTTAGTACCTGCTGCCTCTAATACGGATTCTGTATCTATACCTAGTTTATTAAAGATAAGTGCAAGCTCATTAATAAGAGCAATGTTTACATCTCTTTGAGTATTTTCAATCACCTTGGCAGCTTCTGCTACTTTAATATTACTGGCCTTATGTGTGCCAGCAACAATAATCTCTTGGTACAACTCATCAACTTCAGTAGCAATCTCAGGTGTTGACCCTGCTGTTACTTTTTTAATGGTGGCTATACGGTGTTCTTTATCTCCTGGGTTGATACGCTCTGGGGAATATCCACAGTAAAAATCTTGATTAAATATTAAGCCTGACTGCTCTTCCAGAATTGGTACACAAACTTCTTCAGTTGCACCTGGATATACAGTAGATTCATAAATAACAATATCACCTTTCTTAAGAATGGAGCCAATCGCCTCACTAGATTTTTCTAAAGGGGTTAAGTCAGGTCTTTTGTGTTTGTCAATTGGCGTTGGAACTGTTACGATAAAAATTTCACAATTCTTTACATCGTTAAGGCTAGTTGTATAAATTAGGTGAGTTGCATTTTTAAGCTCTTGTTCGGTGGTTTCCAGGGTTGAATCAATACCATCTTTTAACTCATCAATTCTAGTATGGTTGATATCAAAGCCAATAACCTCTCTTTGCTTGCCAAATTCTACTGCAAGTGGAAGGCCTACATAACCTAGGCCGATTAACGCTATTCTCTTGTTACTCATTCTATGCCACCACAGAAATCTAAATCATTTTCTTTAATGTTAACCCCTTTAAACTGCTCATGCGCAACAAGGTAAATACAAATATCCATACCCAGCCCATCTTCAAACTCGATCAATTTTAAATCCTTACAAGATTTTATATTTGGTTCAACTACTTTAATATCAATAACCTTAGCTAGCTCTTTTGCAATATACAATGCTGGTGATTCTCTCAAGTCATCAATATCTGGTTTAAATGCTAGCCCCATGCAAACTATTGTCGGCACCCTTCCATTGTCTTTTTCAAACTTAAGGGAGTGGTTCTTTATTTTTTCAACAACCCAATCAGCTTTATAATCATTTGTTCTACGTGCCTGCTCTACCATCTTAGCTTTGCCGTTAGCACTATCAACAATAAACCATGGGTCTACTGAGATACAATGCCCTCCGACCCCACAACCAGGGCTCAATACATTAACTCGTGGATGTCTATTTGCTAGTAATATTAATTCCCTAACGTCAATACCCATATCATCGCATAGCATTGACAACTCATTAGCAAATGCAATATTTACATCTCTAAATGAGTTTTCGGTAAGTTTTGACATTTCTGCCATCTTAGTTGTAGTTTCTAAAACTTCACCTTCAACAAAAGTTCGATAAAATTCAGCTGCCTTTAATGTTGAATCATTATTAATGCCACCTACTACCCTATCATTCTTGATAAGCTCTCTCATAATACTACCAGGGAGAACTCTTTCAGGTGAATGAGCAATAAAAACATTATTAATATCAACCCCTTCCTTCTTCAATATATCAGCAATCATATCGGTTGTACCTACAGGTGATGTAGATTCTAATAATATTAAATTACCTGATTTGACACAAGGTGCTATTTTCTTTGTTGCATTCACAATGTAATCAACATTCGGAATAGGAGAGTTTGTCATTTTATTAAGCTTATCAGCATGAAGCGGGGTAGGCACGGCAATCATAAAAATATCCGCCTCAGCTGGCTCATTATTTACTACTAAAGATCTGTTTTTTACTGCAGAATGAACAAATTCATCTAAGCCTGGCTCAACAATATGGATTTCACCACGATTAATTGTATCGACTACATGTTGATTAATATCGACACCATAAACTTGATAGCCTCGATTAGCTAACAATGCCGCTGTAGGTAGGCCAATGTAACCCATTCCCATTATGCATATCCTTCTCTTATTACTCATATAATTAATCTTTGAGAATATTTAAAATTTTTTCACTTGTATTACCATCGCCATAAGGATTGTGAGCTTTGCTCATTTTCTGATATTCATTATTATCATTAAGTAATTTTTGAACCTCTTTGATAATATTATCTTGATCAGACCCTACTAATTTAGCAGTGCCTGCCTCAACAGCTTCTGGTCTTTCTGTTGTATTTCGCATTACCAATACTGGCTTACCTAAACTTGGAGCTTCTTCTTGTATACCACCACTATCTGTAAGTATTAAATATGATTTACTCATTAAATAAATAAACTCTTCATATTGAAATGGCTCTACAATACTAATATTTCTAACGCTTGATAATAGCTCATTAACTGGCTTTCTCACATTAGGGTTGAGATGAACTGGGTACAAAATACTAATATCAGGATTATTTTTCGCCAACACTTTTAGTGCTCCACAAATATTTAAGAAACCTTGTCCAAAATTTTCTCTACGATGCCCCGTAACCAATAAAAATTTAGAGTTTAGTTCTTGAAATCCTGACTGAAAAATTGTATTTTCAATCTTTAGCCTCAATGTTTCATCTTTTTTTATTCGGTTTACAACTAACTGTAGCGCATCAATAACAGTGTTGCCTGTAACAAACACTGATGATTTAAATACACCTTCGTTTAATAGATTGTTTTTACTCGTATTAGTTGGTGAAAAGTGATAGTCAGTCAAAACTCCAGTTAACCTTCTATTACCCTCTTCTGGCCACGGAGAGTATAAATCCCCTGTTCGCAATCCTGCTTCAACATGACCTATTTTAATTTTTTGATAATAAGCTGCAAGGCTAGTTGCAAAAGTTGTTGCTGTATCACCATGTACTAAAACCACATCGGGCTTAAACCCTTCAAAAACGGGTTTTATTTTTAAAAGAATTTTTGAAGTTACATCATAAAGATCTTGACCTGGTTTCATTATATTTAAATCATAATCAGGAATGATTTTAAAGAAATCTAGCACCTGATCAAGCATTTCTCTATGTTGGGCAGTTACACAAACTTTAGTCTCAAAATTTAGTGTATCTTTTTGAAATTTTTTAACCAGTGGCGCCATTTTTATAGCTTCAGGCCTTGTACCAAATACAATCAAAATTTTTTTCATACAATCAATCTAGTGTCTGAATAATTTTTTCAATTTCAGGAAATTTTACCTTCAACTTTAAAACTTTTCTAGCCTTTATATCACTAGCAACCAAGGTTGGCGGATCACCATCCCTTCTATCCTCTAACAAAACCTTAAAATCTTTACCAGTTATATCCTTTACTTGTTGAATGACTTCTTTAACGCTAAATCCGCTGCCATTTCCAAGATTGAATTCTGCACTAGACGATTCACTTTGATTCAAATAATCTAATCCTTTTAAGTGCGAATTAGCAAGGTCATTAACATGAATATAATCTCTTACACAAGTTCCGTCATTTGTATCATAGTCATTGCCAAAAATACTTACTGAATCCCTTTGCCCATTTACTGCTTGCATAATAATTGGCAATAAATGCGTCTCCGGATTATGCCTTTCACTTAACTCTCCTTCTGGATCATGACCTGCAGCATTAAAATATCTAAAAGTTAAGTACTTCAACCCATAGGCAGACTCAAAATCTTTAAGAATCTCTTCAACCATTAATTTTGACTTACCATAAGGATTAATAGGATCTTTAGGATGATCTTCATCGATTGGAATATATTTTGGATTACCAAAAATTGCAGCTGAAGAGCTGAATATTAATTTCATACAATTATTATCAATCATTACCTTAAGCAAGCTGAGCGTACCAGAGACATTGTTGTTGTAATACTTATAAGGATCAGTCATTGACTCAGCCACCAAAGAGTAGGCGCTAAAATGCATAACTGCTTCTGGCTTGTATTTTTTGAAAAGTTTATCTAACTTAGAAGTGTCAAGAATGTCACAAAGTTCAAATTCTCCATACAGAACTGCATCTTGATGACCTGTAGAAAGATTGTCCAAGGTGATTACATTATGACCGGCCTTGTGAGCAATTTTGACCATATGAGAGCCGATATAACCAGCGCCTCCGATAATGAATATTTTCATTATGACTTTCTTGATAATTTTTTAATCATTTTTATATAGATTTTTTTATGGGAGCGATAATGGGTATTATCGCTTTTCATCAGTCATTTCTTCTGACTCAAGTTTTAGCTCATTAATCTCTATTTTTAGCATTTCATATTCAATAAGCTTTCTTTTTAGAAAGGAAAAAGTTAGCCGTGACTTCTCTTCGATTCCCCTAGGGGTAAGGAGGTACGCATAGCTCATTTTGCTTGTATTATTAGTAAAGTTTGTTAGTTTGATTAGCCCCTTCTCAGTCAGTTTTTTTATGCAGAAGTTTACCTTACCCAGACTCACACCCATCTCCCTAGAGAGCTCTCTTTGGGTATAGTGAGGGCTTAACTCTAGCTTACGTAGCAGATCAAGGCGTATATCT